>Ga0213920_1000369_pt1 | contig 37936 bp, 36 predicted proteins | sample McNCre1117MG_FD_161054 | JGI IMG/M metagenome (GOLD analysis project Ga0213920, IMG submission 161054) | Freshwater microbial communities from McNutts Creek, Athens, Georgia, United States - 11-17 MG | ecosystem: Environmental > Aquatic > Freshwater > Creek | place: USA: Georgia | collected...
CGCACCTGCTGGCTCTGAGCAAGCTGTGGCTTTCTTCAAGCAAGCTGTGACTGCCAGCAACACCGCTGTGGAATCTGTGCAAAAAGCCGTCAAGCAAGCTGCTGACTTGGCCGAGTCACACATCCAATCAGCCACTGAAACAGCTGTGAAAGCTTCAAAAAGCGCTGCTAAGAAGCGTTAATTTGTAACGATTGTCTCCTCGGATTCTTCGTCACCTCTGGGTGCAGGAATCCCTTCAAGGGCCCGCCGCAAGGTGGGCCCCTTTTTTATGTCTGTCGTTATTGCGCAGCCAAAGCGGCCTTGAGCTTGGGCAAGGCTTGCAGCATGGCGGCACGACCCGCTTCGATGGAGCGGCGGCGCGCTTTGAAATCGGCACTGCCCACATCGTGCAGGGCGGGGCGGACCACCAAGTCGGCATCACGCAGTTCTAGTGTGTTGATGCTCTTGCCCATGATGGTGAAGGTCTGCATCAAGATGTCAAACATATCGCCCGTCTTGCCCGACTCGGGCGGGCTAGAAATGTCAATGGCCAACACATACTCGGCGCCCATCTGACGCGCATAGCGCACAGGCACGGGCGACACCAGGCCGCCATCCACAAACTCTCGGCTGCCAATACGCACCGGCTCAAACACAGAAGGCACGGCACTCGATGCACGCACCGCAGTGCCCACATCACCGCGCTGGAACAACACGCCCTCACCTGTTTTCAAATCAGTGGCCACGATGCCCAGCGGCATCCGCATCTCTTCAATGCGGCGGCCACCTGTTTGCTTGCTGATGTAGCGCGCCAAGCCATCGCCGCGCATCATGCCGCGCCCAAGCAGTGGCACGGTCCAATCGGTGATGGTGGCTTCTTCCATGGTTTCGGCTGCTTTTTGCAGTTGCGCCCCGTCTTTGCCGCTGGCATAAAAAGCGGCCACGACGCTACCGGCCGAGGTGCCCACCACCAAGTCGGGCTTGATGCCCGCCTCTTCCAACACCTGAATCACGCCGACGTGCGCAAAGCCACGCGCCGCGCCACCGCCCAAGGCCAAGCCTAATTTGGGCACGCGCTTGGTCACAGAGGCATCCGGCTTGCCGCCATCCACGGGCGCCAAAGGCCCGTGCGAGGTACACCCCGCCAACACCACCACACACACCGCCAACAAACCACGCAACATCATCCAAGAACCTTATTCAAAAATCATTCACTAGGGATTGTCCTAGATACCCGTTGCAGTGCTTCTTCATCCCGCATAATTGACGTTTACGTAAACGTAAAGCAACTTTCAAAATTCTGGAGACCCTCATGGACATCAAAGGCAAAGTTTTCATCGTCACCGGCGCAGCCTCCGGCTTGGGCGAAGGCACGGCACGTGCATTGGCCGCCAAAGGCGGCATCGTGGTCATCGCCGACATGCAAGCCGACAAAGGCGAAGCTGTGGCCAAAGACATTGGCGGCGCCTTTGTGAAATGCGATGTGAGCAACGAAGCCGACGGCCAAGCCGTGGTGGCCAAAGCCGTGTCACTGGGCAAGCTCATGGGCTTGGTCAACTGCGCGGGCATTGCCCCTGCCGAAAAAACCGTGGGCAAAAACGGCGCACATGCTTTGGCCTCGTTCAGCAAAACCATCACCATCAACCTCATCGGCAGCTTCAACATGATTCGCTTGGCCTCTGAAGCCATGTGTCACAACGAACCCGAAGCCACAGGCGAGCGCGGTGTGTTGATCTCTACCGCATCTGTTGCAGCCTACGACGGCCAAATCGGCCAAGCCGCTTACAGCGCGTCCAAAGGCGGTGTGGTCGGCATGACCTTGCCCATCGCGCGCGACTTGGCCCGCAACGGCATTCGCAACATGACCATCGCCCCCGGCATCATGGGCACGCCCATGCTATTTGGCATGCCCCAAGAAGTGCAAGACGCCCTCGCCGCAGGCGTGCCCTTCCCTTCGCGCTTGGGCACACCACAAGACTACGCCAAGCTGGCCCTGCACATCTTTGAAAATGATTTGCTCAACGGCGAAGTGATACGTTTGGATGGTGCGATTCGTTTGGCACCGAAGTAAGCCAAAACGTTCTTCAAAGTTCCGAAAAGGGTGAAGCCTAAAATCAGGCTTCACCCTTTTTACATATGGCCATCCCCCAGTCCTTCATTCAAGAGCTTTTAGCCCGCGTCGACGTTGTCGAGGTGGTGGGCCGCTATGTGCAGCTCAAAAAAGGCGGGGCCAATTTCATGGGGCTGTGCCCGTTTCATGGTGAGAAGTCGCCGTCGTTTTCGGTCAGTCCTGCCAAACAGTTTTTCCATTGCTTTGGTTGTGGCAAAAACGGCAACGCCATTGGTTTCTTGATGGAACATGCGGGCATGACCTTCGTCGAAGCGGTGAAGGACTTGGCGCAAAACATCGGCATGCAAGTGCCTGAAGACGATGCCTCGCCGCAAGACCGTGCACGCGCCGCCGAACAGCGCCAAAAGCAAGCCACCCTCACCGATGTGTTGGAAAAAGCAGGCGAGGCTTATCGCAAACATTTACGCAACTCACCCAAAGCGATTGAGTATTTCAAAGGCCGTGGTCTGAGCGGCCAAGTTGCCAAAGACTTTGGCTTGGGTTACGCGCCCGAAGGTTGGCGCAGCTTGGCCAGCGTGTTCCCCGACTACCAAGATCCGCTGCTCGCAGAGAGTGGCTTGGTCATCGTGAACCAAGAAGACGGAGAAGAAGAAAAACGCTACGACCGTTTCCGCGACCGCGTGATGTTTCCCATCCGCAACGTCAAAGGCGAGTGCATTGGCTTTGGTGGCCGCGTGTTGGGTGAAGGCACGCCCAAGTACCTCAACTCGCCCGAAACGCCCGTGTTCAGCAAAGGCCGCGAACTGTATGGTTTGTTTGAAGCCCGCAACGCGCTGCGCGACGCAGGCTATGTGCTGGTGACCGAAGGCTACATGGACGTGGTGGCCTTGGCACAGTTGGGCTTTCCTAACGCAGTGGCCACACTGGGCACAGCATGTACCACCGACCATGTGCAAAAGCTATTTCGGTTCACCGACAGCGTAGTGTTCAGCTTTGACGGCGATGGCGCAGGCCGCCGCGCTGCACGCAAGGCGCTGGATGGCGCGCTGCCCTACGCCACCGATGTGCGCAGCGTGAAATTTTTGTTCTTGCCCGCTGAGCACGACCCCGACAGCTACATCCGCGAATTTGGCAAAGAAGCCTTTGCCCATTGCGTGACCGAAGCCATGCCACTGAGTCGCTTCCTGATTGAAGTGGCCCGTGAAGGCTGCGACTTGCACACAGCAGAAGGCCGCGCCCACATGGCGAGCAATGCCAAGCCGATGTGGATGGCCTTGCCCGATGGCGCTTTGAAACGCCAGTTGCTCAGCGAAATCGCCGAGCTGGCAGACCTTGGTAACCACGAACTACAAGACCTGTGGATGCCTGCACCAGCCGCAGCGCCCACACGCACCGGTGAATTTAAAAAGTCATCCAAGTTCAAACCCCGTGAGCCCTACGCGCCCAAAACCTACAAGCGCGGCACACGCCTGATTCCGCAAGGCCGCGCCGACCACGCTGCGCGCGTGCTGCTTTCGCACATGGACTTGTGGGACGACCTCTCCACAGAAGACCACAACCTCTTGTGCGAACTCGCCCCACCCCACGGCCCGCTGTTTGTGTGGCTCGACCAGCAACACCACGAGCACGGCAACCAAGCCTGGGGCGCACTGCGCGAAGGCCTGCGTGAGCATGAGTCTGAGGACCTCGCCTTGCGCGTGATGGCCAGTGCCTTCACGCCCCTGATGGACGACGAAGGCAAGCCCATGCCTGAAAGCCTCACACCCGAGCAACAACGCAAAGAAGCCGGCTTAGAGCTGCGCGGCATCTTGAACAAAATTTTGTTTGAAAGCCTCGACGCGCAAATGAAAGAAGCCATCGCCGAAGCCGCAGCCGATCCGACGGCCATGCAGCGCTACAAAGCCCTGTTTGAGCGGCGCAAGCAGCTGGGCCTGATCCCGCAAAAACTGGTCGAAAGCCACGATTGATGCGCTTGTGGTTCATCTAGGACCACGGTTTTGGGTATAATCCACACTTAGCAAGTGCGACAGCAGCACCTCCGGGCCCGGCCAACCGTGACACAAGCGCACGACTCGCCAATTCACCGCAAGGACTGCACACCAAATGTTCGCCCAATCCGCTTGCTTCTAGAGGTTCACACTTCACCCCCCTTTTATCTTGTCCCGCGCCGGGTTTTGATGGCGCTGTGTATTCGTTTCTCTGAAGTCTAGGAGTTTTCATGCCTGTTGACCGTAAGTCCAAGAAGCCTGCCAAACCTGTGGCCAAAAAGCCAGCCGTTGCCGCCCCCAAAGCTGCAGCCAAGCCAGCTGTGAAAGCCCCAGCCAAAGCAGTTACAAAGTCAGCCGCCAAACCCGTTGCAAAAACCGCTGCCAAACCGGCAGCAAAAGCAGCTGCTAAACCAGCCGCTAAGCCAGCAACGAAAGCCAAGTCAGTGCCCGCACCAAAAACAAAAGCTGCTGAAAAGCCAGCCACAAAAACCGCAGCCAAAACTACAACCAAAGCAAAAGCTGAGGACACCAAGAAAAAAGCATCGGCCGTAGAAGCCCATGCACCCAAAGCTGCAGCCAAAAAAGCGCCCGCCAAAAAGGCCACCAAAGCCAAAGGTAAAAAAGCTGGCGGTGACGACGAAGACCTCGGCGACATTGAAGCCGACCTCGAAGGCGAACCCGTCATCGAACCTGGCGCAGAAAAGGCCAAGCCACTGCGCATGAAGATCAGCAAGGCCAAAGAACGTGCCTTGATGAAAGAATTTGGTTTGGATGAAACCGTGCTGTCTGAAGAAGACATGCAAAAGCGCCGCCAACGTCTCAAAACCCTGATCAAACTCGGTAAAACACGTGGCTACCTGACGCACGGCGAAATTTCTGACCACTTGCCTGACAAGTTGGTCGATGCTGAAACACTCGAGGTAGTGATCAGCATGTTGAACGACATGGGCGTGGCTGTGTATGAACACACGCCTGATGCAGAAACCCTGCTGCTCAACAACAACACACCGACTGCAGCGACAGAAGAAGAAGCTGAAGAAGAAGCCGAAGCCGCTTTGTCCACCGTGGACAGCGAATTTGGTCGCACCACCGACCCAGTGCGTATGTACATGCGCGAAATGGGCACGGTCGAGTTGCTGACACGCGAAGGCGAAATTGAAATTGCCAAGCGCATCGAAGGCGGCTTGATGGACATGATGGCTGCGATCAGCGGCTCTCCTGCCACCATCGCTGCGGTGTTGGCCATGGCCGAAGACATTCGTGAAAACAAAGTGGTCATCTCCACCATCGTGGACGGTTTCAACAACCTCAACGAAGCCGATGACTATGTGGCCGAAGAAGACTTCGACGAATTTGACGAAGAAGACGATGACGACGGCAAAGGCGGCTCAAAAGCTCTGACCAAGAAATTGGAAGAGCTCAAGAACGCAGCCCTTGAGCGCTTTGACCGCATGATTGTGTTGTTCGACAAACTGCGCAAAACCTACGACAAAGAAGGCTACGGCACCCCTGCTTACATGAAGGCGCAAACGGCATTGACCACAGAACTGATGGGCATTCGCTTCACCGCCAAGACCATCGAAAAACTGTGCGAATCTGTGCGCGGTCAAGTGGACGATGTGCGCAAGAACGAGCGCGAGCTGCGTCGCATCATCGTGGACAAGTGCGGCATGCCACAAGCCACGTTCATCAAAGACTTTCCACCGAACTTGCTCAACCTCAAGTGGGTTGAAAAGCAAGCTGCCGCAGGCAAGCCATGGTCAACCACCATGGGTCGCTACATTCCACCCGTGCAAGACTTGCAACAAAAGCTGATCGACTTGCAAGCCCGTGTGGTGGTGCCTTTGGAGCAACTCAAAGACATCAACAAACGCATGAATGCCGGCGAGCGCAGCTCACGTGGCGCGAAGAAAGAAATGATCGAAGCCAACTTGCGTTTGGTCATTTCGATTGCCAAGAAATACACCAACCGCGGTTTGCAGTTCCTCGACTTGATCCAAGAAGGCAACATCGGTTTGATGAAGGCCGTGGACAAGTTTGAATACCGTCGCGGCTACAAATTCTCAACCTACGCCACATGGTGGATTCGCCAAGCGATCACACGCTCCATCGCTGATCAAGCGCGCACCATCCGTATCCCTGTGCACATGATCGAGACCATCAACAAGATGAACCGCATCAGCCGCCAACACTTGCAAGAGTTTGGCTTCGAGCCTGATGCCAGTGTCTTGGCCGAGAAAATGGAAATTCCAGAAGACAAGATCCGCAAGATCATGAAGATCGCCAAAGAGCCGATCTCGATGGAAACACCGATCGGTGACGATGACGACAGCCACTTGGGTGATTTCATCGAAGACAGCGTCAACACTGCACCTCTGGAAGCCGCGATGCAAGCAGGCTTGCGCGATGTGGTGAAAGACATCTTGGATGGCCTGACCCCACGCGAAGCCAAAGTGCTGCGCATGCGCTTTGGTATCGAAATGGCGATTGACCACACCTTGGAAGAAGTGGGCAAACAATTTGACGTCACGCGAGAACGCATTCGTCAAATCGAAGCCAAGGCTTTGCGTAAGCTGAAGCACCCAAGCCGCAGCGACAAACTGCGCAGCTTCATCGACACGATGTAACAGCTGCCCTACCCTGTTTATGCAGGGCCACAAAAAAACCCCGCCTGTACAGGCGGGGTTTTTCTTTTGAGGCGTCGCTTTATTCAGTCGCCAATGCCATCACGCCAGTGGCTGTGTTGGAAATTGGGATGTGATAGTTTTGATGCACAGGTTTGACGTGATCGCCCAAGGCGCCACGCATAGCCAACCACATGACCAGCTCCACGCCTTGCGTGCCGGTCTTCTCCACCAACTCGTGGATGCTGAACTGCGTGGCCCACTCTGGGTTCTTTTGCAGGCTGTCCATGAATTCCAAATCAAACGCTTTGTTGATGTGGCCTGCACGCTCACCATCCAGTTGATGGCTCAAACCACCCGTGCCCAAAATGACCACGTTCAAGTCGCTGTCCCAGCTACGGATGGCGTCACCCACGGCTTTGCCTAGGTTGTAACAGCGCTTGGCAGATGGCAAGGGGAACTGCACGGTGTTGATACATATCGGCACGGTCAGCACAGGGCATGTGTCGCCTGGCCAAAACAATTTGAGCGGCAAAGTGAATGCATGGTCGACCAACATTTCTTGACACGTCACCACATCAAACTCTTTCTCCACCAGCTCGTTGATGATGTGCCATGACAAATCAGGTACACCTTTGAATGGTGGCAAAGTGGGAATGCCCCAGCCTTCATCGGCATTGTTGTATTGCGCCGCAGCACCTACGGCAAACGTGGGCATTTTGTCGAGAAAGAAGTTCAAACCGTGGTCGTTGTAAAACACCACAGCCACATCGGGCTTGACCTTGCCCAACCATTCGTGAATAGGTGGAAAGCCATCGAAGAATGGTTTCCAGTACGGGTCTTGCTGAATACCTTTGGCAATCGCGCCACCAATAGAAGGGATGTGTGATGAGGCGAGGCCGCCAACGATGTGTGCCATGGTGTGTCTCCTTGATGTTTATTGGTGGGCTGCAGCGCGCAGCTTGGCTTTGAATTCTTCTTTGGTCATACCGGTTTGGGCTGCGCCTAGGTCTTGCACGTCCAAACCCAAAATACCAGCGAACTTGGCGAGGTAATACACATTGCCACCAGCGGCGATCAGGCCCAACACATTGCGTGTGCGAATGGCGTCGGCTTGCATGTCGTTCAGGCCGTAGGTTTTCATGTACGCCTCTTCATCCGCTTTGAAGGTATTGCGGTTGTCAGCGCTGTTGAACGAATAACACATCTTGTTGAGGGCATAGCCTTTTTGGGCTTGGTCACCGTCAAACAAAGTGGTTCCAAAAATCGGTTCAGGTTTGTGACTCATGGTTGTCTCCGTGATTGAAGTTTTTCAATAGAACGGAGTGTGGGCGTTTCAACCCATAAAATAAACCATGCAATACTCATTTATTTCATGAAAAAATTTAATCATTTGGATTTGGATGGCCACCTGCTGAATTTGCTCAGCACCGTGATTGAGCAAGGTTCTGTCACCGCAGCAGCCAATGCGCTGGGTGTGACGCAATCGGCCGTGAGCCACCAGCTCGATCGCTTACGCGCCATCACAGGTGATGCCTTGTTTGTCAAATCAGGGCGCGGCATTGTGCCAACGGCTCGTGCGGAAGGTTTGGCGCGACAAGCTCAAGAGCTGCTCACCCAGCTACAAGGTTTTGTACACAGCGGCGCATTTGAGCCAGCGCGCCTGACCCAATGCTTCACCATCGCGGCGAATGATTTGCAGCGCGATTTGCTACTGCCGGGTTTGCTCAACCGCTTGCAAGCCCAAGCACCGGGCATCACGTTGCGCGTGGTGCCGTCGGATGTTCCCAGTGCTGACATGCTGCGCGCGCAAGACTGCCAACTAGTCATCAGCCCTCGCCCGCCAGATGCCACCGACATCAAACACAAACGCTTGTTTACGGACAGCTACCGCGTGTTTTATGACCCACGGGTACGCAAAGCGCCTCGCTCGCTCAAAGCCTATGAAGCGGCTGAACACATCACAGTGGTGCACCAGCCACGTCGCAGCCTCGACATTGATGAGCTACTCCTGAAAAAAGGTGTGCAACGCCGTTTTGCAGCTACCTTGAGCAGTTTTGCAGGCGTGGCTGCGTTCGTGGCTGACACCGAACGTGTGGCCACCCTGCCCGGCTTGTTGCGTCAGGGTTTACTGCGTGGCTTAGCCGACGCGCCTGTGCCCTTTGAAACACCTGAAATGCCCATGTATGCCATTTGGCACGTGCGGCATCAGCAAGATCCGATGCATATTTGGTTGCGTGAGCAGCTGTTTGCAAGCGTGGTGTCTTGAACAGATTCGTAAGTCTTTTTAAATATCAGCTTTGTAGGATTTGTGTTGTTGCCACATCTACCACTCATCCGTGCTCGAACGCCTGCTCTACCGCTCCAAAGCTACCAATACGCTGGGTAGCTTGCACCTCTTCAACATGCTCAGTGAGGCACGTGCTAAAAATGCCATCCTAGGCATCACGGGTCATTTGCTGTACACGGAAGAGGTGTTTGTGCAGTGCATCGAAGGCCCTCCAGCAGCCATCGAATCACTGTGGAAAAGCTTGCTGCGTGACAACCGTCATCACGACATCGAGCTGTTAGCGCGAGGCCCTTTGGCCCAACGTCGTTTCAGCGACTGGTCGATGGCGTTCTCTAGCTACCCCAGTCTGAATCGCTTCAACATGCCTGGATTTTTCGCAGTAGACAAAGAAGGCATGAACGCCGCGGCAGAGCGCTGCGCCCAGGCTTAAGCGCAAAGCTTAAGCAAATTCCTCAGTATCTACCTCAGAGGCATTAAGCGCGTTGTAACGCGGCCCCTTCACCGTCTGCTGGTTGATCAGCGCTTCTAAGCGCTGCATCTGCTCAGCCGACAGCACCACATCAGCAGCGGCGATGTTGTCTTCGAGGTGGTGCATGTTTTGTGTGCCGGGAATAGGAATGAGCTTGCTATCTTTGTGCAGCAGCCATGCCAAGGCCAGTTGCGCAGGTGTGCAACCTACTTCACGAGCGATGGCTTGGTAGGCGTCGAGCATGGGCAGATTGGCCGCATAGGTGTCCGCGCTGAAACGTGGCATGGCGCGGCGAATGTCATTGGCAGCCAGAGTGCTCACATCACGCAAATCACCACACAAGAAACCACGCGCCACAGGACTGAAGGCCACAAAGGTGGCACCCAACTCTTCACAGGTTTTGAGCACCGCGATTTCGGGGTTGCGTGTCCACAGCGAGTATTCGGTTTGCACGGCTGCAATGGGGTGCACGGCATGCGCTTTGCGCAAGGTGGTGGCAGAAACCTCGCTCAACCCAATCTCGCGAATCTTGCCTGCACGCACGAGGTCACTCAGCGCGCCTACGCTGTCTTCGATGGGCACTTGTTTGTCCCAGCGATGCAAGTAGTACAGGTCAATCACATCGGTGCCCAAACGCGACAAGCTGTCTTCACAGTTTTTGCGCAGCGTCTCTGGGCGGCCATCAATCACGCGCTTCACGCCATCAGGGAACGACACACCGGCCATGCCGCCTTTGCTGCACAGGGTAATTTCATGACGATGCGCTTTGAGCGCCCTGCCCACCAACAACTCGTTGGTGCCGAAACCATACAAGGCTGCCGTATCAAACATCGTCACACCGAGGTCTAAGGCGCGATGAATGAGTGCCTCGCCTACTTCAGGTGCGGGTGGTGCACCGTAAGCGTGGCTGAGGTTCATGCAGCCGAGGCCAATGGCTGAAACTTGGTAGGGGCCGAGTTGACGTTGTTTCATACGGAGGCGTGTGTGCGTGTCCATGCAGGCAATGGGGCTGAGCGGTGCAGCACGTTGTCGTGCAACCATGTGGCGCTTTTGCGCGCGCGCTCAGCCACAGTGGCCAAGGGGAGTTGTTGGTAGTCGTCGTTGAAGACTTCAAAGCTGTAGTCGCCGCGATAACCAATCCGGTCAAGGCGCAGCACCAAGTCGGCCAAGGCTTCGCTGTGTACGCCCTCGCCTGGGAACACACGGAAGGTGCGTGCGGTGGTCATGCGATCTTCGAACGTGGGGGTTTCGTGCCACATGAAGTCTGACAGTTGGACCAAGAAAATTTTCTCGGGGTCGAGGTCTTCAATCGCATCAAGTGGCGTGTTGGCAGCAAAGATGTGGAACGAGTCAATGCCAATGCCAAGGTTGGGGCAATCGGCGCGGCACACCACATCCCAAGACGTGGTGAACTCGTTGACGGTGCGGCCCCATGACAAACCTTCGTAAGCCACTTTGATCCCCAAGGGCAAGGCCATCATGGCGAGCTTCTTCAAATCGCGGGCGATGTGGTCTAAGTCATCTGTCGCGTGACGTGAGGTGGATGAACACGCCAACAAGACTTTGCTGCCAGTGGCCGCGCACATCTCCAACATCGACTTGGCGATGTCGACTTTGTAGCCATGCAAGTGGCCAGACAAACCTTCAAAGTCGCGCAACACCTGAAAGCCCGTGGGGCGCAAACCGCTGGCCTGCACTGCGGCCACAGCGGCAGGCACGCCACCGGGGTGTGTGACCAAGTCACGTGCCATGAGCATGACTTGTGAAAAGCCTGCGTCTTTCATCGCTGACAGCTTGGCTTCTAGAGAGCCCGCCATCGTGATGGTGTCCATGCCGAAACCGTTGAGTAAGTTCATGGCGTGGCCTTCTTAATCTTTGTGGACCAACTCAAACGACACCGAGCCCAAAGCGCTGCGTGTGAGCGCACCACGGTCTTCGGGGTGCAACTGGGTGGATTCGACAAACTCCACACCACGCGCTTTGAGTGCACTCACTGCAGCACCTACATCGACCGCGCCCAAACCAATGCGTTGCAAGCATTCAGGAGAGTCGTCGGTGTCCATCCAAGGATCGGGTTCAATCAATTGCCACAAGAAGTTGCCGCACGGGCTCTTCATCAATTTGCCTTTGGGCAAAATGCCAAAGCGTTGGTCATCAGGCACAAAGCTGAAATCAAACATGTGTTCAAAGTAGGCCAACCAGTCGGCGCTGCGGCCTGCGCCGATGTACTGAACCACACCAAAGTAGCTCATGCCAGCCGTGGCTTCAGGGTGTTGATCCACAGTAGGAATGGGTTTGAAGTCGATGTCGTAAATCGAGAACTCTTGCCAACGATCCACAAAGTAAAAGCGGCTGCCACCTGGGCCGTGGATGGCGGGAATGTGCAGCTCCATCGCTTGCGCTTGGCTGGTCACATTCCATGCACCGAGCTCCATGCAACGGGTGTGCGCTTGCAGCGCATCACGCACGCGAAAAGCCACAGCAGAGATGACGGGTTGACCATCGGTGGTGGCACTCACGCGCGCATCATCGGGGCTGGCGTTGACCACCAAGTTCATTCCGCCTTGGCGGTACAACGTCACCTCACGCGAGCGGTGACGTGCCACAGGACGAAAGCCCATGTTCTCCAGCACTTGGCCTAGCGCTTGTGGGCGGCTGGTGGCGTATTCGATGAACTCAATCCCCTCTAAGCCCAAACGGTTGGGCATGTCAGGTACAGACTCTCGGTGTGTGGATTGCAAGGTCATCGGGTACTCCAAGAAAATTAGTAACTCAGCTGGGCGACATCGCGCAGCACTTCAGCCGTCGTGGTGGGCAATCCGAAGTATTCCAAGTAAGCAGGGATTTGTTCAAACAGCATATCTGAACCCACCTGCACACGGCATCCCCGGTTTTTAGCGGCTTGCAAGAACGCAGTCATTTCGGTTTTCATCACCACCTCACCCACAAAGGCGTCGGGCGAAATGCGCGACACATCCATCGGCAAGGCATCGCCTTCGTTCATACCCATGGGTGTGGCGTTGACCACCAAGTCGTGGTCCGCGGGATCGTTCGAACCCGTGCGCACATCGATCTGAGGGTAGTTTTGTTTCAAGCGTTGGCCCAAGGCCTCGGCGGATGCGGTGTTCACATCAAACAAGCTGATGGCGGCAATGCCTGCGCCCGCGAGCGACGCCGCAATGGCGCAACCCACACCGCCTGAGCCGACCACCAACACACGCTTGCCCGTGAGGTCAAAGCCCTTGCGTTGCACACCGCGCACAAAGCCTGCGCCGTCAAACATGTCGCCGACCAATCGGCCATCCGCCAATTTTTTCACGGCATTGCAAGCACCGGCCACACGCACAGTGGCGGTCACTTCGTCGAGCAAGCCCACCGTCACCACCTTGTGTGGCATGGTGATGAGCGCACCGCAAATGTTAGTGAGGCTGAAAACAGATTTCAAAAACACCGGATAGTCAGGCGTTTGGCAACCCATGGGCACCACCACCGCATTGATGCCCGCACTGGCGAAGTACGGGTTGTAAATCATGGGCGACTTGAAAGAATGCGTAGGAAAACCAATATGGGCAATCAGCTGCGTATTGCCATTGATAGAAATGCCGTGCTTGCTCATGGTGTTTTATTTAGAAGATTGAACAGCAGATACCGCGGCACGCAAAGCGAGCTCGTAGCTGTCAGCGCCAAAGCCGCAAATTTGGCCTTTCACAATTTCAGCGAAGACTGATTTGTGACGGAATTCTTCACGCGCATGGATGTTGGACATGTGCAACTCAACCACAGGGCAAGTCAACACAGCCAAAGCATCGCGTATGGCATAGCTGTAATGGGTCCAGGCGCCGGCGTTGATCAGCACGGCGTCCACGTTGTCAAAGTAGCCTTGATGAATGCGCTCACACATGTCGCCTTCGTGGTTGGTCTGATAGCACGTCACTTCAGCGCCTAACTCTTTGCCCAGTTTGTGCAAATTGGCATTGATCTCATCGAGTGTGATGGTGCCGTATTGCTTGGGATCACGTTTACCAAACATGTTGTGGTTCACGCCGTGCAACATCAAGACTTTCATATGCAACTTCCCTCAATTAATTTTCTACAAAAAAGCTTCGCCGCATTCAAGCGGCGAAGCTTCGCAAAGCCAATTACTTGGCCTTTTTAGCAGGTGCCGCTGTACGCACTTTGTCGATTTCAGCTTGCAACTCTTTCACCACGTCTTGGCCCACGCTCACGCCATGCTTGGCGGTCACAGGACGCATCTTGTCGCGCAAGATCGCCATTTCAGACTCAGGCAACTGAGTGACTTGCATGCCGTTCTTCTTCAAGTTAGCCAACAAGCTAGCTTCCAAGTTACGTGCAGTTTCGCGTTGGAATTTGGCAGACTCAGTCGCCGCATCAGCCACCACTTTTTTCTCAGCAGCGCTCAAGCCGTCCCAGAATTTTTTGCTGATGATCACAGACTGTGGGTTGTATTGGTGAGCGGTCAGCACCATGTGCTTTTGCACTTCGTACAACTTGGCGCTGTTGATGGTGGGGATGGGATTTTCTTGACCGTCCACAGCACCTTGTTCCAACGCGGCATACAACTCAGGGAATGGCAGCGGTGTTGGGTTAGCACCCAAAGCCTTCACCCAATCGACGTTGATGGGGTTAGGAATCACACGCAATTTCAAACCTTCGAGGTCAGACACTTTGTTGATGGCGCGCTTGCCATTGGTGATGTGACGGAAGCCCAACTCGTAGTAGGCCAAACCGATCAAACCTTTTTCTTCCAACTTGGCGTGCATCTTCTTACCGAAGGCACCATCCACCACGGCATCCGCTTCTTTGGTGCTGGCGAACATGAAGGGGAAGTCATAAATGGCGAATTCTTTGACTTGGCTTGCGAAGATGCCAGAGTTCATAGAAGCCATTTCCAATGAGCCGCCTTGAATGGCAGACACGTTGGCTTGGTCGCTACCCAGAGTGCCACCTGGGAAGATGTTGACCTTGAGTTTGCCGCCAGAGTTCTTCTCGACGATCTCTTTGAATTTTTCCATGCCCTGCACGATAGGGTGACCCGCCGTGTTCTGGTTAGCGAACTTGATGGTTTTCACTTGTGCCGAAGCGATGCCCATGGCGGCCATGGCCACAGTCGCGATCACGGTCTTGATAAATACACGTTTCATGTCAGTGTCTCCTGAAGAACTTTGCGGTCGTACGCCAAAGAAGGGGTCCACTGTCTGGCGTACCCGGACAGACAGTGGCGAAAGAAACTTAATATAACCAGCGCGCGGGCACCATCACGATCGATGGGAACAACACCATCAAGAACATGACGATGAATTGCACTGCCATGAAAGGCATCACACCACGTGTGACATCATCCATGCGCATGCGGCCCACACCTGCCACCACGTTCAACACGGTGCCCACAGGTGGCGTGACCAAACCGATGGAGTTGTTGATGATGAACAACACGCCGAAGTACACAGGGTCAATGCCTGCGGCCTTGACGATGGGCATCAACACAGGGGTCAAGATCAAAATGGTCGGTGTCATGTCCATGGCTGTACCGACAATCATGCACAGCACCATGATGGCTGCCATCAACATCGTGGGGTTACCCAACAAAGGCTCGAGCAAACTCACCACTTGCGCTGGCAAATTGGCCACCGTGATCAACCAAGCAGACACCATCGCAGCCGCCACCAAGAACATGATGACGGAAGTAGTTTTGGCAGCCATGCGGAACACATCAAACAGCTGCGACCAAGTGAGTTCACGGTAAATCACACCCGCCACAAACAAGGCGTACACCGCAGCCACCACAGCGGCTTCAGTCGGTGTGAACACGCCCATGCGCAAACCCACCAAGATGATGAGTGGCAGCATCAAAGCCCAACCTGCTTCACGCATCGCGGCAAACACCTCAGCGCTTGATTTGCGTGCAGGAGGTGTCAAGTCTTCTTTGCGTGTGCACCACCACCATGTGGCCCACAAACCAGCAGCCAACACGATGCCAGGAAAAATACCAGCCAAGAACAACTTGCTGATCGACACGTTGGCGGCCACGCCAAAGATCACAAAACCAATTGAAGGTGGAATGATGGGGCCAATCACACCGCAAGCGGCAATCAAACCACCGCTGCGCGCTTTGTCGTGACCCGCTTTGACCATCATGGGCAAGAGCAATGCCGTCAACGCAGCAGCGTCAGCCACAGCTGAACCAGACAACGCAGACAACAAGCAGGCCGCCACAATCGTCACGTAACCCAAGCCACCACGGATGTGGCCCACCAAAGCCATCGCGAAATCGACGATGCGGCGTGACAAACCACCGGTGTTCATCACCTCGCCGGCCAACATGAAGAAAGGCACAGCCAACAGCGGGAAGCTGTTCGAGCCTTCGATCACGTTTTGCGCCAAGATTTGCGCATCAAACATATCCATGTGCCACATCAAAGCGGAGCCACACAGCAACAAAGAAAAAGCGATTGGCACACCCAAGGCCATGGCGGCGAGCAAGGAGCCCAAAAATACAGCGATTGTCATGATTGAATTCCTTGGGGTTTACTTAAGAGGAGCGGGAACGTCGATGGGTTCTTCTTCAGACTCGCGAACACCGATCAACTCACTGTCAGCCAACTCGCCGCGCATCAGACGCAACAGGTGGTCTACCAAAATCAAAGCGCCCGACACAGCCAACACCATGCCGCAGGCGTAGAAGATGCCCATGGAAGCTTCCATCACCGCACTGGTCGAATCCCAGTTGATGATGGTTTGATCCAACGAGCCTTTGAACAACAACCAGCAGATGAACAACATCAAACCGTGACCGATGACCAAGAAGATTTTTTGCCAACGCACGGACAACTTAGACACGATGGTGTCAGAGCCCAAATGCGCACCGTCCTTCATGGCCACGATGGCACCCAAGAAGGTCACCCACACAAACAACCAACGTGACAACTCTTCCGACAAAGTGATGCCAGAGTTAAAGGCATAACGCATCACCACGTTGCCAAAAACCAGAACCACCATCACAGCGAGGGCGACGGAAATCACCAGTTCGAGAAATCGACAGTAGCGATCCAAAAAACGATTGAGCATTGGGTAAATCCTTAAAGAATATGGGCTTAAAGAAAATGTACAAAACAGTTACTTTGTGACATCCTAGTGAAAACCCGCACTTAAATATGACATAGCAAACTACCTGTTATGCCAAATTTGAATAACTTACAAACCGAAGAACCATGTCCACCACACTTTGGCGTCTTACCGCCAAGGCTTTGGCGGTTTGGCCATTGCGTTTGAAAATCAAATCGAAGGTGTAACGGTTGGACACATTAAAAAACGTCAGCGCCGAAATGGAGGCGTGGATGTCGATGGGATCAAGCCCCTTGCGAAACACCCCTGTTTTCACGCCGCGCTTGTAAAGCGCCTCGATCGACTGAATGGCAGACACATTGAGCTCTTGGATGAGCTTGCTTTGCGCCAAGTAGGCACCACGCTCAATGTTCTCGTTCATCACCAAACGGATGAAGTCTTGATTGCTGTGGTGGTGGTCAAACGTGAAGCCCACCAAGGCTTTGAGCGCCTCGATGGGCGACAGATCAGCCAGATGCAACTCGGCCTCGGTGGCACGGATGCGGCGATACGCGTCTTCGAGCACGGCGAGGTACAAGCCCTCTTTGCTGCCGTAGTAGTAATAGATCATTCGCTTGCTGGTATGCGTGGCGTCGGCAATGGCGTCAATGCGCCCACCCGCTAAGCCCTTGGCAGCGAACTCGGCTGTAGCCACAGCAATGATGCCCGCCATCGTCCGCTCGGGATCGTTGGTGCGTTTGGGCGCCTTGCGTGCAGAATGTACCGTTTCGTTCATTCTGAAAGTATAGAGGGGTAATTGCAGGATGGTGTCTCCTGAAGAACCCTAATGCCGCTTGAAGCACAGATGCATGCGTAAACTCAACAACGCACACGAAAAACCAGACATGACATTTGATTCTTACTTCGTCTTAGCCGGCCTGGCCTCACTCTTGGTGGGCTTATCCAAAGGCGGCTTGCCCACAGTGGGGATGTTGGCCGTTCCCCTGCTCTCGCTGTTCATGTCACCCGTCAAAGCTGCAGTGCTGTTGCTGCCGATTTACATCATCTCGGATGTGGTGAGTGTGTGGCTGTACCGCAAGAACTTCAGTGCACCCAATTTGAAAATTCTCATCCCCGCCGGTGTGTTGGTCGTCTTCATCGGCTGGTTGACGGCATCGTTCACATCAGACAGCGCGGTCAAGTTGATGATTGGTTTCATGGGTGTGGGCTTTTGCTTGAACACATGGTTGCGCAAAACACCGCAAGACAAGCAACCCGCGGACACCAAGAAAGGTTGGTTCTGGGGCTCGGTGGCAGGCTTTACCAGCTTCATCTCGCATGCAGGTGGGCCGCCTTTTCAAATTTATGTGTTGCCACAGCGCTTACCCAAGATTGAGTTTGCAGGCACCGCCACCCTGCTGTTTGCCGTCATCAATGCGGCCAAAATTTGGCCTTACCAACTTTTGCAGCCGTACTCATATGACGACTTGATGCGTGCTGCCGACTTGATTCCGTTTGCCTTGGTGGGCACAGTGCTGGGCGCGTACATCACCAAAAGAATTGCAGACGCTTGGTTTTATCGCTTGGTGCAAGCGGGCTTGTTTGCTGTCTCCATCAAACTCATCACGGATGTTGTTCTATGACCACCTCTCACCACACCCCTTTGCGCATGGGCATTTTGGGCTGCGCCAACATTGCCAAACAATTTGCTCGTGATGTGGCTGACAGCCCGCTGGTGTCAATTGAAGCGGTGAGCAGCCGTGATTTCAACAAAGCACAACAGTTTGCGCAGAGCTTTGACGTTGCCCGCGCGCACGGCAGCTACGAAGCCTTGCTGGCCGATACCGCGCTAGATGCCGTCTACATTCCGCTACCCAACAGCCTGCATGCCGAATGGGCCATCCGCGCCATGCAAGCGGGCAAGCATGTGCTGTGCGAAAAACCACTGGCGCTCAACTTAGTCGAAGTCACACGCATGTTTGAGGTAGCGCGCCAACACGGCGTGATGCTGCTGGAGTCTTACCCATATTGGTTTCAACCGCAAACCCGCGACTTGCTGGCGTGTTTGCACCGCGAAAAAATTGGCGAAGTACGCAGCATGCAAGCCTGCTTTGGTTTCACGTTAGGCAACCCCGACACCAATATTCGGATGAAGCCCGACCTCGGCGGCGGTGCGTTGCTAGACGCAGGCAGTTACCCCATCAGCTTGATACGTTTGGTGATGGGCTGCGCGCCTGAGCGTGTGCTGGCTCATGCCAACTGGGCCGCAACGGGCGTAGACATCAGCCTGATGGCGACGCTGTTTTATGCCGATGGTAGGCGTGCCCAAATGTCATGTGCGATGGACACAGCCAACCACCGCCGCGCCACCATCGTGGGCTCGCACGGCACCGTAGAAACCGAATACCTCAACCACACCAGCGACTCGCACACACACGCTTTGGGGTACTTGCCTAGCCAGCTGCGCGTGCGCCAAGGCACTGCCAACAGCATTCCATTTGAAGACGTTCATTCCGCCAGTGGCAGTGGCTTTCGATTGGCAGCCGAAGCATTTGCCACAGTGGTGCGCGATGGCGACATGGCTGCGATCGAACGCACGGCTGCTGCGAGCCATGACATTGCAGCCACCTTAGATGCGATTAAAGCCAGTGCGAAAACGGGACAAGTGGTGCACTTGAGCCGCTGACCTTCGAAAAACCTCTCACAGAAGAACGGTTTGTTGCGTGGCCGCGGCTTGCGCAATGGCTTCGACGACTCGCAAGTTTTGCAAGCCATCGTGCGCGCTCACCAAAGGTTCATCCACACCTTGGATGACGCGGATGAAGTGATCCATTTGCAAACGCAAGGGGTCTTCGCGCTGTAACGCCACTGTGCTGACTTCATATGGTTTGAACCATGAACGGTCTTCTGCTCTGCCGTAGGTTTTCAAGCGCATGGTGGGCACAGACAAACTGCCCATCGTTCCTGCAATGACGTAGCAGTCTTCATCGTCGTAGCTCGAATAAGCTTTGTTTTCTTGACTGGTTTGTTCCCAGCTTCGCGCTGATGCAGCCGTGTCTGAAAGCATAAAGGTGGCCAAAACGCCCGATGCAAAACGAAACGAAATCGAAGCCGTGTCTTCCACCTCAAAGCCACGCACCGCATTCGAGGTCATGGCTTGCACTTGCGCAATCTCACCGCACAACATGCGCAAGTTGTGAATCTCATGAATGAGGTTGATCAGGATCGGGCCACCGCCTGCCTCGCGCCGCCATGGCGCCTGCGTGAAATAGTCATCGGGTTTGTAAAACATGGCACTGCCAACCACGCTCACCAATCGACCCAAACGCCCATCGTCAATCACTGCTTTCGCCTGACGCATGATGGGGCTGTGCGCACGGTGGTGCCCTATCAACACCTTGGCTTGATGGGCTTGCGTGGCTTGCACCAGTTTTTGAGCATCGGCCACGGTGTGCGCAATCGGCTTCTCCACCAAGATCGGCACACCTGCTGCGATGCATTGCAAAGCTTGCGGCACATGCAAGGCATTGGGTGTTGCCAGAATCACACCATCAGGTGAAGCAGCGGCAAGCAGTGCATCCAATGTAGAGAACCACGGCACGCCATGCGCTTGAGCCAAAGCCTGAGCAGCCTGCGACGGATCGGCAATGGCACTCAATCGACATTGCGAAGATTGCGCCATGACGCCAATGTGAGCACGACCAATCGCGCCCGCACCAGCGACCGCGATGTTCAATGGAGGCATGCTCAAACAGTCGCTGCAGCAGCCGTTGTCGTGTGCGCACCACCCAAGAACAAGCGTTCCATTTGTGGGTCAGCCAAAATTTCAGCGGCTGATTTGTACAGCACCAAACGGCCAGACTCCAACGCAATGGCGTTGTCTGAGTACTTGAGTGCACTCTTCACGTTTTGCTCCACCATCAGCACCGTGGTGCCTTGGTCAGCCAGCTTGCGCAAGAGCTTGAACACGTCTTGCACCACCATGGGTGACAAACCAATCGAAGGCTCGTCAATCAACAAGACCTTGGGACGCAGCAACAAAGCGCGACCAATTTCAAGTTGCTTTTGTTCACCACCCGAGAGCGAAGAAGCCAAGGAGTTCATACGCTCTTTCACGCGTGGGAAAAACTCCAGCACTTCAGGAATGCGTTCATGTGTGGTCTTCATGCCAAGCGTGATGCCGCCCAGCTCTAGGTTTTCGTACACCGACAGCTGGCCAAACAAATTGCGACCTTGCGGCACAAAGGCAATGCCACGTGCAAGCAAGTCTTTTTGCGAGGCGCCGGTGATGTCATCGCCATCCAAACGAATCTTGCCTTGGCGTGGTGTGAGTAACCCAAACAAGGTTTTGAGCACCGTCGATTTACCTGCACCGTTGGGGCCAATCAACAAAGTGATGGAGCCTTTGGGCACGGTGAACGACAGATTGTTCAAGATCATGAAATCTTTGTAGCCTGCCACCACATCGTCAAATTCGATGCATGGGATTGTGTTGTTGTGTGTTGTCATGATCAGCTTCCCAAGTAAGCGTCGAGCACTTGTTTGTTGGCGCGAATTTCTTCGGGTGTGCCAATCGCCATCACCTTGCCTTCGACCATCACCATGATGCGGTGACACAGGTCCATCACAAAGTCCATGTTGTGTTCGATGACCACAAAACTGCCCTTGCGGGTTTTGTTGAGTTCTTTGAGCAAGGTGCTGATGCCGCCCACCAACGATGGGTTCACACCCGCGCAAGGTTCATCGAGCAACACCAAGTCAGGCTCGCTCATGAAGGCCATGGCAATGTCCACCAGCTTTTGTTGGCCATAGCTCAACTCGCCCGCTTTTTTGTCGGCCACATGTTTGATGTGGAATTGGTCAATCAAGGCATCTGCCTTGGCACCCAAGTCAGAGTCACTGGGCGCAAACATGCGGCTGAACATCGTGCCTTGGTGCTCTTGTGCGGCCACGATCAAGTTGTCGCGCACGGTCATCATGCCAAACACTTGCAGGGTTTGAAAGGTGCGGCCCACGCCCAAACGATTGAGTTCAAGCGGCCCCAGTTTTGTGACGTCTTGGCCATTGAGTTCGATCTTGCCGGTGTCCGGTGTGATCTGACCCAACATGCTGTTGAACAAGGTGGTCTTACCCGAACCGTTGGGGCCAATGACGCCAAAGATTTCACCTGGACGCACTTCAAACGACACGCCACCCACCGCTTGAATCGCGCCATAGGCTTTCTTCAAGTCGGTGACTTTGAGAACAGGTTGAATGTTTGAATTTGTCATGCCTTCACTCCTGATTGACCTGCAGCCGCACGTGCCGCCGAGGCTTCACGCGACTGACGTTTCGCACGGATTCGGTCTGGAATGCTCAGCAAACCATCGGGCAGCCAAATCATCAACATCACCACGGCCGTACCGAACACAAACAAATACCAAGCTTGCGCAAAGCGCAACCATTCGGGCAAGATCACACCCACCGCAGCGCCGAGCAAGGGCCCCAAGAAATAACCGGGGCCACCCACCACCACCATGAGGTACATCATGATGGACGCCTCCACCGTGAACGGTGCAGGGTCAATGAACTGCACCAATGAGCCAAACAAACCACCTGCAATACCGGCATAGGCCGCGCCAATCGCAAAGCTCAACAAGGTGTAGCCGCGGATGTCCACGCCCAAGCTTTCCGCGCGGATAGGGTTGTCACGCAAGGCGGTGAACGCTTTGCCCCATGGCGAGTGCAACAACCCCCACAAGAGCAAGCCCAACACCACAGCAAACGTCAACACCAAGTAGTAGTAAGCCAAGTTGCCATCAAAGCTGATGCCAAACGCTTCAGGACGTGCAATGTTGTTGATGCCGAATGTGCCGCCTGTGAGCCACTCTTCGTTGCGCATCACCAACCACACCGCGGTGTTGAAGCCGAGTGTGGCAAACGCCAAGTAAATGGTTTGCACGCGCAGCGCAGGAAAGCCCAAAGCCAAGCCCACCACAAAGCAACCCAAGGCCGCAAGCGGCATGCCCAGCCAAAAGCTGTAACCCGCTTGCATCATCACCGCCACGGTGTAGGCACCAATCCCAAAGAACGCGGCATGGCCGAGTGACTTTTGACCGGCGTAACCGATGGTGAGGTTCAAGCCCATGGTGGCGATCACATAAATTAGCCAATAGGTGAACAAATAAATGCCGTGGTTTTTGAGCAGCGTAGGTACAAAAATACAGGCCAACAACCCCAAGAGACCGGCCAAGAATGCGAGCTTCTTCATACTTTGCGCTCCACTTTTTTACCGAGCAAGCCTTGTGGCTTGAACAAAATCACGACCATGAAAATGATCAGCGCCACGGCGTCTTTGTACGCGGGCGAAATATAGGCCGCAGCCAAGTTTTCGCACACGCCCACAATCACGCCACCCAACAAGGCACCGCGTGAGTTGTTGAAACCACCGATGATGGCAGCGAAGAAGGCTTTGTTGCCCAAAGACGAGCCCATGTCGAACTTCGCCAAGTAAGTGGGCGTCACCAAAATCGCAGCGGCTGCAGCCAGCACCGCGTTGATGGCGAAGGTGTAAAAAATCATGCGCGGCACGTTGATGCCCAACACCGACGCACTCTCGGTGTTTTGTGCCACCGCTTGCATGGCACGACCGGTGACGGTTTTGGCCAAGAATGCTTGTGTGATCAACACGAGTGCAATCGCAAACGCAAAGGTGCCAATGTCGGTGGCCGAGATGGTCACACCAGCAATGTTGTAGACCTCATCAGGAAACAGATTCGGGAAAGGTTGTGGTTCAGCGCTGTAGCCTGCACGCACCGCATTGCGCATGGCAATGGACAAACCAATGGTCGCCACCACGATCGGCATCATGCCAAACTTGAACAAAGGATCGACCACACCGCGCTTGAACAACCAGCCCAGCACAAACACTGAGAACACACAGCTGGCGGCAAAGCTCAACACCAAAGGAAAGCCTGCGGCCATGAAGCCCAGCATCATGAAAGCCGGCAACATCACAAACTCGCCTTGCGCGAAGTTGATGGTGCCCGAAGCTTGCCAAAGCAAGGTAAAGCCCAAAGCTGCCAGCGCATAAATGCTGCCGGTGGCAAGGCCACTGAAAAAGAGTTGTAGAAAGTCGGTCATGTCGATTCGCTTAGAAAAAGAAAAGCACGCCCGAAGGCGTGCCTGAGTTCTTTGATTACTTCTTGGCGTTCAAAGCGGGCAAGGTGGCATTCACCACTTGGCGGCCGTTTTTCACTTCGATCAAATAGCTTTCGCGATCAAGGTCACCGTTGGCGTCAAAGCTCACGTCCATGATCACGCCAGGGTTCTTCTTGGCACTGATGTTGATGCCGTGCAAGGCTTGAGCCACGGCCTTGCGGTCAAACTTGCCCACTTTTTCGATGGCCGCTTTGAGCACGTACATGCCGGTGTAGCCTTTGATGCCGTTGTGATCCGAAATGCTGCCGTAGGCTTGGTAGTACTTGGCCTTGAACTTCAACATTTCTGGGTTAGGTGCGTCCACAGTCAAACCAACGTGGGCAATCGCACCATTGGCTGCATCGCCAGCGAGTTCGATCACTTTTTGGCCCACCAAGGTGGTCTCACCAATCACGGGCTTGTTCCAGCCTTGCTTCTTCAACTCACGCAACAAACGTGCAGATTCTTCTTCGTTGGTGTACGCAAAAATCGCATCGGCATTGCTTTGCTTGGCTTTCAACACAGCAGCTGAAAAGTCGACTTGACCTGCGTCTGTTGAGATGTCGGCGACCACTTTGGTTGGCGAGCCATCCAACAATTTAGCCAAGGTATCGCGACCGCCTTTGCCGAAATCGTTGTTCACATAAATCACAGCCAATGTTTTGGCTTTGGTGTTGATGAACTTGGCGAGTTTGGGGAAAGACACGCTTTGGCCAAATGCTGTGCGGAACACATAGGGGTTACCTTGTGCCGTGATGGCAGCGGCTTCACCACCGGTGAAGTTAGGCACTTCGCCGCGCTTGGATTCAGCCATCGACACCATGATGGAGCCAGAGTACACAGGGCCAAAAATAGCGAACACGCCATCGTCCACCGCTTTTTGTGTCAGGCCCTTGGCCACGCCTGGGTTAGTTTGTGTGTCCACCGAGTAGTTCTCGATTTTTTTACCCAAGATACCGCCGTTCTCGTTGATCTCTTTAACGGCCAATTCCACGCCGTTCTTAAACACCGTACCGGCTGTGGTGCCTGGGCCAGACAGCTCAACAATGTTGGCAATCTTGATGGTTTGCTGGGCATGGGCCATGCCTGCCAAAGCAAAAACTGCAGCAGCGGCAACAGCTTTCAAGGTGGTACGTTTATTCATGGATGTCTCCTCTTTGGGGTTGAAATTGAGCCTCTGTCCGGTGGCTCAGGGTGATGAAATCAGTGGCGCACCATCCATTGGTTTTGGATGCATGCAATTTAATTGGAAAAGCTTGATCTGTCGGGACATTTGCCCTAGATTGCGCGATTAGTGAACGTTTTTGTGCGATCATCGAACGCATCACGGGTTTCCCCCTGCACACGCTATGAACACACTTTCGACGCACCCCACAGGCATGGACAAAAAGGACTGGATCGCAGGTCTGGACAAAGGCCTCGCCTTGCTGCAAACCTTTGACGAACACAACCCGCGCTTGACCGCGACCCAAGCCGCTCAACGTTGTGGCCTCACACGTACAGCTGCGCGTCGCTACTTGTTGACGCTCTTGCATTTGGGCTTTGTCGCCACCGATGGCAAGCTGTTTTGGCTCACGCCCAAAGTGATGCGACTGGGCCAGTCGTATTTGGAATCGGCGCGCCTGCCGCGCATCGTGCAACCTTCGTTGCAACGCTTGGCGATGGGCACACAAGAGATTTCGTTTGTCGCCGTGCTCGACGGTTACGACTTGGTCTACATCGCGCGCAACGGTCAAAACCGCAGCATGAACACCAGCTTCGCGCTCGGTGCGCGCGTGCCCTGTCACCTCACCAGCGCGGGCGTGTTGTTGCTTGCGCTCTTGGGCGAAGAGGCGTCCGATGCGTGGCTGGCCAACCACGAACTCAAAGCCTTCACCTCGCACACCATCACCGACCCCAAACGCATGCGCACCGAGTTGGCCCGCATTCGTGCGCAAGACTGGGCCCTGTCCGAGCAACAGCTCGACTTGGCGTACCGCGGTGTGGCCGTGCCCTTGCGTGACCACAAAGGGAATGTGCAAGGCGCTTTGACGGTGAGCATGCCGATTCAGCATGAGACCTCCAAGGAGGCTGTCAACCGCGTGTTGCCTGTGCTGCGTGAAGTTGCTCAGAGTCTGCGACCACTGATTTGATGTTGTGCAATTTGTGTGGCTCTTATTGGACCGCCCACACAGAGCAACGACCAAGGCGAGTTGTCTGTGCGCGCAGCAAGCGACATTCTGAGCAAAGCGAAGAGGAGCTGCTGTGCGTACAGGCAGCTCGCCTTGGCCGTTGCGTGAATGGCGCAAAAAATTAGGCATCGCCTAAAACTTTCTTTGTTGCATTGAGACACAGCTCGGCCCAGGCCTTGTCGCCGATGGGTTTCGATCGCTCAAGGTTCACAATTTCTACGCTCACAGGAAGGTCTTGCGGCAACGCGGCAAACAAACCTGTCACATCAATATTGCCTTCACCTGGCAACAAGCGCTCTTGGCGCGCGGTGTGAATCAACTCTTCTGTGGTGAAGTTCAAACCTGCTTGTGCATCGCACATCTGCGCGTAATGCAACAACTCACGTGGGATGGCGGCGATGTCTTGCAAGGTTGTGGTGGAACGACCAAAGTGCAAAGCATCTACCAAGATGCCAGCGTTGCTGGGGCGTCCTGCCAACTCAACCACGCGCATGGCGGACTTGGCGTCTTTCACGGCAGTCCACGGCATGAACTCCAAATCAGCGGTCAAGCCGTAGGGGCGCATGGCGTCGCACAACGCAGCATAGTGATCGGCTAAGCGTGATTCATCCGTGTCATCTGCGGCAATCAACACCGCTTTGGCACCCAAGGTTTGGCCGATGTCCATCAATGCAGCATGGTCAGACACTTTGAACTGTTCACCAATGCGGATGATTTCTAAGTCATACACACCCACGCCGGTGTCACGCATCACCGCTTGGGTTTCGCGCAACACAACAGCATCGCCAATCAAACTTTGAAACGGTGCACCGGGTCCGTTGGGTTGCACACGCAAACCCACATAGGCATAGCCCAACTCCGCCGCAATGCCAATGGCTTGCGGCACGGTCGACGCATTGGCCGTTAAGTACGCGAGCGAATAGGTACGCATGTGTGCCGCCTTGAAGATTTATTTCAATGGCGAAACCGCAGTGGGCAACGCGATGGTGGACACCATGTTGGTGGTCAAGTTGGCAGGGCCGCCTTTGGGTGGCCAAATGCCTTGGGCCACGGCATCTGCGCGCGCTTTGCTGCGTGCATCAATCGTTGGGTAAGCCCAGATGTTGGTGAAGCGCAGCGGACCATCCAAAGCGACCATGGCCACCACGCAAGGTGAAATCTTGTCGCGTGCGGGAATGGCTTGCTCCCACAAATCAATCGTGGGTTGCACGCCACCAGGTTTGATGCCGTAGGTGCGAATTTCATACACGGGGCCATTGATGCCACTCTCAGCGCTGGGGCGCACGGGCTTCATCCAAGGGAAGCCTTGGTAGCTGTGTTGCTCCAAGCTTTGGAAGATGTCGCCACAACCAAACGGGCTGGCGTTGTGTTGCGTGCGGTTGCGTTCGGCTTGCAAAGTCGCCAAGTCATCAAAGCCACGCAACACAATCATTTGGTTGAGCACGCCAATGTCGGTGAACCAGCAGCCCAGCAATTCACCTTGACCTTGCGCGGCAAAAGTTTGCACGTTGGCAGCGGCTTGGGCAGCGGTGCCAAAAGGCAGCGTCATGGTGGCAAGTTCGTAATACATGGGAGAAGTCCTTTTCAAAAATGGATGTTCAGAAGATGCAAAGTCAGGTGACAAACGCGCCGCATGGTGCGCCGCCAAGTAACCAAAAGTCATGGCAGGCCCAAGGGTGATGCCGCCACTCGGGTAGTTGCCACCCATCACGCTAGAGAGGTCGTTGCCACCGGCATACAAACCGTCGATGGGCTGGCCTTGCGCATTGAGCACTTGTGCGTGTTCGTTGCAGCGCAAGCCCGCAAAGGTGCCCAAGCTGCCAGCCACGATACGCACCGCGTAAAACGGTCCATCTTGAATGGGCGCCATGTTGGGGTTGCGGCCTTCGTGTGTGGCATCGCCTTGCACGCGGTTGTAAGCGGTTTGGCCTTTGGCAAATTCACCGTCGTAGCCAATGTCGGCTTGGGTGTTGTAGCGCGCCACGGTGTTTTGCAACGCCACGGCGTCGATGCCACACACCTCCGCCAACTCAGCCAAGGTGTTACCACGTTTCAAGTAACCATTGGCCAACATGCCATGCATAGAAACTGGTGCAGGCTTGACCGCGCCCAAGCCCCAACGACGGATAAAACGATGGTCTACCACCAACCAGGCTTGCACAGGCTCACCTTCGGGTAAGGCTTGAATCAAACCTTGCATGAAGTCGTGGTACGAGTCGGCCTCGTTCACAAAACGTTTGCCAAAACGTGTGACGGCAATCAGGCCGGGTTTGCCGCGTTCAATCAAATGCGGGAAGTGGGCGGTGGTTCCCTCCTCCGTCTTGTTCTTGCGTGGCACCAACGACACAGGCGCCATCGCAGCCGCGTGCTTCAAATCGTTCGCCACCACTGCACCGACCGATTCGCCCAAGCGCAAACCATCGCCGGTGTTGCCGCGCGAAGCGGCAGAAAAATGTTGTTCGCCCGTGGGATCGTGTGGCAGCAGTTGGCTCTTACGCTGCGGATCATGCGGAAAACCGCCGGTGGCCAACATCACGCCGCGCTTGGCGCGAATGGTTTGCTCAACGCCGTTGTGCATCACCACGGCGCCACGCACTTTTTGCGCACCATCGTCACCTTCAGTGATCAAACGCACAGCAGGGCTGTTCACGCGAATGTCCACACCGGCATCGAACGCAGACTTTGCAAGACCTGCCACCAAAGCATTGCCGTTGACCAACTGCATGCCTCGACCGTGAATGACCAAATCGAACAGATGACGCGCCACGCGCTTGGTCACATGGAAAAACGAACCCCATGAACGCAAGGCATTGAAAAAGTGACGAATGTCAGCCCCCGAGGCAATGCCCATGCCGAGGAAGGTCATCTCGTACAACGGCGTTTTGAGCTGCTTCACGTGCTTACCTAACAAGCGTCCATTGAAAGGCGCAGCACACACTGAGCGACCACCCAAGGCAGCGTCTTCGGTCTTGCCGTGGAAATCTGGAATCAAGTTGCCATCGATGAACTGCAAGGCCGTGTGCGCTTGAAAGAAGCGCACCATGCGTGGGCCGTGCGTGAGGAACGTGCGTGCACGTGCCTCATCAAACTGCTCACCCAATTCGTGGCGCAAATACGAAAGCGGTTTTTCAATCGGCTCGGTGATGCCCGCTTGAATAGCCAGTGGATTGCGTGGAATCCACATCCAGCCCCCCGACCATGCGGTGGTGCCGCCATAGTGCGCATCTTTCTCGACCACGATGACTTTGAGACCGAGGTGTGCCGCCGTCACCGCAGTGGACAACGCGCCCGCGCCTGAACCCACCACGAGTAAATCGCAATCCCAGGCGTTGGCTGCAGCAATGTCGAATGAAGAACTGGTCATCGTGACGCGTCCCACACCATCAAGCGGCGTAAATAGGTTGTAAACGCACATGGCTGGTGCCACGCGCCAACATGGGTGACGCGCCGCTGGCTGCCGCCAACTGCGCTGCGCATGACAGCAAATCAGGTGCCAGTGCCAGCATGCGCTCACGCGTCAAACGTGCAGAAGGCCCCGCCACACTGATGGTGCCCATGGGCAATTGGCCTGCCAAACCCACAGGTGCAGCAATGGCATTGAGGCCTGCGGTGTAGGTTTCTTCGGTCAGGCTAAAGCCTTGTTTGCGGGTGTCTTGCAAGACCTTCAAAAAGGCTTTCAAACTCTTGGGCGCGTTGGGGCCAAAGTCTTGGGGCGAACCCAAGCCTTGCTGCGACACCAAAGCCAAAGCATCGTCATCCTTCATGGTGGACAACCAAGCCAAGCCCGAAGACGAGCAACTCAAGCGGGCAATGCTGCCCATATCTGGGTCGTAGCGCAGGCCCTGGCGAGCGCCTTGCGCGCGGGCCACCCACGTGAGGCGATCACCATCAACCACCGACAAACGCACCAGCTCACCGGTTTGTTCGGCCAAGCGGTCGAGCAGCGGCTGAGCCACATCAATGACGCCTGTTTTACTGAGGTAACTCAAGCCCAACGAGACGAGCTTGGTGGTCAACACATACTCGCCCATGTCGCGTGTTTGGCGCACATAACCAAAGCGCACCAGGTCGGCCAACAGGCGGTGCGCGGCGCTCTTAGGCATGTTGAGCTTGTCGGCCAGCACAGCCAGCTCGACGCCTTGCCCTTGTTCAGACAAGAGCTCCAAGATGCCCAAAGTTCGTTCAAGTACGCCGCTCATAGTGGTGTGTGGAAATGGATGTTGGCCGAACTTTATCACGAAAATGAATTTGGTTCAAAAGTTGAACGCTATTCCATTTTTTGGATAAACTGCGCCACATTCATCCACTTCACTTTGAATCACCATGCTTGAAAACTACAGCGGCGCCACACGCGTTCACGTCATTGTGGGCGACCCCATTGCCCAAGTGAAATCACCTTTTGGCGTGACCCAAGCTTTTGAATCACATGGCCGCGACGCCATCTGCGTCCCCGCCCACGTCGCCCCCGCTGACTTGAACGACTGGTGGGCCGGCACCAAACGCGCGCAAAACATCGACGGCCTCATCGTCACCGTGCCTCACAAATTTGCGTGCACCGCGTTTTGCGATGTGCTGTCTGAACGCGCCGCCTTTTTAGGCACCGTCAACACCGTGCGTCGCGACGCACAAGGCCGCTGGCATGGCGACATGTTTGACGGTTTGGGCTATGTGCGCGCCATGGAGAAAAACGGCTGTGTGTTGAAAAACAAGCGCGCCTTGCTAGTGGGCGCAGGCGGCGCAGGCTCCGCCATTGCACACAGCTTGGCATTGGCCGGTGTGAGTGAGTTGGCCATTCACGACCCCGACGACCAACGTCGTCAATCATTGATCGACCGCCTCAACAGTTTGAAGCTGGGCAAAGTCTTACAGGGTAGCTCTGACCCCACAGACTTTGATGTCGCCGTCAACGCCACCCCCATCGGCATGAAAGAAGCCGACCCCACACCGATTGACACAACCAAGATTCATGGCGACATGTTTGTCGGCTGCGTCATCACAGCCCCCGCCATCACGCCTTTGATTGCAGCAGCACGTGCCAAGGGTTGTAAGACCGTGACAGGCGCCGACATGTTCGCGCAAGTGCGCGAGTTGATGGTCAATTTTTTGTTGGAGCAGTGAGCCATGAGCGACGCTTTACATCCCCTTCATCAGCGCATCAACACCGACCTCTCGCAACTGCAAGACCACGATACCGTGGACTTGGTGGTGATTGGTTCTGGCGGCGCAGGTTTTTCAGCAGCACTCAATGCTGCGATTGATGGCGCACGCGTGCTGTTGGTCGAACGTATGGTCCATGTGGGTGGCACCACCGCCTTGTCGGCCGCCACCACATGGGTGCCCGGTACCAAGCGCGGCTTGGAAGTCAACCCAGACGACACACCTGAACGCGTGGCCACGTTTTTGAACCTCGCCGTGGGCGAGCGCTCGGATGCCAAGCTGCGTCAATCGTTCATCGACAACGGGCCACACGCGATTGCCAAACTCGAAGCCAACAGTGCGCTGCAATTTCAGGTGCGCATGTTGCACCCCGACTATTTGTCTGAACTCGAAGGCTCAGTGCTGCGCGGTCGCGCGATTGAGCCACAACCGTTTGATGGCAAATTGCTCGGCCCCAACCTGCCCCTCGTGCGCAACCCCATCCCCGAGTTCACCGTGCTCGGCGGCATGATGGTGGACCGCGACGACATCTTCCATTTATTGCGTTTGACCGAAACGTGGAAATCGTTCAGCTACAGCGTACGGATCATCGTGCGCCATTTCCTCGACAAACTGCTGCACCCACGCAGCACGCGCTTGGTCATGGGCAACGCCATGATTGCGCGCATGCTCTACAGCTACATCCAACGCCAAGGCTTGTTGGTGACGAACACCGAAGCCACACAAGTGCTGCAAGACGGCAACACCATTGAAGGCGTGGCCCTGCAACAAACCCTGCCCGATGGCAGCGTGGTCAAACGCACGGTGCGCAGCAAAGGCGGCGTGGTCATGGCCAGCGGTGGCTTCAACCGCCACGCCACACGCCGTGCAGACCTGCTGCCCGGCGCCAAAGAAGCATGGTGCCCCGCAGGCCCTGGCCACACAGGCAAGGCACAAGACTTGGCTTTGCAAGCAGGCGGCCAACTCGGCAGCGGTGGTTTGAGCCACGCGTTTTGGGCGCCTGTGTCCACACGTCAACGCGCCGATGGCAGCACCGCTGTGTTTCCACACTTTGTGATGGACCGAGGCAAGCCCGGCATGCTCACCGTCGACAGCAAAGGCCAACGCTACTTGAACGAATCCACCTCGTACCACTTGTTTGGCATTGCCATGCAAGCCCACCACGCCAACACACCCAGCGTGCCATCGTGGTTGGTGTGTGATGCAGGCGCCTTGAAGCGCTATGGCATCGGTATGGTTCGTCCTGGTGGCAAAGGCTTAGAGCCATTCTTAGCCGATGGCTATTTGAAGCAAGGCAACACCTTGACCGAGTTGGCACAACAACTGAATGTGCCCGCAGACAAACTACAAGCCACCGTCGAACGCTTCAATGCGTTTGCCGACAAAGGTGTGGATGAAGATTTCCAACGCGGCACCACCGACTACCAACGCGCCAACGGCGACGCCACATGGCACGGCCCCAACCCCTGCTTAGGCGCGTTGCGCGAAGGTCCGTTCTATGCAGTGGCGCTCTACCCCGGTGACATTGGTGCAGCCACAGGCTTGGTCACCGATGGCGATGCGCGTGTGCTCAACGCACAAGGTGTTGCCATTGATGGCCTCTACGCAGCGGGCAACGACATGCACTCCATCATGGGTGGCATTTATCCAGCGCCCGGCATCACCATTGGGCCTGGCGTGACATTTGGTTACTTAGCCGCGAAACATGCCGTGGCCAGAGCAAAACACATTTAAGACTTCCAAGCAGGCTTTCGTTTATCAATGAAAGCCTGCACACCCTCTAGCGCGGACTCGTCCATCATGTTGCAAGCCATTGCGTTTTCGGCATTTACATAGGCGGCTTCGATGGGCTGCTCAAGCTGCTCGTAAAAGAGTTTCTTGCCAATCGCAACCGCTGTGCGTGGCTTGGCCAAGATGCTGTTGACATAGGCATCGCAACTGCCCCCCAGTTGATCAGAAGCCACCACTGCATTGACCAGCCCCTTAACCAAGGCTTGTTCAGCGGAAATAAACTCCCCCGTCACCAGCATTTCAAAAGCCGCTTTGCGACTTAGGTTGCGCGAGAGCGCCACGCTGGGCGTGGCACAAAACAAACCAAGATTCACACCACTCACCGCAAACTTCGACGTTTGAGACGCCACAGCCAAATCACACATCGCCACCAACTGACAACCTGCCGCTGTGGCAATGCCATCCACCACGGCAATGACCGGCACAGGCAAACGCTGCACACGCATCATCATGCGGCTGCACTGATGAAACAACGTTTTGTAATAGTCCAACGAAGGGCTGGCACGCATTTCACGAAGATCATGTCCTGCACAAAATGCGCGCCCCTTAGCCGAAATCACCACCACGCGCGCTTGCTCATCTTTCGCAATCGCATCCAGCACCTCTTGCAGCTGACGCATGGCCTCACTCGATAAGACGTTAAAGGCATCAGGTTGGTTCAAGCAAATCTGATGCACGCCACGCGCATCACTGCTATGCAGAACAAGCTCGGCTTGAGATTCATGCATGGGGCACCTCCTTAAGCAGCTTTGTTGGCGCGCTCACGCAATTGGAATTTTTGAATCTTGCCTGTCGATGTTTTTGGAATGGGCTCGAAGCGAATTTCTTTGGGGGTTTTGTAACTGGCCAATAAAGACTTGCAGTGCGCGATCAATTCTTGCGCCGTGGTTTGGCTATCGGATTTCAACTCCACATATGCCAAAGGCGTTTCACCCCATTTGTCATCTTGTTTGGCAACGACTGCACAAGCCACCACGGATGGATGACGGTACAGCGCATCTTCCACCTCAATCGAGCTGATGTTCTCGCCACCAGAAATGATGACATCCTTGCTTCGATCTTTGATCTTCACATAGCGATCGGGCTCGAGCACGGCCAAATCACCCGTGTGAAACCAACCACCTTTGAAAGCTTCAGCTGTAGCGGTTGGATTTTTCAAATACCCTTTCATCACCACATTGCCACGGAACATGATTTCACCCATGGTTTCGCCATCGGCGGGTAGCTGCGCCAAGGTGCTCGGGTCTTTCAAGGTCATGCCCTCTTGCATGGGATAGCGCACACCTTGACGACCATTGAGGCGGGTTTGCTCTGACAAGCTTTCGCTAGACCACGAGCTTCGTTTGACAGCGACAGAGGCGGGGCCATACACCTCCGTCAAGCCATACACATGGGTGATGTCAAAACCAAGCTTGGCCATGCCTTCAATCATGGATGCAGGTGGCGCTGCACCTGCCACCATGCCTTTGACGGGGTGCTTGATATTGCTGCGCAATTCCTCAGGTGCTGCAATGAGCAAGTTGTGCACGATGGGGGCTGCGCAGTAATGGTCAGCTTTGTGGTCGCTGATGGCCTGCAAAATATGTGGCGCATCCACGCGCCGCAAACAAATGTGCACACCACCTAACATGGCCACTGTCCAAGGGAAACACCATCCATTGCAGTGAAACATGGGCAGCGTCCACAAGTAGCGTGGAAAGTTAGGCATACCCCATGTGACGGCATTGCTGACCGAGTTGAGATAAGCACCGCGATGGTGTGTGACCACGCCTTTGGGGTCACCCGTGGTGCCAGAGGTGTAGCTGACAGCAATGGCATCCCACTCATCGGCCGGACCTTTCAGTTCTGCGACCGGATCGTGTTGGGCTAACCATGACTCGTATTCGTGTTGCCCTAAGCGTTCGCCAGGCCCTGGGTATTCTGAATCGCACACATCGATGACCAATACGTCGCGGTGAAATTCTGTGCGCAGCATGTGCAGCGCTTTAGCCATCGTGGGCGAGAACTCACTGTCAGTAATCAACACACTCGCTTCACAATGGTTCATCTGCCACGCCAGCAATTGCGCATCCAAGCGTGTGTTGAGCGTATTGAGCACCGCATTCAAAGCAGGTACTGCGTAATGAGCCTCCACCATCTCGGGTGTATTCGACAACATCACACTCACGGTGGAGCCTCGCTTCACACCTGCCGCGCTGAGTGCTGCAGCCAAACGAGCCGAGCGCTCTCGCACTTGCGACCATGTGTACTGACGTGCGCCGTGAATCACAGCCAGTAAATCGCCAAACACCTCGGCACTTCGCTCCACAAAGCTCACAGGCGACAGTGCAACAAAGTTGGCTGAATTCTTTTCTAAATGTTGATCAAAGATATTGCTCATCGACGGCTCCTTGTCTACCTAATCTTGAAATTTTGTTATTTCAGTTTAGCTTTAGACACTCATCTCTGCCTTACATGACTCACGAATGTGTCCTAACCGTGGGAATACCCTTTTGGCTTTACCTTTATCACTTTGTGTCCATAGAATGAACAGATGGAGACCACGACCTTAGTTATTGACACCAACCCTATGTGCCAAACCTGCGCATATGTGATGCCGTCAGAGTCGTCCAGCACTGGCTTGCGCTGTGGCCGTCAATACTTTTTAGCCTCCCCTATCCTGCGCAAATTTCAACGCATGGACAACTACCCCATGGTTAAAGAAATTAATGCATGTGAAGCTTGGTTACATCACCAAGAAATCCCTCCCTCAAGCTGATAAAAAAAGGAGCCCTTAGGCTCCTTTTCTGTATTGCCAAACTATTAGGCCGTTAGCTGTAACTCCAACTCATGCAGCACCTTGTAACAAGGCAGCACTTGAGCCACGCTGGAATTAGGCTCTCGGCCTTCTTTGATGGCAGCGAAGAACTCACGGTCTTGCAGCTCGATGCCGTTCATGGACACCGCTACTTTGGACACGTCGATTTGCTCTTCCTTGCCGGTGTACAGGTCGTCGTAACGGGCCAAGTAAGTGCCGGTGTCGCCGATGTAGCGGAAGTACGTGCCCAAGGGGCCGTCGTTGTTGAACGACAAGCTCAAGGTACAAATCGCACCGTTGGCCGCTTGCAACTGAATGCTCATGTCCATCGCAATGCCCAGTGTGGGGTGGATGGGGCCTTGCACGGCATTGGCTTTGACGATGGGGCTGCCAGCTTGGTAAGCGAACAAGTCCACAGTGTGTGCCGCGTGGTGCCACAGCAAGTGGTCGGTCCAGCTACGGGCTTGGCCCAAGGCGTTCATATTGGTACGACGGAAGAAGTAGGTTTGCACATCCATTTGTTGGATGTTGAATTCGCCTGCTTTGATTTTGTTGTGCACCCATTGGTGGCTGGGGTTGAAGCGACGGGTGTGACCGCACATTGCGACCAAGCCTTTTTCTTTGGCCACGCGCACCACTTCGTCGGCGTCTTTCCAGCTGTCGGCCAATGGAATTTCCACTTGCACATGTTTGCCAGCCTTCAAGCAAGCCAAGCTTTGTGCAGCGTGCATTTGTGTAGGGGTACACAAAATCACGGCATCCACTTCGGGCAAGGCCAAGCTGTCAGCCAAATCGGTGGTCACGTGCTTGATGCCGTATTTGTCAGCGACTTCTTTTGTTTTCTCCAAATCACGGCTGATCAATGACACGACTTCCACGCCGTCGATGTTTTTGATGCCGTCCAAGTGTTTGATGCCGAAAGCACCTGCGCCAGCCAAGGCGACTTTGATTGTTTTGCTCATGTGATTTTCCTCTTATGCGTTTTCAAGAATAGCGTGGCCTACAGCGGTGTTCGATGCGGGCACATGGTAGAAGCGATGGGCCAGTTTAGGTGCTGGGCCAACGACTTTGCCGTTTTGGATGTCAGACATCGCACCACGTGCGATGAGCCACATCACCAACTCAATGCCTTCGCTACCGGCTTCGCGCACGTAGTCGATGTGCGGCACGGCAGCACAAGCCACTGGGTCGTTGATCATCAAATCGAGCCAATTGTTGTCCCACTCACGGTTGATCAGGCCAGCACGCGCACCTTGCAACTGATGGCTCATGCCGCCTGTGCCCCAGATGTGCACATGGATGTCTTCGTCGTAGCTCTCAATCGCTTTGCGAATCGCTTGGCCAAGATTGAAACAACGCTGGCCGCTTGGCACGGGGTACTGCACCACGTTCACTGCAAACGGAATGATCGGGCAAGGCCAAGCGCCCTTCACAGGGTCTTGCTCACCGCACATCAAAGACAGCGGTACCGTCAAGCCGTGGTCCACATCCATCTTGTTGACGATGGTCAAGTCGAAGTCTTGTTGAATGACCGACTGTGCGATGTGCGAAGCCAACTCTGGGTGGCCTTTGACTTTGGGCACAGGACGTGCGCCGTAGCCTTCGTCAGCAGGTGTGTATTCAGCCGCGGTGCCAATCGCAAACGTAGGAATCATGTCCAAGCTGAACGCCGTGGCGTGGTCGTTGTAGACCAAGAAGATCACGTCTGGCTTGTTGTCTTTCATCCATTGTTTGGAGAAGTCGTAGCCAGCGAAGACCGGTTTCCAATAGTCTTCTTGTGTTTTGCCGAGGTCCAAGGCCGCGCCAATAGCGGGCACGTGAGAGGTGTAAACAGATGCGGTAATTTTTGCCATGGTTATTTCTTTCCTGCTGCGTGGGCTTGTTGACCGGCTGCGCCTTGGGGCTGGTTCTGCGCTTGTGCATCGCCGTTTTCGCCGATCACACGATTGCCCTCAACCGAGCGACCGCCCTTCAACATCATGTTGCGGTATTCCTCTTCGGTCATGCCTGTCATAGAACCTGCCATTTGCTGGAAGCTCAAACCATCGGTCGCGCCGATTTTGGCGAGGAAGTAAATATTGCCGCCGGTGCGCATGCACCAGTTCAAATCGCGGGCCAACACGGCCTGCTTTTGCTCTTCGGTCATGGCCCACTCATCGAGGTAAGCGCGTTCGTTGGCTTTGAAACGCGTGCGGTTCTCCGCCTTCATGAGCGACATGCAGAACTGGTTGAGCCAGTAGCCTTTGCGTGATTGCTCGGCATCAAAAATGATGGTGCCGGGAACGTCTGTGTAGGGTTTGTCGAGTGCCATTAAAAAGTCTCCTCAGGCCAGTACAAGCGCATCGGGTTGTCCACCAA
>Ga0213920_1000373_pt1 | contig 37818 bp, 43 predicted proteins | sample McNCre1117MG_FD_161054 | JGI IMG/M metagenome (GOLD analysis project Ga0213920, IMG submission 161054) | Freshwater microbial communities from McNutts Creek, Athens, Georgia, United States - 11-17 MG | ecosystem: Environmental > Aquatic > Freshwater > Creek | place: USA: Georgia | collected...
TGGGCAGTGCCCATGTCAAAGCAGGAGAACTGATTCCGGGACGATTGTTGAGTCCCCTTGAAATTCAACAAATTTTGGAAAGATCGCCTGTCAACCAGCCCTTGCTGGCCCAGCAGGCATAAAGGAAGAGAGAAGCATGAGTAAGCAAATTCGCAACATCGCCATCATCGCCCACGTTGACCACGGTAAAACCACCATGGTTGACCAATTGCTGCGTCAATCTGGCACCTTCGCTGACCACGAAAAAGTGGTCGACACCGTGATGGACAACAACGCCATCGAACGCGAGCGTGGCATCACCATCTTGGCGAAAAACTGCGCCGTGAGCTGGGAAGGTACACACATCAACATCGTCGACACCCCTGGTCACGCGGACTTCGGTGGCGAAGTGGAACGTGCCTTGTCCATGGTGGACGGCGTGGTCTTGTTGATCGATGCGCAAGAAGGCCCCATGCCTCAAACACGTTTCGTGACCAAGAAAGCTTTGGCTTTGGGCTTGAAGCCCATCGTCGTGGTGAACAAAGTGGACAAGCCTGGTGCGAACCCAGACAAAGTGGTGAACGCCGCTTTTGACTTGTTCGACAAACTCGGTGCCACCGACGAACAACTCGACTTCCCTGTGGTGTACGCCTCAGGTATCAACGGCTGGACTTCTTTGGAAGAAGGCGCACCCGGTGAGCAGTGGGGCCCAGACATGTCGGCCTTGTTCAATACTGTGTTGAAGCATGTGCCACCACAAAAAGGTGACCCTGCTGCGCCGTTGCAATTGCAAGTGTCTGCACTCGACTTCTCGACTTTCGTGGGTCGCATCGGTGTGGGCCGTATCAGCCAAGGTACCCTGAAACCCATGATGGACGTCGTGGTCATGGAAGGTCCAGATGGCAAGTCAGTCAAAGGCCGTGTCAACCAAGTGTTGAAGTTCCAAGGTTTGGACCGCGTGCAAGTGACCGAAGCGGGCCCTGGAGACATCGTGTTGATCAACGGTATTGCTGACTTGAACATCGGCGTGACCGTGACTGACCCAGTCACTCCCGCTCCTTTGCCTATGCTCAAAGTGGACGAGCCCACCTTGACCATGAACTTCTGTGTGAACACCAGCCCCTTGGCTGGCCGTGAAGGCAAGTTCGTGACCAGCCGTCAAATCTGGGACCGTCTGCAAAAAGAACTGCAACACAACGTGGCGTTGCGTGTGAAAGAAACCGACGAAGAAGGCGTGTTTGACGTCGCCGGTCGCGGTGAATTGCACTTGACCATTTTGTTGGAAAACATGCGCCGTGAAGGCTATGAGCTGGCGGTGTCTAAGCCACGCGTGGTGTACCGCGATGTGGACGGCGTGCGCCATGAACCTATCGAATTGGTGACCGCCGACATTGAAGAAGAGCACCAAGGTGGCGTCATGCAAGCTTTGGGCGAGCGCAAAGGCGAACTCGTCAATATGGAACCCGATGGCCGTGGCCGTGTGCGTTTGGAATACCGCATCCCCGCCCGTGGTTTGATTGGTTTCACCAACGAATTCTTGAACTTGACCCGCGGTTCCGGTTTGATCTCCAACATCTTTGACAGCTATGAGCCACATAAGGGTGACATCGGTGGTCGTAAAAACGGCGTGTTGATCTCTATGGACGACGGTGAAATCTTCACCTACGCCTTGGGCAAGCTGGATGACCGTGGCCGCATGTTTGTTAAAGCTGGCGACCCTGTTTATGAAGGCATGATTGTGGGTATCCACAGCCGTGACAACGACTTGGTGGTGAACGCCACACGTACCAAACAGCTGACCAACTTCCGCGTGTCTGGCAAAGAAGACGCGGTGAAGATCACGCCTCCGATTGACCTCACACTCGAATACGGTGTGGAATTCATCGAAGACGACGAGTTGGTGGAAATCACACCCAAGAGCGTGCGTCTGCGTAAGCGCTTCTTGAAAGAGCACGAGCGCAAGCGCAACAAGTAATTCACTTGTGTGAACAAAAAAGCCGAGGTTTGTGCCTCGGCTTTTTTTTATGTGTCGCGTGCGTGCATGTGGCTTATCAATCGCGTCTTTGAATTGAAGAAAATATGCGTCAATCATTTGAACAAGGAGTCACCATGTCCACGTACACCATCGATGTTCACGCCGAGCGTGTGGGGCATTTGGGCTTGATCACGCTCAATCGTCCCAGGGCTTTGAATGCGCTCTCGCTGGCCATGGTGCGTGAGCTCAACCACGTGTTGCAACAGTGGCAAGACGATGCGCAGGTGAGGGCGGTGGTGGTGCGTGGCAGCAACAAAGAAGGTCCCTTCGGTGCGTTCTGTGCAGGCGGTGACATCCGTTACTTCCACCAAGCCGCGCTGGGTGGTGATGTGACGCTGGAAGACTTCTTCACCGAGGAATACAGCCTCAACCATCTGATACAAAACTACCCCAAGCCCTACATTGCTTTGATGGACGGCATCGTCATGGGCGGTGGTATGGGCATCAGCCAAGGCGCTGCGCTGCGTGTGGTGACCGAGCGAACCAAGATGGCCATGCCTGAGACGCACATTGGCTTGTTCCCCGATGTGGGCGGTGGTTATTTCTTGAGCCGTTGCAGTGGCCCTGCGTGTCCAGCGCATATGGGTGAATACTTGGCACTGACGGGGCACGTGTTGCGCGGCGGTGAGTCGTTGCACGCGGGCTTGGCTGATGTGTGTGTGGATTCATCCACATTGCCTGCGCTGTGGGAGGGGTTGCGTCAGCAAGATTGGGCCAGTGGTGGTGCGGTCGTCGCTTGGTTGCGCGAACAAAGCCAAGCGAATACGGCGCACGCATTGGCTGCGACACCTGCATGGGACAGTGCCCCAATTGACGAGGTGTTTGGGCTAGCTAGCGTTGCAGCGATAGAGCAAGCCTTGCAAGGCAGCGATGAATGGTCGGTGCATACCTTGAAGGCCTTGCACCATCAATCACCCTTGATGTTGTGTGTCACGCTAGAGCAAATTCGTCGTGGCCGCCACATGACACTGGCTGAAGACTTGCGCATGGAGCGCGACTTGGTGCGCCATTGTTTTCAGACCGACCACCTGTCACGCCGAGGCGTGAGCAGCGAAACGGTGGAGGGCATTCGTGCGTTGGCGGTGGACAAAGACCATGCGCCGAAATGGCAACCTGCGCGCATTGCCGATGTCACACCTGAGATGGTGCTGCCGTTTTTTGAAAGTCCTTGGCCTGCGTCAGCGCACCCGTTGCGTCATTTGAGCTAAGGCTTACACCGTTCACACAAACGGCGTAGCCATTCATCTGGATTTAACGCGGCAGCGTGTGCAGCGGAATGTCTTTGCTGCTCGCCAGTTTGTCGAGTTGTGCGCGTGTTTGCGAAGCCAAGAATTTGGCAATCGCTTCATGCGTGCTGCGCTTGTGCATTTGCGTGGCAGCTTGTTTGGGCAAACCAGCGGCCTCGCACAAACGCACGGCAAAGTGGGGCTCTAAGGCCGCCAAGGCCACGCGCCCGTTTTTGCAGGGGTAGACCTTGTAGCCTGCGTGCGCACCACCCACATCGCCACTAGGAACCGTGAGGCCCCATGCCCGTGGCAAGGCAAGGTAAGTAGAGGCATCGCACAACGCGACTTCGTGAAACACACCTTTGCCTTGCGTGCGGCCAGGACGTTGACGTAACAGCAACGCTTGCAACACGGCTTCGGTTGCAAACAAAGAGCCGCCCATGTCGGCATATAGGCTCGCAGGCATTTCAAGGCCGTTCACCAAACCGCTGTCCGCTTGGTAAGTCAAGTCGTGGCCGGCTTCTTCGGCACGCTCACCTGGCGCACCCACGATGCTCACCACGCACAGGGCGGGGTAGCGTTTGTGCAAGTTTTTCCAAGCCAAGCCCAGCTTGACCAAGGCCGAAGGACGGAAAGAGGTGATCAGCACATCGGTGTGCGCCAATTGTTTGTGCAGCGCGACTTGGCCACGTTCAGACTTCAAGTCGGCTTGCAACACCTTCAAGCCTTGGTGCATCACCTCGTAGGCTGCGGGCTTGTAGATGCCCATCGGGTCTGCGGTGCTCATGCCTTGAGGCGCGAGCGGTTCAAGCTTGGTGCACTTGGCACCCATGGCCTGCAGCCGCATCACTGCGGCTGGGCCTGGTAGGTTCAAAGCGAGGGTGAGAACGCGCACCCCTTTGAGGGGCGCGGCAGAAGATGATGTGTGATGTGCAGCTGTCATGCACCCATTATCGGGCGGCGACGGGGTCCACACCGGTTTGGCGAATCGTCTCAGCGACTGCAGGGGATTGGAAGAATTTAATCAACTGTTTGGCTGTGTCTTGCTCGGTGGAGCCTTCGACCAAACCTGCTGAGAAAAAGATGGTTTGCTGCACAGATTCGGGTAAGGTGCCAATGAAGTCCAGCTCTTTGAAATAAATCAACTCGCTTACCTGTTGAAAGCCCAACTCGGCATCGCCGCGTGCCACGACTGCGCCCACGCGTTCGCTCATGATCTTCTTGGCCGTGTCCTTGAGTTGCTCTGCCACACCGAGTTTGGGGAACAACTCAGTCGACAAATACGTGCCACTGGCACTGGCTGAGTAAGCAATGGACTTGGCGTTGAGCAAAGTTTGCTTCAAGGCTTCTACGGTGCTGATGTCGGGCTTGGGCGTGCCTTTGCGGACGGCTGCGCCAATTTGTGAACGTACCAAGTCCACGCGGCTGCCTTTGATGACATTGCCATTTTTAATCAAGGCTTCCAAGCCACCATCTGACAAGATGACCAAGTCAAACTTCTCACCCCGTGAGAAACGTGTGGGAATGGAGTCAGGGGCGTTGCCCACCGAGGCGCCAAATGAGCTGATGACTTTGTGGCCCGTTTGTTTTTCAAACTCGGGCACCAGCTTTTTATAGGCTTCGGTGAACGCACCTGAGGTGATCACGCGAATCTCTGCGGCTTGCGCCACTTGCGATGCAGCCAGGAAGACGCCAAGGCCAACCAGCAATAGACGGCGGGTGATGTTGTGAGGTGTGAATGTCATGTGTTGTCTCCGTTAGTTTTCTATTTACTCGCCCGTGATTTTGCGTTCGCGAATCACACGGCCCCATGTGGCTGATTCTTTCGCGATGTATTTCGCCAATTCATCGCGTGTGCCGGGCTGAGGTGTGAGGCCGTGGCTGTTGAGTTGCTCCACCACATCAGGCGACTTCAGCACTTTGACCAACTCTGTGTTCCAGCGGTCCATGATGGGTGCAGGTACTTTGGAGGACGCGACAAACGCATACCAGTTGGTTGCGCTGAAGCCGGGGTAGCCAGACTCGGCGATGGTCGGAATCTTTGGCAATTGCTTCAGGCGTTGTGCGCCTGTGCTGGCCAAGGGAATGAGTTTTCCGTTGTCGATGTAAGCCTGCGAGGTGGAGTAGGTGGAGAAGTAGGCGGCTACGCGGCCACCTAACAAGTCTTGCAAGGCTGGTGCGCCGCCTTTGTAGGGCACGTGCACAGTGTCAATACCGGCCATGTCGTCTAGCAATTCACCTGCGAGGTGAGAGGCTGAGCCTGGACCTGTTGAGGCGTAATCGAGTTTCTTTGGATTCTTCTTGGCGTAAGCGATGTACTCAGCAAAGGTCTTGATACCTGTGCCTGCATGCACCACCAATACGTTGGGAAAGTTCACGCCCATGGTGATGGGGGAGAGGTCTTTCACGGGGTCGTAGGGCAACTTCATCATGTGCGGTGCAATGGTGAGTGGGCCCACAGAGCCAAACAAAATCGTGCTGCCGTCCGTTGGCCCATTGGCTGCAAACTGGTGCGCGATGTTGCCGCCTGCACCACCACGGTTGTCGATCACCACAGCGGCGCCAATGTTCTCGCCGAGTTTCTTCGCGATGATGCGAGCCGCTGTGTCCGCCGCACCGCCTGCGGCAAAGCCCACCACCATAGTGATGGTTTTCTTCGGTGGAAATTCTTGGGCTTGCGCCGTGAGGGCTGAGAAACCAAGCGCCAGCAAGGCGCAGGTGTTCATAAAGTTACGTTTATTCATGGTTGTCCTTTTCAAGTTATTCGCTGCCCACACCGATGGGATTGGGTTGTCGTTTTTCTACGGCAAAGCGCAGCAAGGCTGCTGTTCTAAAAATACCGTGTGCAAATTTGCCGTAGGGCAGGGTGGCAAACAAGGCCATCACCACACCCAAATGAATCGCCAGCAAAGCAGGCAATGCCACACTGCCGCGGCCTAGCCACAAGGCCAAGCCGCTCAAGCTAGTGAAAAACAGCAAGGCAATGAAGCCCAAGTCCATTGGTTTTTGCGCAGCATCCCCATGCATGGAGTGGCGTTGCATATTCAGCTTGAACAAACCTGCGGTACCAAGCAGCAAGCTCACACCGCCAATGACACCGAGCACCTTGGGCAAGCTTGGCAGGTCATAAGGTGCGACCCAGCCAAAGGCGTAGTGATACACCGTGGCCAAACTGGTGGCTGCGAAGCACAGCATGAAGCCATAAAAAGTCAGGTGGTGTGCGCGACGACGCGAGAGCGTGAACGCATCGTCCTCGTTGTTGCAACCCTCGCCGTGGCCACCATCTAAGTACTTCAAGCGCAACACATCGTGCGTGGCTTCGCTAGCAGCTGGTGGCGAGAGCGCCGCACCGCTGGTGGCAGGGGTAATGTCACGCCAAAAGCGTCGCACACCCAGTGTCAGCGCCAGCGCCGCAAACAAGAACACGGGTGCAAACAAACTCACCAGCAGGTTGTGCGGAAACAAGTTGTAGAAGTTGCCAGCCAGTTGGCTAGACCACAAGGTGCCATTCATCTGCAAGGCCAGCAACAAGAACAGCGACAAGCCTGCGGCCAACGCCAGCGACAAGGTGAGTCCATTGCGTTTGTAGAGCGCACCTAAGGCGGGTGGCCATGCATAGTCGGCGTAGGTTTGGCCGCGCACTTGCGCCATAGCTTGGGGAACGTTCACCGCAAACTCGTGCGGCGGTGCGTATTGGCAGGCATGCAAACAGGCGCCGCAGTTGTGGCACAAGTTGGCGAGGTAATGGATGTCGGCTTTGCCAAATTCCAAGCGTCGCGTCATCGCGGGGAACATGGCACAAAAGCCTTCGCAGTAGCGGCAGGCATTACAAATTTGCAGCTGTCGCGCCACTTCGGTTTCAGGCGCTGACAGCACGACTTCGCCATTGGCTAAGGCGCGGGCATCGCGGGTGAGTGCATCAAGCGTTTGCATGTGTGGCCTCCTTGCTTGTCAAGGCTGCTTGAGCGGCTTGTGTACCCGCTATGCGGCCAAACGCTGTGCCAATCGACATGCCCACACCGGCGGTGTAGCCCTTGCCGAGCACATTGCCAGACATCATTTCGCCAGCGACAAACAGGTTGTCGCTGGGCACATCGTTGAAGCGTACAGCCGCTGTTTCATCGGTCTTGAGGCCTAAGTAGGTGAAGGTGATGCCGGGGCGCAAGGCGTAGCCGTAGAACGGGCCGGTATCAATCGGGCGCGCCCAGTGTGTTTTGGCGGGGTTCACGCCCTCAGTGTGGCAGTCATCCAAACTGGTGTGGTCAAACGTGCCGACGCGACACGCATGGTTGTAGTCGTTGAGGGTTTGCATGAAGGTGTCTACTGGCAAGCCGAGTTTTTGTGCGAGCTCGGGCAAGGTGTTGGCTTGCACTCCGGGGAAGACGGGGGGCATGAAGCGTCCAATGGCTTTGGCGTCGATGATGGAGTAGCCAATCTGACTTGGTTGCTGTGCCACCAAGCGGCCCCAAATGGCGTAGCGCTTGGGCCAAAAATCTTCACCTTCGTCATAGAAACGTTGGCCGTCACGGTTGACCACCACGCCGAGCGACACGCAGTCAATGCGGGTGCAAATGCCGCCGTCATACAAAGGGGCGCGTGCATCAATCGCCACCATGTGGGCTTGGGTGGGATCGCCAATGCGGTCTGCACCGTGTGCCAGCATGTGTTTGAGCAACACGCCTTGGTTGAATTGCGTGCCGCGGATCAGGAAGTTGTCGGCAGGCCATTCGCCACGCTCGTTTTGTCCCCAGGCTTCGCGCAGCCATTCGCGGTTGGACTCGAAGCCGCCAGCTGCCAACACGCAGGCTTTGGCGGTGATGCGTTCGTTGCCCACATAGGCTGCGACGAAGCGGCCATCTTCAATCTCGAGTTTGTCGACAGGGGCGTTGTAGCGGATCTGTACGCCGAGCTTTTCAGCGCTGCGGTAATACGCATTGACCAAGGCTTTGCCGCCGCCCATGAAAAACGCATTGGTGCGGGCCACATGCAAAGCGCCAGAGAGTGGCGGTTGAAAGTGCACACCATGCTTGCGCATCCAATCGCGGCAGGTGGAGGAGGCGCGGATGACCAAGCGGGCTAGTTTTTCGTTGGTGATGCCACCGGTGACTTTGAGCAAGTCTTGCCAATATTCTTCTTCAGGATAGGCCTCGACCAGCACGTCTTGCGGTGCATCGTGCATGCAACGCAGGTTGCGGGTGTGGCCAGAGTTGCCGCCACGCCATTCGCGTGGCGCGGATTCCAGCATCAAGACGGAGGCGCCAGCTTCCGCTGCCATCAGTGCGGCGCAAAGAGCGGCGTTGCCGCCGCCAATGACCAACACATCTGGCTGTTTTGTACTTACTTGAGTTGTCATGCCCGAGAGTGTCGGGCATCACGGTTATGTTGAGAAGTGAAATATCTGATGCGATTATTTCGATTTGCGCATCAATTGCGCTTTTGAAGCTTTGGGCTTGAGGTGCGCTTTTTGAATCAGCTCGTAGAAGGCGTGAGCCGCAGGTGAGAGGCTGGTGTTTTTGTGGCGCAGCAAAGCCACCTTGCGTTTCACCACAGGGCCAGTCAAGGTGATTTTTCGCACATGTGCGCGGTCGCCGTCTAGCAAGGTGGACGAAGGCAAGATGGCGCAGCCCACACCGGCAGCGACCAGATTGATGGCTGTGGCATGGTGTTGGACTTCGTAATTGCCGTTGAGTCGAATGCCGTGCTTGGCCAGTTGGTAGTCCATGAACACCCGCGTGGCCATGAAGTTGCTCACCACAATCAAGTCGGCTTCGCGCATATCGGCCCAAGTGACAGCGTCTTTGCCTTGGAGTGGGTGCGTGTCGCGGCAGATGAACACCAAAGGGTCATCAAACAGCGGCGTTTCAATCAGGTCTGGGTGTGTTTCCCCATTCACAGCGATGCCAATTTCTGCTTGGTGGTTGAGCACGGCTTGGCGTACCTCGTAAGAGGCCGCATCTAGTAAGCGAATGCGGTTACCGGGGCAAACATCGGCATATTGGCGAATGAGTTGAGGCAGCATATGGGCTGCCATACTGGGCACACATGCGAGGGTGAAGTTACCTTTGGCGTACTGCGACATGTCTTTGAGACGGCCCACGGCAGAAGTCATCTTATTCACGATGGCACGGGCTTGGGGTAAAAAGTCACGGCCAACAGCGGTCATCTCGACGCGCCGTGTGGTGCGGTCAAGTAGTTTTAAGCCCAAATAGGCTTCGAGTTTTTGCACGCGGCGCGTCAGTGCGGTCTGCGTGATGTGCAGTTGGTCTGCGGCCTTGTTGAAGCCACCGAGCTCTGCTGTCACCACGAAGGCTTGGATGCCATCAAAATCAATTTTCACGGCTCAATTGTGAATGAATGCGGTCTGTAGATTTTCGTGAGGGTGGATTTGGAAAAGGGGCAATTTGCGGGTTACAATAGCTGCTTCGGGGCGTAGCGCAGCCTGGTAGCGCATCTGGTTTGGGACCAGAGGGTCGTAGGTTCGAATCCTATCGCCCCGACCATCAAAGTAAAAAAGGCCTCGTTTTTCGAGGCCTTTTTTCATTTCTGTCCGTAGCTCAGTTGGATAGAGCAACAACCTTCTAAGTTGTGGGTCACTGGTTCGATTCCAGTCGGGCAGGCCAATTAAATCAACGCTTTTCAAACACTTTGACCCTGTAAGCATCATGTTTACAGGGTTTTTTATTTTTAGCCTATGTTTTATGCGGCTTGTAGCATGATTTGATACTGCAAAAATTAAATAAAATACATTTGTACAGTTTTTGCACAGGTCACTTTATATTTTGTTTAAGTCGACAACATTGCTTAAATTTGTTGTAATGCGTGTATGGCAAAAACAAAGGCACAGAACACGCACACGCTTAAAGACAAGGAGCTTTATCTTGTTGAGCGCACTGGTACGGGTAACTGGCAAATACATTACAAGGTGCCCACGCTTAACAAGTGGCACAGACGCAGTGCAAACACAGCTGACTTGGAAAAGGCAAAAGCAAATGCATGGGAATTTGTTGCAGAGTTGAGCTATGCGGCAAAACGTGGATTGCCACTCTTTAATAAAAAATTTGCAGCAATTGCAGACTTAGTGAGCGAAGAGTGCAAGGCAGAGGGCAAGACGGGCAAAGCACCCAAAGTTTATGCACAGTACCCAAACATTATCAAAACGTACTTGACACCGTTTTTTGGCAACATGTACTGCGATGCAATTAACGCTGGCACTATTACTGAGTTTCATAAATGGCGATACAGGTTGGTTGGGCGTGAGTTTAAGAAGAGTACACAAAATACGCACAACATGGTGCTGACAAAGATTTTTGACAAAGCTGTTGAGCTGCAATACATGAGCGAAAAACAGCGACCAAAGCTAAAAAATACTGGTGATGAAGGCGAGACACGCGGCACGTTTACATACGATGAACTAGTTGCACTGGAAAAGTTTTTGTGTAACTGGGCAACAGAAGGGCGTACACAGAAAACGCGAGATTTGCGTGAGTTGTTAATTTTGTACGTGGCATTTGTTGCTGCAACTGGCGCACGGCCTGGGACGGAGTTGTATGAGCTACGTTGGAAGCACATACAGTTTGTGGAAACAGCTGCAAAAAATCGAGCTATACGTATTGACACGCCCCAAGGCAAAGTAGGTGCGCGACCAATGTACGCACAAAAAGAAATGTGGCCTGTACTTGAGAAGTTAAAGCAGCTGCATACAGAGTTTGACAGCGTTACATTGGATGAACTTGTTGCAGGTAAAAACGAGGAGTACGTGTTTAGGATGCGTAACGGTGCGCGGCCTTACAACTTTGTCAACGTGTTTAAGGATGGACTAAATGCAGCAAACATGTTGACTAATGGACGCGATGAACACATACGCACGTTGTACAGCTTGAGGCACTATTACGCGACACAGCGTTTGTACGAGAACATGACTTACGAGAAGCTTGAAGAGCAAATGGGAACTAGCGTGAAAATGCTTAAAGACCATTACAAGCATTTGGATATTGATGCGTACGCTGATGAATTAACAGGTAGCGGCGGTAATGCAGAGCTTACAAAATACTTGTCCCCAGCACGTGCTAATTTAATTGGTTTAATGGGTGCAGCTACTGGAATTTATTTGGCGCTACCAGAGCAAAACTACGATGCTACGCAAGAGCTAGAAGAAGCACTTTTGCAGAAGCGCAAAAAGAAAAAATAAATTTGAGCAAAATGATGACTTACAGGACAACTGTGATTAAGATGTCAACATGAGCAATATAGCTGAAACACTGCTGCGTAACAAGGCTGTGACTGCGATGGAGCAGGCTGCACAGCGTGTTGCAGACTTGCGCTTTTTCGAGCAGGTGCAGATGCGTTTGGCAGCAGGTGAAGACTTGAGCACTGAGCTAGCTGCATTTGGCAAGGTGGATGCGGCAACGGCAGCTGACACGGTAAAAGAATTAATTGAACGTTGCTTGACAGATTTGCAGGCAGGTTACTGGACTGTTGGCAATGCAAAAAATGTAGCTGTCGAAGTACGGCAAACGTTTAACCGCGATGAAGCTGTACCGCGCTATGACGTGACGTACAAAGTAAAAACAAAATATGGTGAAGTGATTGCACTAGTAAGAACAGCTGCTGCACGAATGGAGTTAAGTTTTAACACTAGCAAGTGCAAACGTGTGCCCGAAGAGTATGCAATTGAAGAAGTTGGGAAGCAATTAACGGTTGCAATGTTTTAACGTAAAGGGAACGCTATGAATTTCAAAAAATTAAGTTATTTGTCTTTAATGTTGTTACTAACTGCGTGTGGAACAACAGTAAAACCTGCGATGATGGAAAACGGACAGCAGGGATTTTTGGCTACATGTGGTGGAACTGCTATTACATGGTCAAAGTGTTACGAGGCAGCTGCAACAGCATGTGCTACTGGTTTTAACATTGTTGACCGTGAGCAATTTGCACATGATGGTTTTGTTAAACGTAATTTGTATTTCACTTGTAAATAATTGGGGTAAAAATGAAAATACTTGGTTACTTAGTAGGTGGAATTGTTGGATTGTTTTTGTTAATGCTTGTAATTGGTGCAAGTGTTTCACCGGAAAGTGCAAAACGAATGGCAAAAGAAAAGCAATTAGACGAAATTTGTGAAAAAGCTATGGCGGACAGTGCATTAGGTGCAGAGCGAAGAATGACAAGACAAATTTGCGATGAAACGCGACAAAGAATTAAGAATGAAGGTAAATGATTTTTAACGAAAGGCTAAAAATGATGAAGTTAAAATTTTTTATTGCAGCTACATTAGCACTTTTATTGAATGGCTGTGCTGCACCATCGGCGGAGGATTTGGCAAAAGCTGATTACGGTAGTTACCCATCGAATTATGAGCAAATTATTAAACGACATTTGGATATGGTGTTGAAAGACCCAGAAAGTGCAAAAGTAACGTTTCTCAAAGGGCCTTACACTGGTTGGAGTGGTTTAGGTGGAAGAAAGTTTGGCTATATTGTTTGTGCTGATGTAAATGCTAAGAATAGCTATGGTGGCTACACTGGCGGTAAACTTAGCTACTTTATGATAAAGAATGATGCAGTTATACAGTACATGTTTAGTGATGGAAATCCAATTACACAGGGCATGATTGAGACTGGTTGCGGATTTCGTTAAAACGTAAATGGAGAATGAAATGAATATAGAAGCTAAAACAGTTGAAGAGATTGATGCAGAAATTGAGAAATTGAATGCAGCACGTAAAACAAAATTAGAAGAAAATAAAAAAGCAGATTTGGAGACTGTAAAGAAGCTGTGCAAGCAGCATGGCTTTACTGCAACGCAGTTACGTGGATGTTTGGTAACTAGGGGTAAAGTTACAGCCGAAGATGGTGTTAAAAAAACTAGAAAACGAAAAGATAAGAGTGCGTAACGATTGATTTAAGGCTGCCAAAATTTGGCAGCCTTTTTTGTATCCATTTTAACTATGTGCGTATGCTCTTTAAGCATGTTTGCTACGCTGCTATACACCCATGCATTTTAGTGCGCGACAGGGGCGAAAGAACGCTTTTTAGGGTGCAAGATAGCAAGGGGTATAGAGGGTAAAAACACGCTTTGAAAGTGTAAGTACTTGTATGCTATTTTTTGCGCGGCTATTTTTTTAGAGGTGCAGGGGTAATTTGGGGCTGCAAGTTTTGGTTGTTAACAGTAGATAAATTTTGCGTAGTACTAACTGGTTTAATGGTATTGCTTAGTGGGCGCGGCTGCGATGGCTGGCGCGGAAACTGTTGTACTTGCTGCACAGGTTGCTTAACTTGGTGCTGCTGCTGCACTGCGTTTTGATTAGCTTTTGCACCCAAATTTGCAGCTATGTTAAGTGCTGCTTTAGTAGGTTTCTTAATTGTTTTAGCTGTACTTGTAGTTGCTGCTTTTTGTGCTTCTTGTGCTTTAGCTTGCTGCGCTATAGCTGTCCATGTGTTGTCAACTATTAATCGTAGTAGTGCAAGCTGTTCTTTTGCATCTGTAAACTCGTTAATACGCATAATATTTCCTTATATTTTATTTATGCGCCAGCTTGGTCACTAACTTACTTTTTGCAAAAATCCTATAACGCTATTGTGACCGTACTGTTTTTCTAATAGTAAACGTGCATTGTGGCTGCTATCTGCTACAACTTGTGTCCGTGTAACAGTACAACCAACGCGAATAGTGGCTAAAAATGTGTGCATGATGTCCTTAGTGTGCTGCTACACATGACGCATAGCAGCACTATCTTTAGTTATTTGGTAAATGCAGCACGTGTAGCTTTGCTTACTGCTGCAATGCATTCGTCAAAGTCTCCAGCATTAATCGCAACAAGTGCATCACTCAAAATGCGCTCTAAATCATCTTTATTTGCACATTCAACAGCATTTCCTTTTTTGCTAATTGTGAGCACTTTGTTACCGTAGTAAAACTGCAAATACAGCTTACCGTTTTGCATAAAGTGCCATTGTTTCAGTCGTTTAGTTACTTCCTTATGCACAGTAGCACCAGTGTTTTCGTCTTTTAACAGCACTTGCTTTGTAGCAACGTAATGTGTGCCATTTTTCTCAGCTTTCAACATGTCCAGTTGTTGCTGCACCTGTGCTGCAAACTTGCTGCGTTTTGTTCCCACAACGTCTTTGTCTGTGCTGCGTGTAGCTGCTGCTACTTTCAAATTTGTCAAAAATGTCATCTTGTATACCTAAAAGTTATTAAACACAGCGCAATGATAGCTAAAAGTAATCAAAAAGCGATGTGAAACAAGATTTGGCACGTATTTACAACAGATTGATAAATAACAAAAAGCAAAAATAGCTTGAAAGTATTATATTTGTATAAATAAAAACATGAGAAATTACGGGATTGACGACTGGAACAGCTTTGTGGCTGAGTACGACAAGCACATTACGCATGTAGTGGTAGCGCACACAAAGCAACGACCATTTGTAAATGCACAGGACAAACGTATAACTGACGTAGAGGGCAGGGTGGCATGGCAAGCAACGCAAGCGATTAAAGATTGTAGGTATGCGCTGAATTGCTTTAACAAGCTGCTGCACTACGGTAACGGTAGCAGAGTTGTACGAAATGCAGAGCAATACAGGGCATTAAGTTTTGTTACGCTTGAAGGTGCAAAGGTGACGACAGATAGTAGGCAAACACTGCACTTTAATATTAGCTTAGGAAACTTGCCGAAGCACTTTACAACGCAGGATATTGACACGCTTTTTAAGTATGCGTGGTGTGATATGGCGGGGCAAAGCAGAGATGTATTGGTGCAAGATTATTACAGGCAAGAAGGCAAAAATTGGCACAGCTACGTAGGCAAAGAGGCAAATTACGATAGGCAACGTGTGTGGGGGAAAAACAGTATAGTTGTAGTTGAGAACTGCTGGATACCGCACAAAGCATTAGCTACGGACTGAAGTTAGCGGCTGGTGAACTTAACAATAGTGCTATGTTGAAATAGCACTAGTGGCCTAGCTTTGCTTAAAATTAATTAAAAAATAAAAAGTCAAAATGATAAACATGATTGATGTTGACTGGGACATAGTTGCACACAATAAACAAGCGTTATGCAACAGATGATTACTATGAATGCATTGATAAATGCACAGAAACTAGCTGCGCTGATGGTGATAAATGAAGGGATTTATACTTGCTGTAAGAGATAGCATGGACTTGTGCAGTATGCAAAAAAAAGATAAAATTAAAAACACTTGTTTGATAAAGCAAGCGTGAGCAATGCTACAAAATTTAACAAACTTAGACGCTCAGTACTGTACGTGCTGGGCGTTTTTTTATGCGCGATACAAATGTAATGAAATTGCAGAAATGTTACATTTTTAACTGCTTAGTGCATAACTTGTTGATTTCATTATGGTTTCTAGTTATGCAGTAAGTGGCTATAAAAAGATCGCTTTTAGTTAAATAAGAAATTACATTAATTTGTAACAAAACATTATTTTTGGGGTAACTAATGGCTAAACAAGCGAAAACATTTACAAGCATTGAATTACGTAGGGTGTTGGATTACATTGCAACACGTAAGCACAGCGCACGTAACAGAGCAATGGTGCTACTTACACATTGGGGTGGACTACGAGTTGGTGAAGTTGCACAACTACGCTACAGCGATGTGCTTGATGCTGATGGCGTTGTAAAGCGTGAGGTTTTGCTACGTGCAGAAACTACAAAGGGAAAACACGCTAGAACGCTATTTGTAAGCGATAAATTGCACAAAGAGCTAACAGCATACGTGCAGCTAATTACAGCAAGTAGGGCAGATGAACGGTTGTTTTACACGCAGAAGAGTGAAGGGTTTACTGCAAACACATTAGCGCAGTTTTTTTACTTTTTATACAAAAACGCGGGTATTGCAAACGCAAGCAGTCATAGTGGGCGCAGGACTTTTATTACAACACTAGCTGATAAAGGTGTTGGAGTGCGTGTGCTGATGAGTTTAGCTGGACATAAAAGCATAAGCACTACACAAGCGTACATTGACGTTAATGATGGACAAAAACGAAAAGCAGTTGAATTGCTGTAATGTTGGTTAGCGTTTTGCACATGGTGCATTACTTGGGGTGCGGTGAGCTAATGGTGTGCTTGGTACGGCGTAAATGCTGCAATTTGCACAGTTTTTATTGCACAGTCTTTTGCACAGTGACCTTGAAGTTAAGCTAACTTTTTGTCAGCATTAACCTTTTGACCGCCAGATTCTGCTTCTAAGTTGTGGGTCACAGGTTCGATTCCTGTCGGACAGGCCACTTTCTCAAGCGTTGCTTAGTTGAACAACCAATCCGGGTTCAACGCCACATAGCAGTGCTTTTCCCCCAAGAACTGCCCATCAGGGCTGACGCAAAAGTTGGCGCGGCGAAATTTCTTTTCGTCCGTCAGCACATACGAGCGATACACCTCTTTGCTCTTGAGGCCTGTTTTGTCTTTGGGGTGCAGCATCATCAAGCGTGTTGAGCCACATTCGCCTTTTTTGATGCAGGCTTTTTCTGCCATCTCATCCACATAAAACTCAATGTAGATGGCTCCTGGGAACTTGGTTTTAGGTTTGGCCACCTTGACCATGCAGGGCATGTCTTGTGCACGCGGCAAGCCCATGCGGTCGGCAAAGGTGTTCATCTCCGCCAACACCGTTTCGCGGTATTTGTCCTTGATCGTTTTATAGCAAACAAAGTAATCGGCATACGCATTGGTGAATACCACTGGCGTGAGCGGGCGGTTGTTCGCGTCGAGCTTGATCACGGCTGAGTCATAGACAGCACTGATGGCGGGTGGGGCTGGTTTTTTGGTGTCTTTGCCATGACCTCCGCCATGACCGCCACCATGGCCATCATCCTTTTTCTTTTCATCTTTCTTAGGAGGGGCGCCATGACCGTCATCCTTCTTCTCTTCCTTCTTAGGGGGCGCACCATGACCATCGTCTTTTTTGCCGTGGTCGTCCTTCTTCCCGTGGTCGTCTTTAGGCTCGGGCTTGTGCGCTTCTTTCGGCTCGGCCTTGGGTAGTTCTTGGGGTTCGTCAAACTTGGGCTTCGCCACGCGCTTGTAGACGTAGCCGCTGCGTCCGACTTCACCTTCTTCTTTGATGTATTCGAATTTCGGCGCAGGCGGCTCTTCCTTGGCCGCAGGTTTTTTAGGCGGGTCATTGGCCCATGCGGGCGAGCTCAACAGGCTCGTCAAAGCAAGGGTTGCTGCAAGAAGTGTGGAAGAAGGAAAACGCATATCCCTAGAAGATCGACTGTTCAAGGGGAGGCTTTAGCCCCGCAGGCAAAAAAGCCGTTAGGGGACGGTGTAGCAAGTCGTGTCGGTAAATAACTTGCCTTTATCAGTCACGCATTGCTGAGAAATCAGCTTGCGCGACATATCTGACAAGAAGTAAGACCGATACAGCACCTTGTCTTTAGGAATCAGGCTGATGCTGCGAAACACGGGACATTGCTCGTTGCGAACGCAGGCCGTCAGGCGCTGCTGGTTCACATACAGGTGAATGTTGATGCGCCCAGGTGTGAGACTTTTGTCGGTGCCAATGCTGACCACGCATGCATCACCTTTGACGAATGGCAGTTCAACCAGTTCGGCAAAGTAATTCATCTCCGCAACGACTAGCTCTCGAAACCAAGGTGCAACAATGCCGTTGCAATCGAAGTAGTCGAGTTTGGTGGTGTGAACCAAAATCTCTGTGTAAGGGCGGTTTTTGGGGCCCAGCAACAGCATCGGCTCTGCACCTGACTGTGGGGGACGAGCCAGTAAAGCACGTGATGCCGTGGGTTTGTCTTGCGCAAGTACACCCGTCCACACAGACAAGAGCAGGCAGGTCAACAGGAAAAACTTCTTAAACATGGCATCTTGTGAATCGGTTGCAACAGTGACAACTTTATCAGTTTGTCATTTGAAATATGCAACATCAAGTAAAGTCATGTTTGGCCGATTTAAACCACAGAATGAAAAATAAATTTTTAGTGTTGTGTCTACTTGTGACTGCTGCTTTGCTTGGGTGTGGTGGCGGCGGAGGTGGTGGTGCGTCGGGCGGTGGAGTCAACGCTGGCGGTGGTGGCACTGGAAGCACAGTGAGTCAATTCGTATCGGGCCCTTGGCTGAGTGGTTCTAGGCACATCGCCTTTGTAGGAACCGACCTTTACGTGGCGAATGCAGGCAGTAGCGAAGTCATCAAGGTAGATGCAGCGGGCAATCACACATCACTTTTATCCATTGCATCGCCCTTTGGAATCACGGCGCACGGCAGCGATGTGTATGTCACGGGAACGATTGGTGGCTTGAGCAAAGCATATTTGGTCGCCAACGGCAGCTCGTTGACGCCTACATGTAACTGCTACGGTGTTGCCTTTGATGGTACACACTTGGCATTTTCTGATCAGACGGGCGTGAATACCAGCGGCACCACCACATATCCCGTCAAAACATTTATTAACGCTGTCTCATACCGAGTCACGCAGATTGCCTCTAAGCCCACGGGGCTCATTTTCTACAACACATTTTTGTATGTGACAAGAAACGAAGCGAGTACCTCGGGTGCGATTCAGAAAATTGATCTGACAACGAATACGGTGACCGATGTTGCGGGGTCCGCGCTGTTCAACCGGCCAAACGCCATCGCCGTCAACCCAAGCAATGGCGACTTTTATGTCGTCAATGATGGCGATGGGAAGGTGCTGAAAGTTTCTGGTGGCACCGTCACCGTTCACCTCGATTCAAGCAATGGCTTATGTTCTCCGGGTGGCGTTGCCATCGGCGGAGATGGCTTGCTGTATGTCAGCAACGGTGCGTGCGCTGGCGGAAATGGCAATGGTTTTATTTTGAAGGCTAGCCTTTAAGTCTTTTGGTATTGCGTAGAACCAAACAACACTTCTTTTGCCTTGTCATCCTGCAAAGGCTTGCGTAAATCAGCCAACACCTGTACGCCACGCTGAACCGCAGGTCGCGCTGCAATCAAATCAAACCAAGCTTTGAGGTGAGGGTAGTCGGCCCAATCAATACCTTGGTTTTGCCAACTGCGTAGCCACGGGAAGATGGCGATGTCGGCAATGCTGTAGCTGTTGCCGCCAATGAACTTGCTGTGTTGTAAACGCTTATCCATCACGCCATACAAGCGCTTGGCTTCGTTGGTGTAACGGTTGTAAGCGTAGTCAATTTTCTCAGGTGCGTAGATGCGAAAGTGGTGTGCTTGGCCCAGCATCGGGCCCACGCCGCCCATTTGAAACATCAGCCATTGCAGCACTTCAAACTTGGCACGGTCACTCTTGGGCAGGAGCTTTCCTGTCTTGGAGGCGAGGTACAACAAAATAGCGCCTGATTCAAAGAGGCTGATGGGTTTGCCGTCAGGCCCGTTTGGGTCTATCAGTGCGGGGATTTTGTTGTTGGGGCTGATCTTCAAAAACTCAGGTTTGAACTGATCCCCTTGGCCAATGTTGACGGGGTGAGCCACCCAGTCGCGTCCCAGTCGCAGACCACACTCTTCGAGCATGATGTGTACTTTGTGTCCGTTGGGCGTAGGCCATGAGTAAACGTCGATCATTTGGGTTCCTTAAGCGCCGCGGGTGATGGGCATGTCAATGTCTTGTGGTGCGTTGGCGATGTGCCGCGCGAGTTCGAGTTTAGCGATGGACTGGCGATGGACTTCATCTGGGCCATCCGCCAAGCGCAGCCAGCGTTGGTTGGTATAGGCATAAGCCAGCGGGAAGTCGTCAGACACCCCCGCTGCGCCGTGGGCTTGAATGGCCCAATCAATGACCTGACTGGCCATATTGGGTGCAATCACCTTGATCATGGCAATTTCTGCGCGAGCCTCTTTGTTGCCTACGGTGTCCATCATGTAGGCTGCTTTGAGCGTGAGCAAACGCGCTTGCTCAATCATGATGCGTGCGTCTGCAATGCGCTCATGCCACACGCCTTGCGCGGACAACGGTTTACCAAATGCCACACGGCTATTCAGACGTTTGCACATCAGCTCTAAAGCACGTTCTGCGGAACCAATCGAACGCATGCAGTGGTGAATGCGGCCTGGGCCTAAGCGGCCTTGGGCAATCTCAAAGCCTCGGCCTTCGCCGAGCAACAGGTTTTCAACCGGCACACGCACGTTGGTGAGGGTGACCTCCATGTGGCCGTGGGGCGCGTCGTCATAGCCAAACACACTCAAGGGGCGAACCACTTTGATGCCGGGGGTGTTAGCAGGAACCACCACCATGCTTTGTTGCGCGTGCTTGGGGGCCGTGGGGTCAGTTTTACCCATCACGATGTACACCGCACAGCGTGGGTCCCCTGCGCCAGAGCTCCACCACTTGGTGCCGTTGATGACGTAGTCGTTGCCATCGCGAACGATGCTGCATTGGATGTTGGTGGCATCAGATGACGCGACAGCAGGTTCCGTCATCAAAAAGGCCGAGCGAATCTCGCCACGCAGCAAAGGCTCAAGCCATTTCACCTTCAGGGCTTCACTGGCATAGCGCTCAAAGGTTTCCATGTTGCCGGTGTCGGGGGCTGATGAGTTAAACACCTCGGCTGCAAACGGGACGCGACCCATGATTTCACACAGCGGGGCGTATTCCAAATTGCTCAAACCATCGGGCACGCGTGGGCTGTGGGGAATGAACAAATTCCACAAACCCGCAGCACGCGCCTTGGGCTTGAGTTCTTCCACCAACTGAGTGGGGATCCATGCATTGCCCTTGGCACGGTTGGCGGCAATCTCTTCGAAGAAGCGCTGTTCGTTGGGGTAGATGTGCTCGTCCATGAAGGCGAGCAGTCGTTTTTGAAGACCTTTGACTTTGTCGCTGTAATCGAAGTTCATGGTGTTTTCCTTGTGTCATTTTTCTTTTAGGCTTGTTGTGCAAATTTCCACGCCAGCTCGGCCATAGGGCGCGCACCTGCGCCGTTGGCTTTGGCTTGGTCACTAGACGCTGTTCCCGCTTCCACGCGCTTGGCTATGCCTTGCAAGATGGCCGCGATGCGAAACATGTTGTAGGCGAGGTAAAAGTTCCAGTCGGTTTTCAGGTCGGCCGGTGTGGCTAGGCCTGTTCGGTCGCAATAGCGGTGGATGTTTTCGCTCTCACTGGGAATGCCGAGTGACGCGATGTCCACACCACCAATGCCTCTGAAGGTGCCCGATGGAATGTGCCAGCCCATGCACAAGTAGCTGAAATCGGCCAGCGGATGGCCAAGAGTGGACAGCTCCCAATCGAGCACCGCCAACACGCGTGGCTCGGTGGGATGAAACATCAAGTTGTCTAGGCGGTAGTCGCCGTGAACGATGCTGACTTTGTTTTCGTCCTTGGCGCTCGCGGGCATGTTGGCAGGTAGCCATGCCATGAGCTTGTCCATCTCGTCGATGGGCTGGGTGACGGAGGCAAGGTATTGCTTGCTCCAACGGCCAATCTGGCGTTCAAAGTAATTGCCGGGACGGCCATAGTTTTCAAGTCCACGCTCTGCACACTTCACCGTGTGGAGTGCGGCGATGACGCGGTTCATCTCGTCATAAATAGCGCCGCGCTCGGCGTTGCTCATGCCAGGCAAAGTTTGGTCCCACAGCACACGCCCTGGTACAAATGCCATGACGTAAAAGGCACGACCGATGATGGATTCGTCTTCGCACAGCACATGCATTTGCGGTACGGGGACATCGGTGCCGTACAGGCCTTGCATGACCTTGAACTCGCGCTCAATGGCATGGGCCGAAGGCAGCAGCTTGGCCACGGGGCCAGGCTTTGTGCGCATCACATAGCTCTTGGCTGGAGTGATAAGTTTGTAAGTGGGGTTAGATTGCCCGCCTTGGAACATCTCTAGCGAGATGGGGCCTTCAAAGCCTGGCAGGTTGGCGCTCAGCCACGCTGCCAGTGCTGCGGTGTCTATGCGGTGTGCCGCTTGCACGGGCTGGGAGTGTGGTGTGTCGTCCCGGCTCATGCATGGGCTCCTGTCAGTGGTCGGCTTCGCTGATGTTTAGCAAAGCGTCGCGGTTGCGAATCACCAAGCCACCTGGCTCGATGCGAATGGCTTCCTCGCGTTCCATGGCTTTGAGTTCTTGGTTCACGCGTTGGCGTGAAGCGCCCAAGAGTTGCGCCAATTCTTCTTGCGCCAGATGCAAACCAATCCGAATTTCTTGCGCGTTGGTCAGGCTTTGCACACCATAGCTGCGTGCCAAGTGCAGCAGCTGTTTGGCCAAGCGCGAGCGCAAGGGCAGGGTGTTGAGGTCTTCCACCAGGCCAAACAGTTGGCGAATGCGGCGCGCTTGCAAGCGCAGCATGGCTTCGTAGAACTCCACATGTTGGCTGAGAATTTTTTGGAAATCTGCTTTGGCCACGCACAAGATGGAGGTGTCGCCATGCGCGTACACATCGTGCGTGCGGCGGTCGCCATCCAGAATGGCCACGTCGCCAAACCAAATGCCGGGCTCCACATAGGTGAAGGTGATTTGTTTGCCCGACAGTGACGTCGAGCTCACGCGCACCGCGCCTTTGGCGCAAGCCATCCACTCTTCGGGCGCATCGCCGCGCGCTGCGATCAAGTCGCCGTCTTTGCATCGTTTGACGTAAGCGCATCGAAGAATGTCGTGTCTGAGTGAAGGTGAGAGAGAAGAGAACCAACGACCTGCGTTGATGGCCTCGCGTTCTTCGATGTTAAGAATAGGATCGTCCATAGACTGTCTTGTGTGTGACCTGAAAGTAAGAATTTGTCACTCAGGAGACCCGCAGCTGTGACGGGTTTGAGTGCGGCAATTATTTGTAGTTGGGAGTTTCTTTGTTGAGAAAGGCTTGGATGCCAATGCCTGCGTTGGGGTGATGCAAGTTTTTGACAAACTGGTTGCGTTCTTGTGCCAACTGTTCCGTCAAGCTGTGCACGCTGGCCTCGTTGATGAGTTCTTTGACGCTGTTCATCACATTGGGGGCGCGTGCATTGATGCGCTCGGCCATTGCCAAGGCTTGAGGCAATGCATGGCCGCTGTCGACCACACGGTTGACGATGCCCAGTTCATGCAAGCGTTGTGCACTGACGCGGTTTCCCAAGAGCAACAACTCTGACGCCAACTGGCGAGGCAGGGCCTGCGTCAAATTCCAACTGGCGCCCGCATCAGGTGACAGTCCTAAATTGCTGTAGGCCATGGCAAACACGCTGTTGTCTGCGGCCACGATCAGGTCGCACATCAAGGCCAAAGAAAAGCCAGACCCCACGGCAGCGCCTTCCACTGCCGCAATGATGGGCTTGGGGAATGTGCGAATCGCTTCCATCCAGTTGTGCAGACTTTCAATGACTTGGGCTTGTGTTTCAGCTGGCTGGTCGCGGTGGGCTTTGAGTCGTTGCACATCACTGCCCGCACAAAAGTGCGTGCCTTCGCCCGTGATGACCACGCTGCGAATATCAGGGTTGGTTTCTGCCACATTGAGCGCTTCAATCCCCGCGGCATACATGGCAGGTCCCATCGCATTGCGCAGCGTGGGATCTGACAAGGTCAAGATGAGGGTCTGACCTTGGTTGGTGCTTTTGAGTTGAGCGCTCATGGGGCTTTAGCTTTCCACATGCATCAAGCTCAAGCCCAATGCGCCACGGCGACGCAGCCAAGGGCTAGGGCGGTAACGCGTGTCGCCGTAAACAGTTTGCACGTTGAACAGCACTTCCAAAATTTCGGTGGGACCGTATTTGTTGCCCATGGTCAGTGGGCCCATGCTGTGGCCTAAGTCGGCTGCGCCTGTGGCTTCGAGTTCTTCAGGGGTGCACAGGCCTTGTTGGCACATATTGCATGCAATGTTGATGATGTTGGCCACCACGCGTTGCGTCACAAAACCCCCGCTGTCGCGAATCACCGTCACGGCTTTGCCATCGCGTGCAAACAGGGCGTGAGCCGCATCGCGCATGTCGGCGCGTGTGGCCGGGCTGGTGGCCAATACGCGACGTTGGGTGAGCTTGTCATCAATCAACATGTCGATGCCCACGGTACGGGCAGGGTCTAAACGCTCCACGATGGCCACGGTGGTCACGTCAAAACCCAAAGGTGCAACGATGGACAGTGCTTGTGCCGAAGGCGAGGCGCCCGTTTCAATCTTGGCACCCAAGTCTTTCAGCAATTGCAGCAGTTCGGGGCGGCGCATGGCGCGGGTGGACACCCACACCGGAGGCATCTCTGTCACTGCAGGTGTGGCAGGTTCGGCAGGCATCTGTGCTGCGCCATTCACGTAGGTGTAAAAACCTGCGCCTGTTTTTTGGCCCAATTTACCTTCGGTGATGTGTTGTGCAGTGATGTTGCTGGGGCGGTAACGTGGCTCGCTCCAGTATTGTTGGTACACAGAGGTGATGGCATCGTGTGCAACATCTAAACCTGCGATGTCTAGCAACTGGAAAGGGCCAAGTTTGAAGCCCGCTTGGTCGCGCAAGATACGGTCAATGGTGGCAAAGTCTGCCACGCCTTCCGAAGCGATTTGTAGCGCTTCTGTGGCGCCTCCTAGGATGCCAATGGTTTTGTAGATGGAATTCATGGCGAAGATTATGGCCGAGCCGCTGTGCCAGAATGAAATAGACATTCAATTCACAGGAGCGCTCCATGACCCTCAAGCTTTGCGGTTTCGCTGTCAGCAACTATTACAACAAGCTCAAAATTCAGCTGCTCGAAAAAGCTGTGCCCTTCGACGAGGAGTTGGTGTGGGTCAACCCCGTCGAGCCTGCCACGTATCACCGCTCGCCCATGGGGAAAGTGCCATTTTTAGAAACGCCACAGGGCTGTATCAGCGAGTCAGCCGTCTGTGCTGAGTACATCGAACAAGCCTATCCACATCATCCTTTGATGCCGGCCGATCCATTTGAAGCGGCCAAAGTCCGCGAAATCATCACCTATTTAGAGCTGCATGTGGAGCTGGTGGCGCGCCAGCTCTACCCGCAGGCCTTTTTTGGAGGCAAGGTGGATGAGGCTGTGCAAGCGCGTGTGCGCAAACAACTGACCAAAGGCGTAGAGGGTTTGAGCAAGCTGCTGAAGTTTTCACCCTATGTGGCGGGCAATGCTTTCACGTTGGCGGATTGTTCGGCCATTGTGAATTTGCCGTTGGTGTCGATGGCATCGAAGACGGTATACGGTGAAGACCTGTTGGCCCACTTGCCTGTGAAGGCCTATACCCAGCAAATGGCCGAACGTGCGTCAGTACAAAAAGTCAATGCAGACCGCAAAGCTTGCATGGCACTGATGGCTGAGCGTGCAGCCAGCAAGCCCAGCTAAGCGCAGGTTCAGCGGCGTACTTGCAGTGCGCCTGGGTTGACGATGTTGGTGGGCGTACCCTTGATGAAGTTCACCACATTGTCAAATGCTGTGCCGAAATACAGCTCGTAACTGTCTTGTTCCACATAGCCAATGTGGGGTGTGCAAATGCAGTTTTCCAAACGCAGCAGCGCATGGCCCTGCATGATGGGCTCGCTCTCAAACACGTCAATCGCGGCCATGCCGGGGCGGCCACGGTTGAGGCCTGTGATGAGTGCATCGGGCTCAATCAATTCGGCACGTGAGGTGTTCACCAGCAGCGAGGTGGGTTTCATGCGTGCCAAGTCAGCTTGTTTCACGATGCCGCGGGTTGCATCCACCAAGCGCAAGTTCAGCGTGAGAACGTCAGACTCTTCAAAGAAAGCCTCGCGAGAAGCGGCCACATTCAATCCGTCTTTGGCGGCGCGTTCGCGTGATGCTTCGCTGCCCCACATCAACACACGCATGCCGAATGCTTTGCCGAAACCGGCCAACAGCTCACCGGTTTTGCCGTAACCCCAAATGCCCAATGTCTTGCCGCGCAAAACTTGGCCAAGGCCAAAGTTGGTGGGCATTGAACCCGCTTTGAGGCCGGACTGTTGCCAAGCGCCGTGTTTGAGGTTGCTGATGTATTGGGGCAGGCGGCGCATGGCGGCCATGATGAGCGCCCATGTCAATTCGGCAGGGGCAACAGGCGAACCAAAACCTTCTGCGACGGCAATGCCGCGTTCGGTGCAGGTGGTCATATCAATGTGACTGCCAACTTTGCCAGTTTGGGAGATGAGTTTGAGTTTGGGCAGTTTTTCTAGCAACTGCTTGGTCAGTTGGGTGCGTTCACGAATCAGCACCAGCACTTCGGCATCTTTGAGTCTGACTGATAGCTGGCCAACACCCTTGATGGTGTTGGTGTAAACCTTGGCTGGGTAGGCTTCTAATTTGGACGCGCAAGCCAGCTTGCGCACGACATCTTGGTAGTCGTCGAGGATGACAATATTCATCCTCTAATTGTGCCTTGTGTCACAGGGCTTTGAATCTATGAAGCGCTTCGTTTTCGCGAGGTTTGTATCGCAAGTGTCAGTGACGGTTTTCGAGTTCGGCCAAACGGTCAAGTTCAGCGCACACATCTGCCATGCGTCCAGAGATGACCATGCGGCCCGCTTGGTTGCGGTTGTGTTGGGCTTCCATCACGCGGGCCACGCGCAAAGGCAAGGGACGACGGGTGCTTTGCAGGGCTTGTGCGGGCATGAAGCCGCGAACAACGTTTTGCAAAGGGTTCAAAAGGCGGTAACCGCCAAAAAGTGCGAGGCTCATGGTCGTGCTTTCTTTACATCATCATGGTGTTACGGATCAGGCCGACGGCCAAACCTTCAATTTCAAAGGGCTCGCCGGGCTCGACCACAATGGTTTTGAAGTCGGGGTTTTCGGCGAGTAGCTCAATGTGGCTGGCTGTTTTGCGAAAACGTTTGACGGTTACGTCTTCGCCCAAACGGGCCACCACGATTTGGCCGTTTTTGGCGTCACGGGTGGACTGGACGGCTAACAAGTCACCGTCCATGATGCCGGCGTCGCGCATGGACATGCCGCGCACGCGCAGCAAGTAGTCGGGCTTGCGTTGGAACAAGCTGCTTTCTACAAAATAGGTTTGGTCCACATGCTCTTGCGCCAAGATGGGCGAGCCTGCGGCCACACGGCCGACCAGCGGCAACGAGAAGCCAGAGGGCGAAGCGCTGAAAGTGCTGTCTTGGTAGCTGCGTTGGTTGCCACCCTTGAGACGAATGCCGCGAGAGGTGCCGCTGACCAGCTCAATCGCGCCTTTGCGTGCCAAAGCTTGCAAATGTTCTTCAGCGGCGTTGGCCGACTTGAAGCCGAGCTCTGCTGCAATTTCGGCACGAGTAGGGGGCGAACCAGTGTTAGCAATCGCAGACTGGATGAGCTCCAGAATCTGTTGCTGACGGGCGGTAAGTTTTGGCATTTCAATCATCGGTTCGACTCCTGCACAATGTGTGTCTTGAGGGATGCAACTGTTTGCGCATCCAGTAACTGTATTTTTAACCAGCTTTTTGGGTTTGGCAAGCTATGAATGCAAAAAAAACTAAAAAAATCGTTGTTTTAGCCACAGGCGGCACGATTGCGGGGCTCGCTGCCGACGCGGCCAAGCCTCAAAACTACAAAGCTGGCCAAGTGGACGTGGCTGATTTACTGCAAGGTGTGGCCCATGACGGCGTTGAACTGCTGACCGAACAAGTGGCCCAAATCGACAGCAAAGACATGTCGTTGGCTGTGTGGCAAAGCCTATTGGCCCGTGCTGCGCATTGGGTGGCACAAGACGATGTGCAAGGTGTGGTCATCACCCATGGCACGGACACGCTGGAAGAAACCGCTTATTTTTTGCAAACAGTGTTGCAGCCCACCAAACCCGTGGCTATCACCTGTGCCATGTTGCCCGCCAATGCGCCTGACAGCGATGGCCCAGGTAACCTTAATGACGCTTTGGCCTGGGTGCAAAGGCCAGATGCCGCAGGTGTGTCGGTGGTGTGCGCTGGCCAAGTTCACCTGGGGCGCGCCGTTCAAAAAAGCCATAGCCACCAGCGCAACCCTTTCACCTCGCAAGCGGGCATGAATCAACCCAAAGCCTTGCATGTACCCAATATTTCGCAGGTCTTAGCTTGCACGCATTGGCCACGCGTGGAGCTGGTGTTCAACCATGCAGGCGCCGATGGCCGAATGGTGCGAACCGTGATGGCGCACGATGCCCCGCAGGGTTGGGTGGTGGCAGGCACGGGCAATGGCACTTTGCACCACGACTTAGAGGCTGCATTGCTGGACGCGCAAAAGCAGGGCGCGCAGGTGTTGCGTGCTTCGCGCTGCGCGCAAGGCGGTGTGCAGTCGCGTGAGTCAGATGTGTTCCCGCATGCAGGCGGGTTGACAGCGGTGCAGGCACGCGTGGCTTTGTTAATGCATCTTGTGGCGCAGCAAGCGTAGCCAAAGCGAGCTGCCTCAAACTCAGACGTGCCGCTAGACGCTGTGAACGCAAGCTGTTCATCAAGTCATCAATAAAAAAGCCGCTCAACAGAGCGGCTTTTTTGTTGCAAGCGTAATGCTTGAAGCGAATTAAGCAGCGAGAGCTTGGAACGCGCGTTCTTTGATTTCTTCCACCGTACCGGTGCCGCTGATGGCGCGGTACTTGGGCGCTGCAGCAGCGTCGGCCTTGGCCCAGCCAGAGTAGTAATCCACCAAGGGACGAGTTTGGGCGCTGTACACGTCCAAACGCTTTTTGACAGTCTCTTCTTGGTCGTCAGCGCGTTGCACCAAGGGCTCGCCCGTTTCGTCGTCTTTGCCTTCCACTTTGGGTGGGTTGAACTTGACGTGGTAGGTGCGACCTGAAGCGGGGTGTGAGCGGCGGCCGCTCATGCGCTCGATGATGGCGTCAAAAGGCACGTCAATTTCCAACACGTAGTCCAGCTTCACGCCAGCTGCTTTCATGGCATCAGCTTGAGGGATAGTGCGTGGGAAGCCGTCAAACAAGAAACCGTTGGCGCAATCGGCTTGGGTGATGCGTTCTTTGACCAAGTTGATGATGAGGTCGTCGCTGACCAAACCACCCGCATCCATCACCTTTTTGGCTTCGATGCCCAGTGGTGTGCCTGCTTTCACAGCTGCACGCAACATGTCGCCAGTGGAGATTTGAGGAATGCCGTATTTTTGGCAAATGAAGGTGGCCTGTGTGCCTTTACCGGCACCGGGGGCGCCCAACAAAATCAGTCTCATGCTTCTTGGTCCTAATGGTCTACGTTTTATTACTTAGTCGAGGATATCACGCGCATCCCTTCCAAACCCTTACGCGGCGGTGCTTAGCAGCGCACGCACACGCGCCAAGTCTTCGGGCGTGTCCACGCCGGGGCCTGGGGAATGGTCGGTGATGTGTACCGCAATGCGGTGGCCGTGCCACATGGCACGCAGCTGCTCGAGCGACTCGGTCACCTCAATCGGCGCTTGCGCCAATTTGGGGAACTCGCGCAAAAAGCCTACGCGGTAGCCATACAAGCCCACATGACGCAGCGGCGCAGGGCTTGGCAGAGTCGTCACACCTTGGGCAAATCCATCACGCCACCAAGCAATCGGTGCACGGCTGAAATACAGAGCCGTGTTGCGGGCATCCAGCACCACCTTCACCACATTGGGGTTGGCAAAGTCTTCCACGCAGTCAATCGCGTGGGCGAGGGTGCTCATGCTGCAGTCGCTGCGCGTTTGCAGCAGTTGGGCGGCGGCATCGATGGAGGCGGGGTCAATCAGGGGCTCATCACCTTGTACGTTCACCACCACATCGCTATCTTGCAGGCTCAGTAAATCACAGGCTTCAGCCAAACGGTCGCTGCCAGAGGGGTGGTCGGTGCGTGTGAGCACGGCCTCAATGCCATGGGCTTGGCAGGCTGCCACGATGCGGGCGTCGTCCGCGGCCACCACCACACGTGAGGCTGCCGACAGTTTGGCGCGTTGCGCCACGCGCACCACCATGGGCAAGCCCGCAATGTCAGCCAAGGGCTTGTTAGGCAAGCGCGACGATGCCATGCGTGCTGGGATGAGAACGCAAAACGACATTCAGGCTTCCAGCTCGGCGTCGGTCAGGGGGCGGGCTTCGTTTTCCAGCAGCACAGGAATGCCGTCGCGAACGGGATAAGCCAAGCGCGCACCGCGCGAGATCAGCTCTTGCGTGTCGCGGTTGTATTCAAGGGGGCCTTTGGTCACGGGGCAGACCAAGAGTTCAAGCAGTTTGGTGTCCATGGGGTGATGATAACTTTGCGTGTTGTGCGGCAGCGAGGTGTGTGTCAATCGCCGCCAAGAGTTCGGGGGGTAAGCTCGTTTGCAATGGCACAGCCCAAGCCTGCGGGTGATGCACCCAAAGTTTGACCGCATCTTTTTCGGTGCACAGCACATCACCTAGTGCGGTGTCGATGTGCCAATTTTCTAAATCCGCATGATCTGGCAAGGCTTGCGTATGGAACAAGCTCAGCCCTTGCTTGCGCAGCATGGCAAAAAACACTTCGGGTTTGGCAATGCCTGCCAAGGCTTGCACAGGCGCTTGTTGCCAACTGCTCAAGGGCCGTTGTGTGCCATCGGCTTGCACAGCAAAGTCTGCCAAGTGCCGTTGCACGGCAAACTCGTGGGGGGCGGGCGGTCCTGAAGTTTTCAGGACCCAACAAGGCACCTCTGTATCCGATGTCGCGTGGCGCAAAGCCTTGCGTGGCCAAGCTTCACGCAGGGGGCCTGCGGGGAGTAAATGGCCGTTGCCTATACCGCGTTCGTCAAAGACGCACAGCTCCAAGTCGCGGGCCATTTGCCAATGCTGCAAGCCATCGTCACACACCAGCACTTGCACATCTGGGTGCTGTGCCAATAGTGCACGGCCTGCATCCACACGGCTAGAGCTGACAAAGACTGGCACTCGGCAGCTGCGCGCTATCAACAAAGGTTCATCACCCACGCTCTGTGCAGAGCTTGTGGGTGTTACCGCGCGTGTGCCGGATGTGTGGCGACCATAACCGCGTGACAGCACGCCCACGCGCCAACCTTGTGCACTTAAGTGTTTGACCAACGCCATCGTGATGGGCGTTTTTCCTACGCCGCCCACCATCACATTGCCCACCACGATCACAGGGACGGGCAAGGTCTGTGTTTTGTACACACCGTGTCGGTATAGCGCACGGCGAAGGGCGACCAGGCCCGCAAACAGCCAGCTGATGGGGAGCAAGGCAAGGGTCATAACCTGGCCCCAACCCCTTTGGCCATTCCAAGCGTTTGTCAAAGCTTGCATCAAGGTTTGGAACAAACCGCGCGTGTCGCCGGTGCTGCGCATGTGGGTCAGTCGGCTTTGCCGCTGGATGACTGGGCTGCGAAGGTGAGTTGGTTCAAACCGTTGCGGCGAGCCGCCTCCATCACCATCATCACCGATTGGTGGCTGGCCTGCGCATCTGCGCTGATGATGATCATGGGACTGTCCATGCTCTGTGTGGCTTGCGCCAGTGCTTGGCTCAACCCCTGCACATCACGTGTATTCACCAAGTTGCGGTTCACGCTGAACAAGCCTTCGCTGCTGATCGACACAATCACCTCATGCGGTCGCTGTGGGGGCGCCGCTGCATCGGCCACGGGCAAGTTCAGTTGCATTTCGGTGAACTTGCTGTAGGTCGTGGACAGCATCAAAAAGATCACCACCACCAACAAAATGTCGATGAACGGGATCAAATTGATTTCGGGCTCGGGGCTTTTTTCGCGATGAAATTTCATGGCCATGGCGTGGCCTTGTTATTTCAGGCGTGCGCGCATGGCGAGCAAGTGGCGCACAAAGCGTTCTGCATCTAGCTCGAAGCCCAGCACATAGGCATCCACGCGGGCACGCAGGTAGCGCCAAAACATCAAGGCCGGAATGGCCACGATCAAGCCAAACGCCGTGTTGTACAGCGCCATGGAAATACCTTGTGCCAATTGCACGGGGTTGCTGGTGCCTGGGGCTTGTGAGCCAAAAATGTCAATCATGCCGATCACAGTGCCCAGCAAACCCAACAGAGGTGCGGCTGACGCGATGGTGGCCAAGGCCACCAAGTGTTTTTCCAGTTCGTGAGCGGCTTGGCGGCCCGCCGATTCCATGCTGGAGCGCAAGTCCTCTGCGCTGATGAGGGGCTCGTCTTTCATGGCGTGCAGGCCAGAGGCCAACACACGGCCCAACACCGAGTTGTCGTGCAACTGCTGCATGGCCTCTTCGGAGGGCAAGTTGTCGTGCGAGGCTTTGAGTGCTTGTTCTACCAAACCCTCAGGCGCGATCAAGAGGGGGCGCAGGCTCATCAGGCGTTCGATGACCAAGGCCAAGGCCACGACAGAGCAGATCAACAGGGGCCAAATCGGCCAGCCAGCCGCTTGTATGATGGTGAACAAAGCCAACACTCCAAAGAATTTTGTGTGCGCCAATTATGGCCTAGCGTCCCATCCACATCATCTGTGGATAACTTTGGGGATAAGCTTTGCTACCCCCCCTCAGATACCGCATGAATGGGGCGATCCAACAAAATGATCGAAAAATGGGCGTTAAAAATCTCTTTTAAATCAAAGACTTGCTACGCGGGTTGGTGATTTTCTCGGTTTATTGTTTAAAACGATCTGGAAATATTTTTTGTGGATGAGTCTTCAATGCAACCCTCTGAATCGCTAGGTTTGACGCCACGCATTTGGGCAGTTGGGGCCCTGTGCCGCGCCGTTGCTGACGTCTTGGACAGTCGTTTTAACCCCGTGGCTGTTCGGGGCGAGATTTCTGGCTTCACACGTGCGGCCAGCGGGCATTGTTACTTCACCCTCAAGGATGCAAGCGGGCAGCTGCGCTGCGCCATGTTCAAGCGTGCTGCCCAAATGCTCGATTTCCGACCTGTGGACGGCGAGCTGGTCGAAATCAAGGGCCGTTTGGGTGTATACGAACCACGTGGTGAGCTGCAAATGGTGGTCGAACACATGCGCCGTGCGGGGCAGGGCGCATGGTTTGAGCAGTTTTTAAAGCTCAAAGCCAAGCTTGAAGCCGAAGGCCTGTTTGACGCCGAGCGCAAACGCCCCCTCAAAACCATGCCGCGTGGCATTGGTGTGGTTACCTCACTGGGGGCTGCAGCGTTGCATGACGTGGCTACTGCCTTGCAGCGCCGTGTGCCTCATATTCCTGTGGTGCTTGCGCCATCCTTGGTGCAAGGCCCAGATGCGCCGCCCACCTTGGTGCAAGCCCTGCAACAACTCAGCCAGCAACCCAACATCGACGTCATCTTGCTCGTGCGTGGTGGCGGCTCGATAGAAGACCTCTGGGCTTTCAACGACGAAAACTTGGCACGAGCCATCGTCAACAGCCCTGTGCCTATCATCAGCGGTGTGGGCCACGAAACAGATTTCACGATTGCTGATTTTTGCGCTGACCTGCGCGCCCCCACACCCACGGCCGCTGCCGAAATGTGCGCGGTGCCGCAAGCGGAGTTGTTGTCCAACCTACAACTGTGGGGCAATGCCCTGCAAACCATCGCGCACCGCCAGCTTGACACCCAAGAGCAACGCCTAGACCGAGCCCAAGCCCGCTTGGGTCGCCCGTCGGAAGGGTTGAACACCGAAAAAATGCAGCTGTTGCGTTTGCAGCAGCGCCTGACCCAAGCGGTGCAAACCCGCACCCAGCGCTGTCATAACGAACTGGCCACGCTCGCCAGCGGGCTGGCTCGTGGTGTGCAGCAAACCCCCGCCACTGCGCGCGAACGCTTGCACCGCGCGGCTTTGCGTTTAGAACTGCTCGACCCTAAATTGGTGCTGCAACGCGGTTTTGCTTGGCTCAGCGATGCCAATGGCCAAGCCGTGACCTCTGTGGCGCAAACCTCAGAAGGCCAAGCCTTGGAAGCAACCCTTGCCGATGGCGTGGTTGAATTACGGGTGGCTGCACCCACACGCATTTAGTTTTTACAATTCACGTTTTTACACAAGAGGACTTCATGGAACATACGCTCCCCGCACTGCCTTACGCCATCGACGCACTGGCCCCTCATTACTCCAAAGAAACCTTGGAGTTCCACCATGGCAAGCACCACAACGCTTACGTTGTGAACTTGAACAACCTGCAAAAAGGTACTGAGTTCGAAGGCATGGCCCTGGAAGAAATCGTCAAAAAGTCCAGCGGTGGCATTTACAACAACGCCGCCCAAATTTGGAACCACACCTTCTTCTGGAATTGCATGAAGCCACAAGGCGGCGGCGAACCTACAGGTGCATTGGCTGCAGCCATCAACGCCAAATTCGGCAGCTACGCTGCATTCAAAGAAGCCTTCGTCAAGAGCGCTGTGGGCAACTTTGGCTCTGGCTGGACATGGTTGGTCAAAAAGGCTGACGGTTCTGTGGACATCGTCAACATGGGCGCTGCTGGCACGCCATTGACGACTGGCGACAAAGCCTTGTTGACGGTGGACGTGTGGGAACACGCTTACTACATCGACTACCGCAACATGCGTCCTAAGTTCGTTGAGACTTTCCTTGACCAATTGGTCAACTGGTCTTTCGCTGAAAGCAACTTCGCTTAATTCAGCGTGTTTTAGCGGGCTGTGATGCCCGTTGAAATGTCAAAAAGCCGCCTTGATAGGCGGCTTTTTTGTGGGTGGGCGGCAAGCGTTATGGCTGCAGTTGGGTTTGCTCGCTCAGTAATTTGCGCAACCGTCTAGGGCTTAAACGCCACGCCACTCAAGCGGCTGCCAGCTTTCAAGCCCTTTTTGGCAAACCACCCTTGGTGCATCTCCAGCACAAAGCGCACTGGTTTTTCCGAGCAGTGCGAATCGGTGGTTTGAGGTTTCATGTCGGCCAAGTTCACAATGGTGCCGTCATCCGCCACAAAGGCAGCGGTGAGCGGCAGCAAGGTGTTTTTCATCCAAAAGCACTGCGTGGCAGGCTGTTCGAACACAAACAACATGCCTTCGTGCTGAGGCATTTCTTTGCGAAACATCAGGCCCATGCTGCGTTGGTCTGGTGTTTGCGCCACTTGCGTGTCGATTTGATACATGCCTGCTTGCAGCTTGATGCGGGGCAGGTTCGTTTGGGCTGTGTCTTGGCCAAAAGAGGTCAATGCCAGGCCAGAGAGAAAAAGAGTGAGCAGTGCGCGTTTCATGCGCATGACTGTATCGCAAGGCCAGACGGCCTTTTGGGGGGCTTTGGTCTGTCATGTGCTGGCTAGAATCCAATAAGAAACTATTTACTCCCACAGGAAACGCCGCTCATGCCTTACCAGCACATCCAAGTGCCAGCCGCAGGTCAAAAAATCACGGTCAATGCAGACACCTCATTGAACGTGCCTGACCAGCCCATCATCCCCTTCATCATGGGTGACGGCGTAGGCCAAGACGTGACGCCGGTGATGCGCAAAGTGGTCGATGCCGCGGTGGCCAAAGCTTACGACGGCAAGCGCCAAATTCATTGGATGGAGCTGTTTGCGGGCGAGAAAGCCACCCAAGTCTATGGCTCCGATGTGTGGCTGCCCGAAGAAACCGCACAGGCCATGCGTGAGTACAAGGTGTCCATCAAAGGCCCACTCAACACCCCCGTGGGCGGTGGCATCCGTTCGCTCAACGTGGCCTTGCGACAAGCGCTAGATTTGTTTGTGTGCTTGCGTCCTGTGCAGTACTTCAAAGGCGTGCCTTCGCCTTTGAAAGAGCCAGAAAAAACCAACATGGTTATCTTCCGTGAAAACTCGGAAGACATTTACGCAGGTATTGAATACGCCGCCGAAAGCGCCGAAGCTAAAAAGCTCATCGCATTTTTGAAAAACGAAATGGGTGCCACCACCATTCGTTTTCCTGACACCTCGGCCGTTGGCATCAAGCCCGTATCCATCGAAGGCACTGAGCGTTTCATTCGCAAAGCCATCCAATACGCCATCGACCACGACAAGCCCAGCGTCACCATCGTGCACAAGGGCAACATCATGAAGTTCACCGAAGGTGGCTTCCGCGATTGGTCTTTGGCTTTGGCTCAAAAAGAGTTTGGCGCCACCCTCATTGACGGCGGCCCTTGGTGTCGCGTCAAGAACCCCAAAACAGGCAAGAGCATCATCATCAAAGACGTCATCGCGGACGCTTTCTTGCAGCAAATTCTTATGCGCCCCGCCGAATATTCGGTGGTCGCCACGCTCAACCTCAATGGTGACTACATCTCCGATGCCGTGGCCGCCCAAGTAGGCGGAATTGGCATCGCCCCCGGTGCCAACATGTCTGACACCGTGGCTTGCTTTGAAGCTACCCACGGCACAGCCCCCAAATATGCAGGCAAAAACTATGTCAACCCCGGTTCCATGATCTTGTCCGCCGAGATGATGCTGCGCCACATGGGCTGGACCGAAGCCGCCAACACCATCATCTGCGCCATGGAAGCGGCGATCGCCACCAAACGCGTGACCTATGACTTTGCACGCTTGATGGATGGGGCTGAGCAGGTGAGTTGCTCTGCTTTTGGCGATGTCATGATCGAGCAAATGTCATAAACCTATGCCGACCAAAAAAACAACGCCCAAAATTCAGCAACCTGACCGTGACGACGGCGGATCGGTTGTTTTAGAGCGCCTGACGCAGCGCACCAAGCCGCCGCAGATGTTTCAGGTGCTGATGCTCAATGACGATTTCACACCCATGGAGTTTGTGGTGGTGGTGTTGCAAGAGTTCTTCAGCAAAGACCGCGAGGCTGCCACACAAATCATGTTGCAAATCCATTTGGATGGCAAAGGCGTGTGCGGCGTCTACAGCAAAGACATCGCCGCCACCAAGGTCGACCAAGTGATGGACGCCGCCCGCAAAGCCGGTCATCCGCTGCAGTGCGTGGCTGAGCCCATCGAATAACTTATCGTTTGCACTTAAGCAACAAGCCTATTGAATAAACGGCTTTTGTTTCCATATACATTTGAATCTCAGTTGCAAGCACCGAAGGAAACCACATGATTGCCCAAGAACTTGAAGTCAGCTTGCACATGGCCTTTGTCGAGGCCCGTCAACAACGACACGAATTCATCACCGTCGAGCACTTGCTGCTCGCCTTGCTAGACAACCCCAGCGCCGCCGAAGTGCTGCGCGCGTGTTCCGCCAACATTGACGACTTGCGCAAGTCGTTGTCTAACTTCATCGCTGACAACACGCCTCAGGTGTCGGGCACCGAAGAGGTGGACACACAGCCCACACTGGGCTTTCAGCGCGTGATTCAACGCGCCATCATGCATGTGCAGTCCACAGGCAATGGCAAAAAAGAAGTGACCGGCGCCAACGTGCTGGTGGCCATCTTTGGCGAAAAAGACTCGCACGCGGTGTACTACCTCCACCAACAAGGTGTGACCCGTTTGGACGTGGTGAACTTTATTGCCCACGGCATCAAAAAGAGCGACCCACCTGAAGCCGTCAAAGGCGGGGAATCCGCCCAAGCTGAGCAAGAAGAAGGCGGTGCACCATCTGAAAAGAACGAGAAGGCTTCGCCCCTCGAGCAGTTCACCCAAAACCTGAACCAAGCCGCCAAAGACGGCAAGATTGACCCGTTGATTGGTCGCGAGTACGAGGTCGAGCGCACCATTCAAATTCTCTGCCGCCGCCGCAAAAACAACCCACTGCTGGTGGGCGAGGCTGGCGTGGGTAAAACCGCGATTGCCGAAGGTTTGGCATGGCGCATCACCCAAGGCGATGTGCCTGAGATCTTGTCTGAAGCCATCGTGTACTCGCTGGACATGGGCGCTTTGCTGGCCGGTACCAAATACCGCGGTGACTTTGAGCAACGCTTGAAGGGCGTGATCAAAAACCTGCAGGGCAAGCCCAACGCGATTTTGTTCA
>Ga0213920_1000374_pt1 | contig 37749 bp, 35 predicted proteins | sample McNCre1117MG_FD_161054 | JGI IMG/M metagenome (GOLD analysis project Ga0213920, IMG submission 161054) | Freshwater microbial communities from McNutts Creek, Athens, Georgia, United States - 11-17 MG | ecosystem: Environmental > Aquatic > Freshwater > Creek | place: USA: Georgia | collected...
ATGGCTGGGTGTGTTTTCCAGCGTTGCATTTCTTCAAAGGGGCTGAGCCATGGGTTTTTGTAGTCGAGGCCGAGCACAAAACCGAGGGTGACTTTGTTGTCTTCGAGGTGGTACAAAAAGCCGCCGCCAAAAGCGTCGTCTTGCATGGGCCAGCCAGAGGTGTGCACCACCAAGCCGGGCTTGGCTTTGGAGGGATCCACTTCCCACAGCTCTTTGATGCCGATGGCATAGCTTTGTGGGTCGCGACCCTCAGCCAAGTTGTACTTGGCAATGACTTGTTTGCCCAAGTGGCCACGTGCGCCTTCAGCGAAGATGGTGTACTTGGCGTGCAGTTCCATGCCGAGTTGGAAGTTGTCGGTGGGCTCACCTTCTTTGCCGATACCGAGGTTGCCGGTGGCCACGCCTTTGACACTGCCATCGTCGTTGTACAGCACTTCAGCCGCTGTGAAGCCTGGGAAGATTTCCACGCCGATGGATTCGGCATGTGCTGCCATCCACTTCACCACGTTGCTGAGTGACACCACGTAGCAGCCATCGTTGTGGAAGTTGCGGGGCAGCAGCCAATCGGGCGTGCGTTTGGAGCCTGTTTCGCTGAGGAACAACACATCGTCGCCCGTGACTTCTTGGTTCAGCGGGCAGCCGAGTTCTTTCCAGTTGGGGATGAGCTCAGTCATGGCCTTGGGGTCCATCACCGCACCCGACAAGATGTGCGCGCCGGGCTCGGAGCCTTTTTCCAACACGACCACGGAAACGTCGTTGCCCTTTTCGGCGGCGAGTTGTTTGATGCGAATGGCTGTGGCCAAACCACCGGGGCCGCCGCCGATGACGACCACGTCGTATTCCATGGCTTCACGGGGGCCGAACTGGGCGAGGATGTCTTCTTGTGTCATAAAGTCTTGTCTCAGTCTGTTGTCAGAGGTGAGACAGATTTTAGGGCCTGCCTTAGATGCCCTTGTCATAATGAAAATCACCTAGACAAAGAGGAGACAGACATGGCTTACAGCATCGATTTATCGGGTCGCGTGGCATTGGTCACGGGCGCATCCAGTGGCTTGGGGGCGCAGTTTGCACGCACGCTGTCTCGCTCGGGCGCCACGGTGGTGTTGGCCAGCCGTCGCGTCGAAAAGTTAGAAGCCCTCCGTGCCGAATTGCAAGCCCAAGGCGGCACGGCGCATGTGGTGGCGATGGATGTCACCGTGCTCAGCAGCATTCAAGCGGCGGTGGCGCAGGCCGAGCAGCAAGCGGGCCCCATTGATATTTTGGTCAACAACTCAGGCGTGAGCACCACACAGCGTGTGCAAGACGTGAGCGAGGCCGATTTTGATTTCACGTTTGACACCAACGTGAAAGGCTCGTTCTTTGTGGCGCAAGAGGTGGGCAAGCGCATGCTGGCACGCGCCAAGGGCGCAGCGCCTGGCACATTCAGTGGTCGCATCATCAACATCGCTTCGGTGGCGGGCTTGAAAGTGCTGCCGCAAATCGGCGTGTATTGCATGAGCAAAGCGGCGGTGGTGCAGATGACCAAGGTGTTCGCGATGGAGTGGGGGCGTTTTGGCATCAATGTGAACGCGATTTGCCCGGGCTACATCGACACCGAAATCAACCACCACCATTGGGGCACCGAGCAGGGGCAGAAGTTGGTCAACATGTTGCCGCGTAAACGCGTGGGTGAACCCAAAGATTTAGATGCCTTGTTGGTCATGCTGGCCAGCAGCGAGAGCGGTTTTGTCAACGGCGCCATCATCGCGGCTGACGATGGCTTTGCCCTATGAAATACGACATTCCCGAGCACAAAAAACTGGTGTTTGAACTGGTGGTGCCCATTCGCTGGGGCGACATGGACGCGATGGGGCACGTCAACAACACCACGTACTTTCGGTATCTTGAAACCATTCGCATCGACTGGATGCGCTCCATCGGTGCGGAGCCGCAGCCTGATGGCCATGGCCCTGTGATCGTGAATGCGTTTTGTAATTTCTACAAACAGCTGGAGTACCCCGGTGATGTGCTGATGAAGATGTACACCAGCGACCCTGGACGCACCACTTTCGAGACGTGGGGCACGATGGAGTTGGTGGGGAAACCGGGCGTGATTTATGCCGCAGGCGGTGCCACCACCATTTGGGTGGACTTTCCGAATCAAAAAGCGATTGAACTACCCGATTGGGTTCGCACCATCGTGACCCCTTGATCGATCATGCATGCGCCTGTGGTGCGGTGGCTGCATCCAAGGCGGTCAACCAAAGCAGGGCGGCTTGACGGTCTGACCCGCACATCTCCGGCTGGGGTTGTAATCCGTCACAAAACGCAGGCCGCTCAGGCTTGCCAAACACGGCGCAGCGCATGTCGGCCATCAGTTGCGCGCAAGGCACACCCGCTGGTTTGCCGTTGGGCATACCGGGCAAGGGGCTGGTGATCGACGGCGCAATGCAGCACGCGCCGCAACCGCTGCGGCATTGCATTTACTTTTGTTTGGGCACGCGGCCCATCGTATAAAACTCGGGGTTGGGCATCATGCCGCTGAAGCTGGCCATGCGGTTGCTCAAACCAAAGAAGGCGGTGATGGCGGCAATGTCCCAGGCGTCTTCGTCGCTGAAGCCGTGCGCATGCAAGGCGGCAAAGTCGGCGTCTTCAATTTTGTCGGAATGCTGGCAAACCTTCATTGCGAAATCGAGCATGGCGCGTTGGCGTGGACTGATGTCGGCCTTGCGGTAGTTGACCGCCACTTGATCAGCGACCAACGGCTTTTTCTCGTAAATGCGCAAAATGGCGCCATGAGCCACCACGCAATACAGGCAGTTGTTCGCCGCGCTGGTGGTGGTGACGATCATTTCGCGGTCACCTTTGGTGAGGCCGCTCTCTCGCCCCACGGACTCGGGCACCATCAAAGCATCGTGGTAGGCGAAGAACGCGCGCCATTCGGCAGGGCGTCGTGCGAAGGTCAAAAAGACGTTGGGTACAAAGCCCGCCTTTTCTTGCACTTCCAGCACTTTGGTGCGGATGTCTTCAGGCAAGTCAGTGAGGTCGGGGTGAGGGTGGCGGTTGCTCATCGGGTCTCCAAGCTGGGTTTTTAGCTTTTGATTATGCTCAGAGATTTTTCAGGAGCCTGTCATGTCAAACACACCCACGTCACCTTCCCAGCAAGCCCGTGCTGAGCGCCTCGATGATGCGGCTTTTCAGGCAGGATTGACCACCCGCACCCAAGTCATGGGGCCTGAGTTTGTGGACCGTGCGTTTGGCAACGCCACCGACTACACCTTGCCCATGCAAGAGTTCATCACCCGCAACGCTTGGGGCAATGTGTGGCAACGCCCCGGTTTAGACCTGAAGACCCGCAGCTTGGTCACGGTCGCCATGCTCACCGCCTTGGGCAAGCAACACGAGCTCAAGGCCCATGCGCGCGGGGCACTCAACAATGGGGCGACGCCTGAAGAGCTGCGCGAAGTGATGCTGCACGCCACGGTGTACTGCGGCTTTCCGACGGCGATCGATGCGTTCCGATCGGTGACCGAGGTGGTGGAGTCGTTGGCGACGCCCTGAGGTTGGAGCCTAGCCCACCAGCAGCTTGTGCACCAAGTCGCCCGTGGTGGATGACTTGTATTTGCGCATCAGTCGCGCACGGTAAATCTCGACGGTGCGATGGCTGATGGCTAACGCTTTGCCGATTTCTTTGGAGGTCATGCCGTCCATCAAAAAAGCCGCCACTTCGCGTTCACGGGCGGTCAGTTCGGCTTTGACAGGCCGGTGTGCGCTGAGATCTTCAAAGCTCCAAATGCCTGCCTCGTGCGGCGCTTCTCGGTTCAGCGCTCGGCCGGTCACGTGGCACCAAAAGGGCTCGCCTTTGAATTGGCCGTCGATGCGTTTCATCACGCGGTCATCGGCGTACAGGCCTTTGGTATTCAAGATGGGGGCAATGCGCGCGCCGGTGCGCTCGTATTCGTCGGCGCTGGGGTAGAGCAGCTGAAATGACTGGCCAATCAGCTGCTCGCGTGAGGCGCCAAACATGTCACACAAACGTTGGTTGCAATCCAAGATGTTGCGATTCCTGGACAATACCAAGCCGATGGGCGCGAGGTCAAAGGCGAGTCGGTAATCGATGTCCATGGAAAGGCTTGGGGGTCTGTGCTTACGAAAAACTACGTATGTGATTACGTAGTATCGTAGTAGAACTTTGTGGCACTTTTTGGAGCACTCCTTTGAATAAGATTTTTCCTAGCGCTGAAGCAGCGCTGAAAGACATCGTGGCCGATGGCCAGCTGATGGCGGTGGGCGGATTTGGCTTGTGCGGCATTCCCGAGGCCTTGATTGACGCGCTGCGCGACAGCGGCGTCAAGGACTTGACCGTCATTTCTAACAACGCGGGTGTGGACGGTTTTGGTTTGGGCAAATTGCTTGAAACCCATCAGATCAAAAAAATGATTTCTAGCTATGTGGGCGAGAACAAAGAGTTCGAGCGTCAATACTTAGCTGGCGAGTTGGAGTTGGAGTTCACACCCCAAGGTACCTTGGCTGAGAAGCTGCGTGCCGGTGGCGCCGGCATTCCCGCTTTCTTCACCAAAACAGGCGTGGGCACTTTGGTGGCCGAAGGCAAAGAACTGCGCGAGTTCGATGGCGAAACCTACGTGATGGAGCGCTCATTGGTGCCCGATGTTGCCTTGGTCAAAGCCGAGGTGGCCGATATGTCGGGCAACTTGCGTTTCAACATGACGGCCCGTAACTTCAACCCCGCCGCAGCGACGGCAGGCAAGATTTGCGTGGTTGAAGTGGAACGCATCGTGGCAACGGGCGAGTTGGCCCCCGATGACATTCACTTGCCTGGGATTTACGTGCACCGCATCGTGCACAACCCCACGCCCGAGAAGCGCATTGAAAAACGCACCACCCGCGACCGCAAATAAGGAAATCATCATGGCTTGGACTCAAGACGAAATGGCCGCACGCGCGGCAAGCGAACTGCAAGACGGTTTTTACGTGAACCTTGGCATTGGCATTCCCACGCTGGTGGCCAACCATGTGCCTGACCATGTCGAGGTTTGGCTGCAAAGCGAAAACGGCATGTTGGGCATTGGCCCTTTCCCCTACGACGACGAAGTCGACGCCGACCTGATCAACGCAGGCAAGCAAACCGTGACCACCATCAAAGGCTCCGCCATTTTTGGCAGCGATCAGTCGTTTGCCATGATTCGCGGCGGCAAGATCAACCTGTCGATCTTGGGCGCGATGCAAGTGAGTGAGAAGGGCGATTTGGCCAATTGGATGATTCCCGGCAAGATGATCAAAGGCATGGGCGGCGCGATGGATTTGGTGGCGGGCGTCAAGCGCGTGATCATTTTGATGGAGCACGTCGCCAAGAAGAAAGACGGCACCGAAGATCTGAAAATCTTGAAAGACTGCACACTACCTTTGACGGGCGTGGGCGTGGTCGACCGCATCATTACCGACCTCGCGGTGATGGACGTGGTGCCCGAGGGCTTGAAGGTGATTGAGCTGGCACCTGGCGTGACGCGTGAATTTTTGCAAAGCAAGACGGGCGTCAATTTGATTTGATCACCGCGTTAGACTAAGTGCCTTGATATTAAGGAGTGAAGCGATGAAAATTCTTGTTGCCGTTGACGGTTCTAAGCCATCTTTGAATGCTGTGAAGTACGCTGTGAAGTTGGCTTCTGGTTTGCGTACCAACGATCACATCACTTTGATTAATGTGCATGACGATCAAGGTTTGCGCCATGCCCAACACTTTGTGGGCAAAGACCAAGTGCAAGATTACTTGCGCGAACTCAGTGACAAAGAGTTGAAGTCTGCCTTGGCGGTGCTGGTGAAAGCTGGCGTGAAGCACGACAGCATCATTCAAACAGGCCATGTGGCCGAGGTCATCTCTAACTTGGCTGACAAAAAGTTTGACTTGGTGGTGATGGGTACCAAGGGTCGCGCAGGTCTGGTGGACCTTTTGGTGGGTTCGGTGGCACAACGCGTGTTGGCAACTTGCAAGAAGCCCGTCTTGCTGGTGAAATAACGACACACGCAGGCCGCTTCATGGTCATGAAAAAGCCGCTCATTGAGCGGCTTTTTTGTTTGGAGCGGGTGATGGGGATCGAACCCACGTTATTTGCTTGGGAAGCAAAAGTCCTACCATTGAACGACACCCGCTTGAGAGTGTCAGTGGGTTCAGGCCAGTGCGGCTTGCATGGCCTTGCCGATGCTTTCGAAGTAGTCGAGTGACGCCTGTGTTGGCACCAAGTATTTGGTGCGGCGATTTTTGCCTTCAAACACGGTGTCGATCATGCCGATTTCGCGCAATTGATCGAGTTTGCGGTGAATCGTGGCAGGAGACGCGATAGTGCCGAGCGCCATCGCTTCTGTCACCGTCAGTGGTTTTTCTTGCTCATGACGCACTGCAATCACTTCGAGCAATTTCTTGGCATCGAGATCCATGGCAGGCGCGTGTGCTTCCCCTTCCAACGCGTGGATGAGATTGAGAAAACGTAGGTAAATTTGTTTGGTTTTCATGATGCTATGTCCTCGCTTGCCTAGGAAAATCAACGATATCGATTGTATACATTGTTTTCTTAAATGGGCGTCAAACTCTTGAAATCAAGGGCTGATGTTGAATTTGGTGTTATTTCTGGATATCGCCAAGGCACAAGTACTTCATCTCTAAGTACTCATCCATCCCGTGGCTAGAGCCTTCGCGCCCCAGACCCGACTGTTTGACGCCACCAAATGGCACATGCTCGGTCGCGATGATGCCCACATTGATGCCGACCATGCCATATTCCAGCGCCTCGCTGACGCGGTAAATGCGTCCAATGTCACGGCTGTAGAAATAACTGGCCAAACCAAACTCGGTGTTGTTGGCCGCATCGATGGCTTCTTGGTCTTTGTGGAAGCGGAACACAGGGGCGAACGGACCAAAGGTTTCTTCGCGGGCGCACAGCATGTCAGCGCGTGCTTCTGCGATGACGGTGGGTTCAAAGAATTGACCCGACAGCTTGTGCCCGCCGGTGATCAGCTTGCCGCCTTTGGACAGCGCGTCTTTCACATGACGTTCGACTTTTTCGACGGCGGCATCTTCAATCAGCGGGCCTTGCAACACGCCGTCTTCAAACCCGTTGCCGACTTTGAGCGCTTTGACTTTGGCGGCGAACTTTTGGACAAACTCGTCGTACACCGCGTCTTGCACGTAGATGCGGTTGGCGCACACACAGGTTTGGCCTGCGTTGCGGTATTTGCTGGCCATCGCGCCTTCCACAGCGCTGTCGATGTCGGCGTCGTCAAACACGATGAAGGGGGCGTTGCCGCCCAGCTCCAAGGCCAGCTTTTTGATGCTGGGCGCGGACTGCGCCATCAAAATACGGCCCACTTCGGTGGAGCCCGTGAAGCTGATGTGGCGCACGATGTCGCTGCTGCAAAACACTTTGCCTACGGCAATGCTGTTGTCGCTGTCTGCGGTGAGGATGTTCAACACACCCGCGGGGATGCCCGCGCGGATGGCCAACTCAGCAGCCGCCAAGGCGGTGAGGGGGGTGAGTTCGGCGGGTTTGATGACGACAGGGCAGCCAGCCGCCAGAGCGGGGGCTACTTTGCGCGTGATCATGGCCAGCGGGAAGTTCCAAGGCGTGATGGCGGCGCACACGCCGATGGGCTGCTTCAACACCATCAAGCGGCGGTTGTTGTCGAACTGGGGCAAGGTTTCGCCGTTGACGCGCTTGGCTTCTTCAGCAAACCACTCGACAAAGCTCGCGCCATAGGCCACTTCACCTTTGGCTTCGGCAAAGGGCTTGCCTTGCTCGGCAGTCATGATGCGGCCCAAGTCTTCTTGGTTCGCCATCAACAGGTCGAACCACTTGCGCAACAAGATGCTGCGTTCTTTGCCTGTTTTGTTGCGCCATGCTGGCCAAGCGGCATTGGCTGCAGCAATGGCCGCTTCGGCATCTTGGGGGCCGAGGTTGGCCACGTCGGCCAGTTTTTTACCTGTGGCGGGGTCATGCACATCGAAGCGGCTGGCGCCTTGCACCCATTGGCCGTTGATCAAGGCATCGGTCTTGAGCAAGGTGGGGTCGTTGAGCAAAGAAAGAGGCGCTGTCTTCATGTCCATGTGGGTCTCCAAATTCAATTCACTGAGCATACCGCTGGGCCGGTTTCCATGATGACCCTGGGGTGACACTGAAACTTATAATCTAAAGATGACCAAATCGCAATTCACCGTCGCCGACATCCGCAAAACATTCTTGGACTTCTTTGAGTCCAAAGGCCACACCGTGGTGGCATCCAGTCCACTGGTGCCGGGCAATGACCCTACCTTGATGTTCACCAACTCGGGCATGGTCCAGTTCAAAGACGTGTTCTTGGGCGAAGACAAGCGCTCCTATGTGCGCGCCGCCTCGGTGCAAGCCTGCTTGCGGGCTGGCGGCAAACACAACGACTTGGAAAACGTGGGCTACACCGCCCGCCACCACACCTTCTTTGAGATGCTGGGCAATTGGTCATTTGGCGACTACTTCAAACGCGAATCGTTGCAATGGGCTTGGGAGTTGCTGACCGAGGTCTACAAACTGCCCGCCGACAAGCTGTATGCCACTGTCTACATGGAAGACGACGAGGCTTATGACATTTGGCACGGCATTTTTGTCAAGGCCGGTTGGACGCCTGAGCGCATCGTGCAAGAAACCCGCATCATCCGAATTGGTGACAACAAAGGTGGCCGTTACAAGAGCGACAACTTTTGGATGATGGCTGACACAGGCCCCTGCGGTCCGTGCTCTGAAATCTTCTACGACCACGGCGACCACATCCCAGGTGGCCCTCCTGGCAGCACCGATGAAGACGGTGACCGCTTCATCGAAATTTGGAACAACGTGTTCATGCAGTTCAACATGGACGACACCGGCGCCGTGACACCACTGCCCGCGCCTTGCGTGGACACGGGTATGGGCCTCGAGCGCTTGGCTGCCATCTTGCAGCACGTGCACAGCAACTACGAAATCGACATCTTTGATGCGCTCATCAAAGCCGCGTCGCGCGAAACCGGCTGCCAAGACTTGGGCCACAAGAGTCTGCGCGTGATTGCCGACCACATCCGCGCCACCTCGTTCTTGGTGAGCGACGGCGTGGTGCCTAGCAACGAAGGCCGTGGCTATGTGCAACGCCGCATCATCCGTCGCGCCATTCGCCACGGTTACTTGTTGGGCCAGAAAAAACCGTTCTTCCACAAGCTTGTGCCTGACTTGGTCAAGCTCATGGGTGATGCGTACCCCAACATGGCCAGCCAAGCTGAGCGCATTGCGTCGGTGTTGAAGGCCGAAGAGGAGCGCTTCTTCGAAACCCTTGGCGTGGGCATGCAAATTTTGGATGCGGCTTTGGAAGGTGGCGTGAAAGTGTTGCCGGGCGATGTGGCCTTCAAGCTCCACGACACCTATGGTTTCCCCCTCGACTTGTCGGCTGACGTGTGCCGCGAGCACGGCCTGAGTGTTGACGAAGCTGGCTTTGCCGCCGCGATGGAAAAACAAAAGAGCCAAGCCCGCGCCGCAGGCAAGTTCAAGATGGACAAGGCTTTGGACTACACCGGCGCTGGCAACACGTTTGTGGGCTACGACGACCTCAAAGCCACCTCCAAAGTGGTGGCGGTGTATTTGGATGGCAACTCTGTGGCCGAGCTCAAGCACGGCCAAACAGGCGTGGTGGTGTTGGACACCACACCCTTTTACGCCGAGAGCGGCGGCCAAGTGGGCGATGCTGGCATGTTGGTCAGTGGCTCTGCCAGCTTTGCGGTGGAAGACACCCTGAAGATCAAGGCCGATGTGTACGGCCATCACGGCACCTTGACCCAAGGCACTTTGGCTGTGGGCGACCATGTGGACGCACAGGTCGACGTGCAAGTGCGCGCAGCTACCGTGCGCAACCACTCGGCCACCCATTTGATGCACAAAGCCTTGCGCGAAGTGCTGGGTGACCATGTGCAACAAAAAGGCAGCTTGGTGAACGCCGAGCGCACACGTTTTGACTTTGCGCACAACGCACCCGTGACCGATGCGCAGATTCGCGACATCGAAGCCAAGGTCAACGCCGAAATTTTGGCCAACGCCGCGGCACAAGCGCGTGTGATGGACATCGAGTCCGCGCAAAAAACAGGCGCCATGATGTTGTTCGGTGAGAAGTACGGCGAGACCGTGCGCGTGCTTGACATTGGTTCTAGTCGCGAGTTGTGCGGTGGCACACACGTCAAAGCCACGGGCGACATTGGCTTGTTCAAAGTGGTGGCCGAGGGCGGTGTGGCCGCTGGCGTGCGCCGCATTGAAGCCGTCACGGGCGCCAATGCTTTGGCTTATTTGCAATCGCTGGAAGACTCCGTGGCGCAAGCCGCTGGCGCGCTCAAAGCACCACCGACCGAGCTCAACGCACGTTTGGCGCAGGTGTTGGAGCAAGTCAAAACGCTCGAAAAAGAAGTGTCAGCCCTCAAAGGCAAAGTGGCATCCGCCCAAAGCAATGATTTGCTGACCCAAGCGGTGGAGATCAAAGGCACCAAGCTCTTGGTGGCCAAGCTCGAAGGGGCAGACGCCAAAACTTTGCGCGACACCATGGACAAGCTCAAAGACAAGATGAAGTCGGCCGTGATCGTGCTGGCCGCTGCCGATGGCGAGAAAGTCAACATCGCCGCAGGCGTGACGGCAGACAACACAGGCAAAGTCAAAGCGGGTGAGTTGGCCAACTTTGTGGCCCAGCAAGTCGGCGGCAAAGGTGGCGGCAAGCCCGACATGGCGATGGCCGGTGGCACCGATGCGGCAGCCTTGCCCAAGGCTTTGGCCAGCGTGCAAGCTTGGGTGACCGAGCGCATTTGATGCGCCTTTTTGTTGGGGCGCTGTGTGTTGTAGGCGCTTTGGGTCTTTGGGCGTCCAGCGCTTGGGCGCAGTTCGACAAGTCGCGCTGGCCCGCCTATGTGCCCACGCCAATGCTTGACGTGGTCGACTTGCAAGGCAAAGTTTGGTCTGCCCAAGATCTGGCGGGGCATGTGGTAGTGCTGAACTTTTGGGCCACCTGGTGCGCGCCTTGTAAAGAAGAGTTGCCCACCTTGCAAACGCTGCACGACATCCGTGATGCCAACACCTTGGTGCTAGCTGTCAACGTGCGCGAACCCTCGTTGCGCGTGGCGCGTTACGTGCAGGCCACGGGCTTGACTTTGCCCGTCCTGCTGGACCCCAAAGGCGAATTGGCCAAACGTTGGGGCGTGAGTGTGTTCCCCACCACGGTTCTGTTGGCGCCTGACGGCCAAGCCCGCTGGCGCGTGATGGGCGATGTGGACTGGAGTGGCCCAGAAGCCCACCGTTGGTTGACGGAGGTGCGTCAAGACACCCGCGCTGCCAACGCAACGGCGAAGCCACTTCCTCTCAAGCGATAATTCACCTGCTCTTGCGCGGTTGCGCGAGGTGACCTGCCTTCGGGGCATTGGCGCGGGCCGCTGTGAATTGCAGCGGTGTTTCGGGCCTCTTGTGTGCCGACAGGTCTTCATTTCTATTCGGAGCTCTCTTTCATGACTCTCGTGCGTCGTTCCCTTCTCAAGGGGGCCGCAGCCGCGTGCGCCCTCACGGGTGTGCCCAGCTTTGCCTTGGCCCAAACCGCTTCCTCCGCCCGCCGTTTTGACCCACAAGCTGGTCAGTGGCGTACGTTTGAAGTCACCACCCGTGTTGACTTGGCTGCGTCACAAGGCGCCACGCGCGTTTGGTTGCCTGTACCCAGCATCAACTCGGATTGGCAACGCTCCTTAGAGAGCAGTTTCAGCAGCAACGGCACCTCGCGCATGGCCAGCGATGGCGCTGAGGGCGCTCGCATGCTCTACACCGAATTTGCCGCTGGCGTGACACCGTTCGTCGAAGTGACCAGCCGTGTGCAGACCCAAAACCGCAGCGTGGACATCAGCCAACCCAGCACGCACACGTTCACACCTGAAGATGTGGGCACCTTGCGCCACTACACCCGCGCCACACATTTACTTCCCACCGATGGCATCGTGCGCGCCACGGCGCTCAAAGCCACGCAGGGCGCGAAGACCGATGCGCAAAAAGCACGCGCCATTTACGACTGGGTGGTCGCCAATGCCTGGCGTGAACCCAAGGTGCGCGGCTGCGGCGAGGGCGACATCAAAACCATGCTGGAGACGGGCAACTTAGGAGGCAAATGCGCCGACATCAACGCCTTGTTTGTGGGCCTGTGCCGCTCGGTGGGCGTGCCCGCACGCGATGTGTACGGCATTCGTTTGGTGCCCTCGGCGTTTGGCTACAAAGAGCTGTCAGGCAACCCTGCCAGCCTCAAAGGCGCGCAGCATTGCCGCGCTGAGGTCTATTTGCAAGCCCACGGCTGGGTGGCGATGGACCCTGCCGATGTGGCCAAAGTCATGCGCTTAGAAACGCCAGCTTGGATCAAGCGCACCGACGATGCCGTGGTGCAACCCGTGTACAGCCGCTTATTTGGCGGCTGGGAAGGCAACTGGATGGGCTGGAACACCGCCCACGATGTGTCCTTGCCCGGCAGTCAAGAAGATCGTTTGGGTTTCTTGATGTACCCCGTGGCAGAAACCACAGACGGGCGCTTGGATTCCTACGCGCCTGACACGTTCAAATACCAAATCACGGCACGCGAAATCAAGGCTTAACGCCTTTGAAGCGTGGGGCTTGCCGACGCTTCACAGCGTGATGCTCAAACGCAAATTGCTGTGAAATTCACGCGCTTCGCCAGTGACGGGGTCTGTGAACGCGATGCTTTTGGCCAGCAACTGCAGCGGGTGGCTGAAGTCTTCTTCTGCATCCGGTCCGCGCAGCACGGTGGGGTAAAACTGGTCGCCTTCGAGTGGCAGCCCCAGCGCCATCATGTGCACGCGGAGTTGGTGGCGCTTGCCAGTGACGGGTTCTAGCTGGTAAAGCGCCCGCGTGCCTTCGGTTTTGAGCAGCTGTATGCGCGTTTCGCTGTTGGGCTCGCCCGGCACTTCTTGCGTTCTGAAAAAAAGTTCATCGGGTTGCAGGCGGCTGGTGTGTACGCGTGGCAATTCAAGCGCAGGGTTGAACGCTGCTACTGCTTCGTACACCTTGTGCATGGTCTTGTCACGAAACAGCGCGTGATACGCATCGCGGTCTTGCAGACGTTTGCCAAACAGCACCAAGCCCGCGGTTTCGCGGTCGATGCGGTGCAGTGGCACGAGGTCGTCGTTGCCCGTGAGGTGCTTGAGTTGCACCAACAAACTTTGTTGCACATAGCGGCCCGCAGGTGTGACGGGCATGAAGTGCGGCTTGTCGGCGACCAACAAATGCGCGTCTTCAAACACGAGGCTGGCCTTCTCGGGCAGCACGGGTTCATTGGCGATGTGACGGTAGTAGTAGAGCTTGGTGTGCGGTGTGTAGGCCTGTGTGGCTGCCACGGGTTGCGCTGCCTCGTTGAGCACCAGCTGTTGCGCAAACCGGTCCAACCATTCTTCGCGCGAGATGTCGGGCATGCGCGCCACCAAAAAATCGAGCACCGTGGGCCAAGGCCCGACAGGCAACGACACGCGGCTCGGCCCGACACCGTTGCGCGTGGGGATGCGCATGTGTGTCAGACCTTTTAGACCTTGGTGAACACCAAATCCCACACGCCGTGGCCGAGCTTCAAGCCACGGTTTTCAAACTTGGTGAGCGGGCGGTAGGCGGGCTTTTCGGCAAAGCCGCTGGGATCCGTCGCGGTGTTTTTGAGCAAAGGCTCGGCCGAGACCACTTGCAGCATTTGCTCTGAATACGGCTGCCAGTCGGTGGCCAAATGCAAATAGCCGCTGGGTTTGATGTGTTTGGCCAAGCGGTTGACGAACGCACTTTGAATCAAGCGGCGTTTGTGATGGCGGCTTTTGTGCCAAGGGTCGGGGAAGAAGATGTGCACGCCGTCTAGGCTGTTCTCGCCCAGCATGTGGTCCATCACCTCAATGGCGTCGTGCTGCACGATGCGGATGTTGCCAATGTTTTCTTCGCCGCAGCGCTTGAGCAGCGCGCCCACGCCAGGGGCGTGCACTTCGCAACATAAAAAGTTGTCGTCGGGGCGGGTCTGGGCAATCTTGGCCGTGGCATCGCCCATGCCAAAGCCAATTTCCAAAATGAGGGGAGCGGTGCGGCCAAAGGTGGCGGCGGCATCCAAACGCTCGGGCTGATAAGGCACCAAGAATTTCGGACCAAACTGCTCGAACGCCCGCGTCTGACCAGGGCCCATGCGCCCCGCGCGCAATACATAGGTTTTGATGACGCGCATGAAGGGGGCGTCGGCTTTGGGGGCGTCAGGGGTATCGGGCAAATCAGCAGTGGTCATAACAAGCGTGTCTTTGAATAACCCGTGATTATCGCGGCCTCGACGGCCATGCCGCCACCCAAGTTTGCAAGGCTTGGTCTACGGTCGCATGGCGATCGACTTGGGGCAGCCCTAACGCATGGGCAGCTTGTGTCAACGCTGCGATTGGGTGGCTCAGATCCAAGGCGGTTGCCCCATTTTGTTTGCTCAGTTTTTCCCCGTTTTCACCCAACACCAGCGGCGTGTGCATGTAACTGGGCGTGGGCAAACCCAACGCATGCTGGAGCACGATTTGTCGTGCGGTGTTGTCGGTCAAGTCGGCCCCGCGCACGATGTGGGTGATGCCTTGGGCCGCATCGTCCACGACGACGGCGAGTTGGTAGGCCCACAGACCATCGGCGCGGCGCAGCACGAAGTCGCCCACCTCTTGGGCCACGTCTTGGTGTTGTGGGCCCCCTAAACGGTCTTGCCAAACCAGCGGTGTCGCCAGCTTTGAATCGTCGATCACGCGCTGTACATCCAAGCGCCATGCGCGGGCGGCTTTGCCGTTCAAACCGTGGCGGCATGTGCCGGGGTAGACCGCCGCGCTGTGGCGGGCGCGGGTGTGGCCCATCAACGCTTGGGCTTCTTCAATGTCTTTGCGTGAGCAGCCGCAGGGGTAAGCCCAGCCTTTGGCGATCAATGTATCCAGTGCCGCTTGGTAGGCATCGCCGCGTGGCGATTGCCACAGCACTGGTGCGTCAGACACAAGGCCACATGCGGCGAGTTGTTGCAGGATTAGTTGGTCTGCGCCGCGGATGCACCGCGGTGTATCCACGTCTTCGATGCGCACCAGCCATTGGCCGCTGTGGGCGCGTGCGTCTAACCAGCTGGCGAGGGCAGCAACGAGCGAGCCCGCATGAAGCGGGCCCGTGGGTGAAGGTGCAAAGCGACCGATGTAGTGCACAGAAAAATCACACGCGTTGCCCGCGTGTGAGCGGGTTACAGACGGTGTGCGGATTGGCAAACACTCAGGGCGAGTTCAAGGCCCGACACAAACGCGTCTTCGACCCGGTGGCCCAAGTGCCAATCGCCACAAGTGCCCAAGCCGTTGGCTGGGTTGTATTGGTGCGACACGCCCAAGGGCGTGATGGTTTTGGCATAGCGCCAGCGGTGCACTTCGGCATGCGAAGGCTCGGCGCGAATGCCGGTCAATTCGGAAAAGGCACGCAGCAATTTGGCTTGCACGCGGGGGGCCGCATCTTCCAAATGCTCGGTCGACCATGCCGCGCTGGCTTGGATGGTCCAGCGCTCTAATTTGCCGCGACCGGGTTTGGACGATTCACGCGCTAGCCACGCCACGCGGTGGTGGGTGCTGCGTGCGGCGTTCCATTGGGGGCCAATGTGCAAGTCGGGTTGGATGGCGTTGGGGAAGGCCAACATCAGCGTCCAGCAGGGGGCGACTTCCACCTTGGCCATGGCTTTGAGCCAAGCGGCGCTGGCGGTGGCTTTGCCGGAGTTGCGCAGCAGTTGTTCGGTTTGTACCGAGGGCATGGCCATCAGCACGCGGTCAAAGCCAGCGTGCTTTTCGCTCACGTCTTTGCCCGAGGCGCTGTTGACGGCGTGGACCGTCCACAGGCCTTTGGCCGATCGCTCCAAGCGCGTGACTTGGGTTTGGCAAGCCACCGCAGCGCCCAAAGGCTTGGCCCAGTGGCGAACCAAGGCGTTCATGCCGGGCTTGGCCACGAAGTGCGCGTCTTTGGTGTTGCGGGCGGCTTCAAACACATGGCCCAGCGGGTCGAGCACGCGCACGGCATTGGCGCTCCACGGGCGGCAAATCTCGGTGGTGCCAGGAACAGTTTGCAGGGCCAGCGAGAAACGCGGGTCCCGCACCGTGAAATATTGGGTGCCGTGGTCGAAGGTGCCAAAGACGCCTTCGCGGGTGGACATGCGTCCGCCTGCGCCCCGGCTCTTTTCAAACACATGCACACGGTGGCCAGCTTGTGCCAAGGTGCGGGCTGCGGTGATGCCAGCGATGCCGGCTCCGATGATGGCGATGTTTAAGGTCATGGGTGCACTCTACACGTTGTGTGTGGGGTTGAGGGTTCGGGGGTTCACCAATAGGGCAGATCGGGTGGCGGTGCTTTTGAGTTGCTTGAGCCACCACTGCAAAGCGCGGCCACCACGTTCGCCCTCGCTGCCGTCGGGGATGCGCCAAGCGTAACTGACGTTGGACTCACGTCGTGGGCGTTCGACTTCACGCGTCACCAACCGTCCCGCTTTGATCCACGGTTGGGCCATCAACTCGGGCACGAAGCCAACGCCAATGCCACGCACTTGGGCATCGATTTTTCGGTCCATGTTGGAGACGGTGAACACGTCTTGCCCCGGCAGCAAACCAATGGTCATGCCTGTGCCACTTTGCACCGAGTCGGCGACGGCGACGGCGCGGTGTTGGCCAATCAACGCATCCGTCAAGGGTTCGGGGGCGTTTGCCAGCGGGTGATTGGGGGCCATGGCGAAGACAAATTTCATGGTGCCTAAGCTTTGGCTGTGGATGCCTGACGAGACGCCACCCTCGCTCAAAATGCCGGGAATGCCCAACGCCAAATCGGCTTGGCCGCTCGTGACGGCAGCCAAGGTGCCGGTGAGGGTTTCGTCACGCAGCTTGAGGCGGGTGGGCGCGTTCAAGGCCATGAAGGCTTCGCACAGCTCCATCACGGTGTTGCGGTCGATGATGCCGTCTACCGCGATGGTGAACTGGCTTTCCCAGCCCGTGGCCACGCGTTTGACACGGTTGGCGATGGCGTCGATGTCGGCCAGCAAACGCTCGCCCTCACGCAGCAACTCCACGCCTGCCGCGGTGAGTTTGGCTTGTCTAGAGCTGCGGTTGAACAACAAAACGTCCAGCGCATCTTCGATTTGGCGAACGCGGTAGGTGAGGGCGCTGGGCACCAAGCCCAGTGCACGGGCTGCTGCGGCAAAACTGCCCGCTTTTTCAATGGCGTGCAGCATGGCCAAGGAGTCGGGGGTCAGGACGTCGCGGGCAGAGTTCATGAATGAATGGGTTTATCGTTCAAATAATTTGAATGATGCCATCAAATACGGTGCACGGCCAAGCGAGATGAAGGGACTAAAGTTCAGCCTAAGGAGCACATCTCATGTTGACCATTCGCAAATCTCAAGACCGCGGCTATGCCGACCACGGCTGGCTCAAGTCGTTTCACAGCTTCTCGTTTGCCAATTACTACGACCCTCAATTCATGGGGTGGGGCAATTTGCGTGTGATCAACGAAGACCGCATTGCGGCCGGCGGTGGGTTTGGCACCCACGGGCATCGCGACATGGAAATCATCAGCTACGTGCTGCAAGGCAACTTGGCGCACAAAGACAGCATGGGCAACATTGAAGGCATTCCACCCGGGGATGTGCAGCGCATGAGCGCGGGCAGTGGCGTGATGCACAGCGAGTTCAACCACGCGCCTGCCGAAACCACCCATTTTTTCCAAATTTGGATTGAGCCCAATGTGCGCGGCATTGCCCCGAGTTATGAGCAAAAAACGGTGCCCCCAGCGTCCAAGCGTGGCGCGTTGAGCCGTATTGCTGGCCCAGACGGTGCGGTGGTGAAAATTCACGCCGATGCGTCGCTGTACGCCGGCTTGTTTGATGGCGCGGAGTCGGCGGTCTTGCCGATCGCCCCGCAGCGCAAAGGCTATGTGCACCTGATTCGTGGCAGCCTGAACGTGAATGGCGTGGCCTTGTCTGCCGGTGACGCTGCTTTGTTGGATGGCGAACCAAGCATCACCCTCGACCACGGCGATGATGCCGAGGTCTTGGTGTTTGACTTGGCCGCTTAATCTCTTGCTTTCCCCCTATTTTTTGATTTTTTAACCCTCTCACAGGAGTTCTCTATGACCAAAACCGTTGTTGTTTATCACTCAGGCTACGGCCACACCCAACGCGTGGCCCAATTTGTGGCCGAAGGCGCGAAAGCCACAGCCATCGCCATCGATGCAGACGGCAACATCACCGACGCCGATTGGGAAGCTTTGGATGCGGCTGACGCCATCATCTTTGGCTCACCCACTTACATGGGCATGGCCTCGTGGCAGTTCAAGAAGTTTGCGGACGCCACGTCGAAGCGTTGGTTCAGCAGCGCTTGGAAAGACAAAGTCGCAGGCGGCTTCACCATTTCTGCCAGCCCCAGCGGCGACAAGTTGTCGACCATCCAATATTTCATGACCTTGGCCATGCAACAAGGCATGGTGTGGGTGGGTCAACCCGCCATGAACGACGGCACCATCAACCGCATTGGTTCTAACTCTGGCGTGATGGCCCAAGTTGGCCCCACCAGCCCAGCGGCTGACATTCCTCAAGGCGACTTGGACACCGCCAAAGCCTACGGCGAGCGCGTGGCTGGCGTGGCTGCGAAATTGCGCGGTTAATCGCAGGTTGACGCCTGCTTAGGCGTTGCCAGCCGTTTTTCTTGCGGCCCTAGGGCATCTCCTTTGAGATGCCCTTTTTCTTTGGGTAGCATCCCCACTATGAAAATCATTCAACTGCTGCCTTGGGCCGATTGGTTCGCGCTCGGATTTTTTGTGTTGGTCTGGGTGGCTTACACCTTGTTTGCCAAGCATTGGAGCGATGGCCAGCATTCCATTTTGGCGATGACCAACCGCTACCGCCACTTGTGGATGTTGCAAACCACGGCGCGTGATCCGCGCATGTTGGACGGCATCATCACGCAAACCTTGTCGGCCACGCCTGCGTTTTTTTGCTCCACCACCATTTTGATTTTGGGCGGCTTGTTTGCTCTGTTGGGCACCACCGACAAAGCCGCAGAGTTGGTGCGGGAAATTCCGTTTGCTGAGCAAACGCCCATGCTGGTGTTTGAGTTCAAGATTTTGGTGTTGGTCGTGATCTTTGTGTATTCGTTTTTTCGCTTCTCATGGTCGATGCGCCAATACACCTTCGTGGCCTTGTTGATCGGTGCTATGCCACCTCCCTCGAGTTTTGAAAACGAAGGCGTGGTCAATCGCACCCATTACGCTGACCGTGCGGCCGCGATGACGGGTTTGGCCGCCGAAACTTTCAATGGGGGCTTGCGTGCTTACTATTTTTCGTTTGCCGCATTGGGTTGGTTTTTTTCGCCCATGGTGTTTGTGCTGTCGACCATGTTGGTCGCAGGTATTTTGTACACCCGTGAATTTAAGTCTGAAGTGTTGATGCTGCTCCAAGAGTAGGCCCGAAATATTCCCTGATTTGGCGACTACAAGGCGGTAAGTGCCTGCCTCTGATCTCTACAATCTGCAGCATGTTTGTTCACCTGCGCCTTCACACCGAGTTTTCTGTCGTCGATGGAACCAACCGCATCGACGAGGTCGTGAAAGCGGCTGCGGCTGACCAACAGCCGGCGATGGCCATCACCGACATCAACAACATGTACGGTGCCATCAAGTTTTACAAAGAAACGCGTGGCAAGGGTGTCAAGCCGGTGATTGGCGCTGAGATTTATCTCGAAAGCCTGACGCAAGACCCCGCACAAACTTCGCGCATGATTTTGCTGGTGCACAGCCACCAAGGCTATTTGAACTTGTGTGAGCTGCTCAGCCGAGGCTGGACGCAAAACGTCATCAAAGCGGTGGGTGTGGTCAAGTTGGCGTGGCTGCAAGAGTTGTCGCAAGGTTTGATTGCGCTGTCCGGTGCCCAAGCGGGGGTGGTCGGCCAAGCCTTGGTGCAAGGTGACACGACCCGAGCGAGCGAAGTGGCCTTGCAATTGGCTGGTATTTTTCCGCACCGCTTTTACATTGAGTTGCAGCGTGCGGGCCGTGCGGACGACGAGGCGCATGTCACGGCCGCGGTGCAATTGGCAGCGCGTTTGAATTTGCCCGTGGTGGCGACACACCCGATTCAGTTCACTTTGCCCGATGACTACGAGGCGCATGAGGCCCGCGTGTGTATTGCCGAGGGCGAAATTTTGGGCAACCAGCGTCGCGTGCGCCGTTTCACCCGAGAGCAGTATTTCAAGTCGTCGGCACAAATGGAGGCGTTATTTGCCGATGTGCCCAGTGCTATCGCCAACACCCTAGAAATTGCCAAGCGCTGCAACCTGACCTTGGTGTTGGGCAAACCGCAGTTGCCGAACTTCCCCATTCCGCCTGTGAACGGTGTGATCATGTCGGTGGAAGATTACTTCCGCCATGTGTCGCACGAGGGCTTGGAAGCTCGCTTGCAGCATTTGTATCCCAACGAGGCCAAACGAGACGAGGTGCGCCCGCGTTACGTGGACCGCTTGGAGTTTGAGCTGAACACGATTTTGAAGATGGGCTTTCCTGGCTACTTCTTGATCGTGGGTGACTTCATTCAATGGGCCAAGGCCAATGGTTGCCCCGTGGGCCCAGGCCGTGGTTCAGGTGCGGGTTCACTCGTGGCATACGCGCTGAAGATCACCGACCTTGATCCGCTGCAATACAACTTGCTGTTCGAGCGCTTTTTGAACCCAGAGCGGGTGTCGATGCCCGACTTTGACATTGACTTTTGCCAAACCAACCGCGACCGCGTGATTGATTACGTGAAAGACAAATACGGCCGCGCTGCCGTGTCGCAAATTGCCACCTTCGGCACCATGGCCGCGCGTGCCGCGATCGGTGACGTGGGGCGTGTGCTGGACATGAGTTACACGTTTTGCAAAGGCATCAGTGGCCTTATCCCGAACAAGCCGGGTCAGCACATCACCATTGCTGGCGCGATTGAGGTCGAGCCCATCTTGGCCGAGCGCTTGGCCAAAGAAGATGAAGTCAAAACCTTGTTGGAGTTGGCGCAAAAGCTCGAAGGCATGACGCGTAACGTGGGCATGCACGCCGGTGGCGTGTTGATCGCGCCGGGCAAGCTGACCGACTTTTGTCCGTTGTACCAACAGCCGGGCAGCGAATCGGCGGTGAGCCAGTTTGACAAAGACGACGTCGAGGCCGCGGGCTTGGTGAAGTTCGACTTTTTGGGCTTGGCGACGCTGACGATCTTGGAGATCGCACGCGAGTTCATCATGAAGCGCCACAAAGGCCAAGAGAACTTCGCCTTTGAGAATATTCCGCTGGACGATGGCCCGACCTACCGCTTGTTCCAAGACGGCAAGACCGAGGCGGTGTTCCAGTTTGAAAGTCGTGGCATGCAGGGCATGCTGCGCGATGCCAAGCCCACGCGCTTGGAAGACTTGATCGCGTTGAACGCCTTGTACCGCCCTGGTCCGATGGACCTGATCCCGAGCTTTGTGGCGCGTAAACACGGGCGCGAAACCATTGAGTATCCGCACCCGATGGTCGCCGAGATGCTGTCCGAGACCTACGGCATCATGGTTTACCAAGAGCAGGTGATGCAAACCGCGCAGATCTTGGGCGGCTACTCGCTGGGCGGCGCTGACATGCTGCGTCGCGCCATGGGTAAAAAGAAGGCCGAAGAGATGGCCGAGCATCGCGCCATCTTCCGCGAGGGCGCGGCCAAAAACAACATCGACCAAGACAAAGCCGACGAAATCTTTGACTTGATGGAGAAGTTTGCGGGCTACGGCTTCAACAAGTCGCATGCTGCCGCTTACTCGCTGCTCGCGTACCACACGGGTTGGTTGAAGGTGCACTACACGGCGGAGTTCTTCTGCGCCAACATGACGGTGGAGATGGACAACACCGACAAGCTCAAGGTCTTGTACGAAGATGCCCAAAAAATGGGGTTGACCTTTGAGTCGCCCGATGTGAACCGTGGTTTTTACCGCTTTGAGCCCATCTCCGACAAGGTGATTCGTTACGGTTTGGGCGCGATCAAAGGCTCGGGCCAACAAGCGATTGAAGCCATCGTGGCCGCGCGCGAAGCCGGGGGGCCTTTCACCAGCTTGTTTGATTTCTGCCGCCGTGTGGACCGCAGCCGTTTGAACAAGCGCACGGTTGAGGCGCTGATCAAAGCGGGTGCCTTTGACAACTTGCACCTGAACCGCGCCGAATTGTTGGCCAGTGTGGAGCGTGCCTTTGACTTTGCCGCCGCCAGCGAGGCCAATGCCAACCAAGGCGGTTTGTTCGACATGATGGGTGATGACACCCATGGCTCTAGCACCCAAGAGCCCGAGGTAGTGTCGGTCATGCCTTGGGGGGTGAAGGAGCGCTTGACCCACGAGAAAGTGGCGCTGGGCTTTTACATTTCAGGCCATTTGTTTGACGAGGTGGAGCGCGAAGTGCGTCGTTTTGCCCGCACCCGCATTGAAGACTTGATGGACTCGCGTGAGCCGCAATTGCTGTCGGGCATCATCAGTGACATGCGGGTCATCAATGGTCAACGTGGCAAGTTGGCCATTTTCAAGCTCGATGACAAGTCGGGCGTGATTGAAGCCACGGCGGACGAAAAAACCATCAACGAGTACCGCAACAGCTTGAAAGACGATGAGTTGGTCATCGTGATGGGCAAGGCGCAGCCCGACCGTTTTTCGGGGGGCTTGCGTTTGGTCATCAACCAAGTGTGGGACTTGGGGCAAGCGCGCTGCCGCTTTGGCAAGTACCTCAGCGTGAGCGTCAATGGCACCGCGCCCGATGTGGCGCGTTTGCTGCGCGACCATCCTGCCAAGGTTGAAACGTCAGAGCAGGGCGAGTTGGTGCGCGGTCTTGGCGTGCGGTTCAAGCTGCTGCGCGAGGGCGCCACAGCGGAGCTCCAATTGGGCGAGTCCGCAAAGTTTTTCCCCAGCGATGCCGCCTTGGCGAGCTGGATGGCGCAGGCCCATGAGGGTCAATCTCAAATCATTTACGAGTAACGTTTTATGTGGACCATCCCTACGCTCATGACCTTGGCCCGCATCGTGGCTATTCCGCTGATCGTGGGGCTGTTTTATTTGCCCATCGCGACGGAGCAACGCAATCTGTGGGCCACCGTCATGTTTGTGGTGTTTGCCTTGACCGATTGGTTAGACGGTTACTTGGCTCGCAAGTTGAACCAAACGTCGGCTTTTGGGGCCTTCTTAGACCCCGTGGCTGACAAGTTTTTGGTGTGTGCCAGTTTGCTGGTGTTGGTGCATTTGGGGCGTGCCGATGTGTTGGTGGCGCTGATCATCATTGGCCGTGAAATTGCCATTTCAGCCTTGCGTGAGTGGATGGCGCAAATTGGCGCCTCACGCAGCGTGGCCGTGCATGTGCTGGGCAAGCTGAAAACCACCGTGCAAATGGTGGCGATTCCCTTTTTGTTGTTTGACGGCATGTTGTTTGGTGTGATCGACACAGCACTGTGGGGCTTGGTGCTGATTTGGTTGGCGGGTGTTTTGACGGTGTGGTCGATGGTGTACTACCTGCAAAAGGCATGGCCTGACATCGTTCAGCACGCCAAATAATGCGTCCCGACAGATCTCACCAAGCTTGGCTGCGCGCCATGCCTGTGGTTTTTGTGCTCATTTGGAGCACAGGTTTTATCGTCGCGCGCTACGGCATGCCCAACTCCCCGCCATTCACGTTTTTGCTGTGGCGCTACGCTTTTTCAATGGTTTGTTTCGTACCTTGGGTGATCTGGGCACGTGTGCCGTGGCCAGTCGGCCGTGCACAGTGGGGGCACTTGGCACTCACGGGGGTGCTGATGCATGCTGGCTATTTGGGCGGCGTGTGGGCCGCCGTCAAAGTGGGGATGGGCTCGGGTTTGTCTGCCTTGATCGTGGGCTTGCAGCCTGTGTTGACGGCGATTTGGTTGTCATCGCGAGGTGGGCATGTGTCGCGCCGTCAATGGCAGGGCTTGGCTTTGGGGTTTGTCGGTTTGGCGATGGTGGTGTCTCGAAAGCTAGAAGGCGGTATTGAGGTGACGCCTTGGAGTGTGACGATGGCCATCATGGCCTTGTGCGCCATCACCATTGGCACGCTGTATCAAAAGCGCTTTGTGCAGCCGTGTGATGTGCGCAGCGCCAATGCGGTGCAGTTGATGGCGGCTTTTGTGGTCACCCTGCCGATCGCGTGTTGGGAGGCTGAGCCTGTGCGTTGGACGCACGAGATGATGGGTGCGTTGGCGTGGTCCGTGATTGGGCTGACTTTGGGCGGCAGCTCGTTGCTGTATGTGTTGATCCAACGCGGTGCGGCAGCCAGTGTGACCAGCTTGATGTATTTGGTGCCGCCCACCACCGCGGTGATGGCTTGGTTTTTGTTCGGTGAACCCATCACCGTGGTGACATTGGTCGGTATCGCTGTGACGGCCGTGGGCGTGAGCTTGGTGGTCAGGCCGCCGCGTGTGGCGAGCTGACCGCGCTCACTGGGCTGAGGGCTTTCCACGGTTCTTCGCGAAACCGCGCGGCTAAAAAATCTTGCAGCAAACGGATGCGCAACGGCATTTGCGCACGGTAGGGCGCCAACCAATGGATGTCGGCGTCATGCATGGCGCAGTCGGGCAGCACACGCACCAATTCCCCCGATGTCAATTGCGGTGCGATGTCCCACAGGCTGCGCAGCATGATGCCGTGGCCAGCCAAACACCAGTCGCGCACCATTTCGCCAGAGTTGCTGGTCAGCGGGCCTTGGACGGCGAGATGCAACGCACGGGCTTGACCTTTTTGGCTGAGCCGCCAGTGGTCAAAGCGCTGCCCTTGCCCTGTTTCGCCGCCGTTTTCGCGCACCACCAAACAGGCGTGTGACGCCAAATCTTCTGGCATTTGTGGCGTCCCGTGTGCCGTCAGATACGCGGGCGAAGCCACCAACACGCGCTGGTTGACGGCGAGTTTTCGTGAAATCCACTCTGCCGCGATGTGCGCAGGCGGATGCCAGAGCCAAATGGCTGCATCAAAGCCTTCGCTGGCCAAGTCGGGCAATTGCTCGGACAGTTGCAGATCCACGCGTACCGCGGGGTAGCGTGCCTGAAACTCGGCGAGCAAGGGGCCCAGCCAGAGGCGACCAAACCCAAAGCTACAGGCGATGCGAATGGGGCCTGAGGGTTCGCTTTGGCGCTCGCGCAACTCGTCTTCTAGGGCCACAAAGCTGTTCAACAACTCCGCTGCACGTTCGCACAAGGCGTGGCCTTCGGTGGTGGGGCTCACGCGGCGTGTGGTGCGCTGAAACAGGCGCAGGCCCAAGTGGTTTTCAAGCGCTGAGAGTCGTTTGGTCACCACAGGCGGCGCCAGTTGCAGCGCACGCGCTGCTTTGACCAAGCTGCCGTGGAGTCTGACAGCCAACACCAACTCTAAATCCGAACGTTCCAACTGTTGCCCTCATGGAAATAATCAATTGCGCGATTATTGCTTTTTTGGGCGCTAAGCTTTGGCTATGTTGAATTCATTCCAAACCCTCACGGTGGCGCGCGATGCCGTGCAATTGCACAGCCGCGTAGGCGGGGAGGGCCCGCCTCTCTTGCTGTTGCATGGCCATCCGCAGAGCATGGCGATGTGGCATCGTGTGGCGCCGGTGTTGGCGCAAACGCGGCGCGTGGTCTTGATGGATTTGCGGGGCTATGGCGATTCGTCGCGTCCGGCCGCTGACGCCGAACATCTGAACCACAGCAAACGCGAAATGGCATTGGACGCGTTGGCCGTCATGAAGCAGCACGGGTTTGACCGTTTCGATGTGCTGGCCCATGACCGTGGTGCCCGTGTGGCGCACCGTTTGGCGGTGGACCATCCGCAGGCGGTGCAGCGTTTGATGCTGCTCGATATCGCGCCCACTTTGGGCATGTATGAACACACCAGTGAAGCGTTTGCACGCGCTTATTGGCATTGGTTCTTTTTGATTCAGCCATCACCCTTACCTGAAGCGTTGCTCGATGCGGGCCCCGCGCAATATGTGCGCCGCGTGATGGGCAGTCGTCATGCGGGTTTGGCGGCTTTCGCCCCTGAGGCGTTGGCCGAGTATGAGCGTTGCGCTGCGTTGCCCGGAACGTCGGTCTCTATTTGCGAAGACTACCGAGCCAGTGCCACGATTGACTTAGATCACGACCGTGCCGATATTGCGGCAGAGCGAAAATTGACGCAACCGCTTCGCGTGTTGTGGGGCGAACATGGTGCGGTTGCGCGCTGTTTCGATGTGTTGTCGTTGTGGCGTGAACGCGCACAAGATGTTTCAGGGCATGCGTTGCCTTGCGGGCACTATTTGGCCGAAGAGGCGCCCGAGCAAGTGATTGCTGAAGCCCAAACTTTTTTCACTGTTTAATTTCAAGGAGTATTTCATGAGCAAAAAACACCGCATTGCCGTTATCGCCGGAGATGGCATTGGCAAAGAAGTGATGCCTGAAGGCATTCGCGTGATGGACGCAGCAGCACGTAAGTTTGGTATCGACTTGCAGTTTGACCACTTTGATTTTTCAAGCTGGGACTACTACGAGAAGCACGGCAAGATGTTGCCCGACGATTGGAAAGATCAAATTGGTGGCCACGACGCCATTTACTTTGGTGCTGTGGGTTGGCCTGAAAAAATTGCAGACCACGTGTCGCTGTGGGGCTCTTTGTTGATGTTCCGCCGCGAATTTGACCAGTACATCAATTTGCGTCCAGCCCGTTTGATGCCCGGCATCATCGCGCCTGTGGTGCGTCGCGATGGCACGCCACGTCAGCCTGGTGAGATCGACATGTATATCGTGCGCGAAAACACCGAAGGCGAATACTCCAGCATCGGTGGGCGCATGTACCAAGGCACCGAGCGTGAAATCGTGATGCAAGAGACCGTGATGTCGCGCATTGGCGTGGACCGCGTGTTGAAGTTTGCATTTGAGTTGGCACAAACGCGTCCTAAAAAGCACTTGACCAGCGCGACCAAATCAAACGGTATCGCCATCACCATGCCTTACTGGGATGAGCGCGTGGTGGAGATGGCCAAGAACTATCCAGAGATTAACGTCGACAAGTTCCACATCGACATTTTGACCGCGCACTTTGTGCAACGTCCTGACTTCTTTGATGTGGTCGTGGCCAGCAATTTGTTTGGCGACATCTTGAGTGACTTGGGGCCTGCGTGTACCGGCACGATTGGCATTGCGCCCAGCGCGAATTTGAATCCAGATCGCAAGTTCCCGTCGTTGTTTGAGCCCGTGCACGGTTCTGCGCCTGACATCGCGGGCAAAGGCATTGCCAATCCGATTGGTCAGATCTGGTGTGGCGCCATGATGTTGGAGTTTTTGGGTCACAAAGATGCGCATGATGCAGTCTTAGCGGCGATCGAAAAAGTGTTGGCTCCTGGCAGTGGAGCGCCTAAAACACCTGATATTGGTGGAAAAGGTAATACTTCTGATGTCGGTCGTGCGATTGCTGAGGTTTTGTGAGTTGTACGTGTCATGTGATACCTACAAAAACGCTTTAAAAACCGACTAGAATCCGCTTCCTAGTTGCTCTGCAGGGGTATGTCAGGTTGACATGCCCGCAGCTTAAAGCTCGAATGCTTTGGGTAACGTAAAAGAAAATGCGGCAGTGTTGAAAGACAAGATCTGATAGTCTGATTTATCAGATGAACCTGCCGCGACTACCGATCAACATCACATCTCGATGAGAGGGGATTTTTGTGAATAAGACAGAACTGATTGAGCACATTGCTAAGCACGCAGACATTTCGAAGGCTGCAGCCACACGCTCGCTCGAGTCGATTATTGGTGCCGTGAAAACGACCTTGAAAAAGGGCGGTACCGTTTCTTTGGTGGGCTTTGGTACATTTGCTGTTGGCAAACGCGCTGCCCGCACAGGCCGTAACCCACGTACTGGCGACGCTATCAAAATCAAAGCTGCAAAAGTGCCTAAGTTCCGTCCAGGTAAAGGTCTGAAAGACGCTTTGAATTAATTTCGAATAGGTGGGGCGCTTAGCTCAGTTGGTAGAGCGGCTCCTTTACACGGAGTAGGTCGGCGGTTCGAGACCGTCAGCGCCCACCACCACAAAAGTAAAGGCGAACACATGTTCGCCTTTTTTATTGATACCAAGAATCACATCGGGTTCACAGCATGTTTGATTTTGTCCGCCAGCACACCAGGATCATGCAGTTTTTACTGTTCCTGTTGATCTTTCCTTCCTTTGTCTTGTTCGGCTTGGAGGGTTACAACCGTTCGCGTGAAAAGGGTGCACCTGTCGCCACGGTGAATGGTGTGGACATCATGCAAGCTGAGTGGGACAACGCGCATCGCGTGCAAGTCGACCGCATGCGCAGTGCCATGCCCAATGCGGACGTCAAACTGTTTGATACGCCAGAAGCCAAATACAGCACACTCGAGCGCATGGTTCGTGACCGTTTGTTGCAAGTCGCTGCAGACCAGTTGCGTTTGGGCGTGAGCGATCAACGCTTGGCGGGTGAGTTGCAACAAAACCCAAACATCGCGGCGCTGCGCCGTGCAGACGGGACGCTGGACATGGAGCGTTATCGTCAGTTGCTGGGCAGTCAAGGCATGACCCCAGAAATGTTTGAAGCCCAAATCCGTGCAGATTTGGCATCACGACAAGTGATGTCTGGTGTCGGTGTCACGAGCTTCTCGCCCGCGTCCTTGGCCAATGTGACCTTGAATGCTTTTTATGAGCAGCGTCAAGTGCAAATCGCCCGCTTTGCTGCCTCAGACTATGTGGCACAAATTAAACCAACCGATGCGGACTTGGAGGCTTATTACAAGTCCCACGCTGAGCAGTTCCAATCGGTGGAGCGGGCTGACATTGAGTATGTCGTTCTCGATTTGGCATCGGTTCAAAAAGGCATTGTGGTGCCTGAGGCAGAGCTTAAAAGCTACTACGAACAAAACATGTCGCGCTTGGCCGGTCTAGAAGAGCGCCGCGCCAGCCACATTTTGATCAACGCTGATAAAGCGGCGCCTGCTGCTGAGCGTGAGAAAGCGCGAGCCAAAGCGCAAGAGTTGTTGCTTGCGGTGCAACAGTCGCCAGACAAGTTCGCTGACTTGGCCCGTCAGAACTCGCAAGATACAGGGTCGGCCAGCAAAGGCGGTGACCTTGACTTCTTTGGTCGCGGTGCCATGGTGAAGCCTTTTGAAGATGCTGCATTTGCCTTGAAAAAAGGCGAGATCAGTGGTGTTGTGGAAACTGAGTTTGGTTTTCACATCATTCGCTTGACGGATATCAAACAGCCTAAGCAAAAGAGCTTTGAAGAGTTGCGTGCGAGCTTAGAGGTGGATGTGCGTCGTCAATTGGCGCAACGCAAGTTTGCTGAAGCGGCAGAGCAGTTCACCAACACGGTGTATGAACAGTCCGACAGCTTGAAGCCTGTGGCTGAACGCTTGAAGCTCGACATTCAGCATGCGAGTGGATTGACGCGAGATGCATTGCCTGCTGCTGGCAACAGCGTGCTCGCCAACCCAAAGTTTTTGGCATCTGTTTTCTCGGCGGATTCGATTGACAAAAAGCGCAACACCGAAGCCGTGGAGTTGGGCGCCAATGTGTTGGCTGCAGCACGCATCACGCAATACAACCCCGCCCGCACTTTGCCATTGGATGATGTGAAGGTGCGTGTGCTTGAGCAAGTCAAAGCGTTGCAAGCTGCAGAGCGCGCACGTCAAGAAGGCGTTGCCAAATTGACGGCGTGGAAAGCTTCGCCAGATACGGCAAATTTGCCTGCAGCTGTTGTAATTTCTCGCGAACAAAAGCAACAACAATCTCCTGCTGTGATTGAAGCTGCATTGCGTGCTAGCACCCAGACTTTGCCTGCGTGGGTCGGTGTTGATCTTGGCGCCAGCGGCTATGCCGTGGTGAAGGTCGAGAAGATCGTGCCACGCGATGCGGCTCAAAATCGCGCGCGTGAGCGTGATCAGTACGCGCAATGGTGGGCATCTGCCGAAGGTTTGGCGTATTACCGCGCACTAAAAGAAAAATTTAAGGCAGAAATCAAAGTAGCTAGGTTATAATTTCATCTCTACGGTGGCTGTAGCTCAGTTGGTAGAGTCCAGGATTGTGATTCCTGTTGTCGTGGGTTCGAGCCCCATCAGCCACCCCAGATCAAGCAAAAAAAGCCCGGTTTTTACCGGGCTTTTTTCATTTCTAGCCTCATAACGACTTAGGGGCTGAGATTTGTCCCGATCCGTGACTTTTTTGAGCGTCCTCTAACATCGATACCAATGAACATCAATGCTGATTACAACCAGAGAGTCGTGATCAATCATCATGACTTGCCGTGGATTCCAAGCCCTGAATTGGGCGTGGAAAGACGAATGCTTGAGCGCCAAGGTGATGAGTTGGCAAAGGCAACTTCGATCGTTCGCTATCAGCCAGGATCCAAGTTTCAAGCTCATCGCCATGAGCTCGGGGAAGAGATCTTTGTTTTGGATGGGATTTTTAGTGATGAGACTGGCAACTATTCTGCAGGCACTTACATCATGAATCCACCAGGTTCTTCTCATGCGCCATTTAGTGAATCCGGTTGCACCCTCTTTGTGAAGTTGCGTCATCTTGGTCCCGATCAAGTTGTGCGAGAAGTCATTGACACCATAACAGCCCCTTGGTATCAAGGCCTGGTTCCAGGTCTCAACGTCATGCCGTTGATGCAGCAGGGAAGTGGGTCAACTTTGGTTAAATGGGCACCACAAACTTACTTCAATCCACACAGGCACTATGGCGGTGAGGAAATCTTTGTTGTTGATGGTGTGTTTGAAGATGAGCACGGACGCTATCCAGCTGGATCGTGGATCAGAAGTCCTCATATGAGCCTGCATAAGCCATTTAGTAAAGAGGGTTGCACTATCTTTGTGAAGACTGGGCATTTACTCGAGTGAGCGAGCAGGCGCCTTCAATTTCTTAGTCAAGCATGGCGGTAACGTGTCTTTGCTGCCCGATTTCTCACATTCTTTGTCAGGTTCGAGCTTCATTAGCTACCCAAGATCTAGCAAAAAGCCCGGTAAAAACCGGGCTTTTTTATTTCAAGTTGCACAACTCAATTGAATCGACTTTTCTTCATCGATTCAAATAAGACTGAACCGTATCCCAAGCCACTTGCTGCAAGTGCGTGGCGACTTCGGGCTGCAACCCAGCTGAAAATTTCAAGCCCACGGGCGATTTGTTGAACAAGGTGGCATAGGTCGTGGCCGCCGACAAGTAGGTGCCTTCAACGCTGGGATGTCTTTTGTCTGGCGCATAAAGATTCAGGTCAGGTTTGATGGCGATCGATTTGGCAAACGCCAAGCCCGCAGGAATCACAAGTGCTTTGTTCGCATTGCCTGCCGCGGTGTAACCATCGGCGAGTTGTTGCGTCATTTCTGGTTTGTCTTGATAGGCCCAAGACATGAAAAAGACAGGAGACGCCCCGTGTTGACGCACAGTGTCGCTGTGTTTTTTGGCGTACTCATAGAAGACAGGCTTCAAGCTTGGGTGGATGGGGCATTGGCTGCAGTCCATCATCACGGCAACTTCGAAAAGTTTGTCATTCGAGGTGTTCATGATGACGTTGTTGTTCGCATCAAACGAATACTTGCCAATGCCATTGGGGCGAAAGTAGGAGTCCACATCGTGCCAGTCAAAGCCTGAGCCGCTGATGGTGATCATGGAGCTGCGGTAACGATGGCCTTTCATGCCCTCCGCAATCATGGGAGACAGGTGCGAAATGATGCCGTTGTTGAAGTAAAAGAAGCTATTGCCAATGAATGCGACGGATTTGGGCGCTTCGCTTAATTGGTTAACGCTTGGTTTGTCTTGGGCGCTGACGGTTGTGATGGCGCTAGCGACCATCCAGAAACAAGCGATGGCGTGTTTGAAATTCATGATGTCTCCTTCAATTTAGATTTGAGACATTTGAACCGAACATTTTTCGCATCCAGTCGCTCAAACGACAGCGGCCGCATGTCATAGGCTTGCATCGATAATTGCGCATTTAAATTTTTGTTTAACGCCCACTGTGCCATTGCCCCAAACTCAGGTCGCTGTTTCTCTTGCTTCAGAGGCGCCGTTGCGTGTTCTGAGCCTCATCCCGCCGATGACGCAGCTCAACACGCCATACCCGTCCACGGCTTACCTCACGGGCTTTTTGCGTTCGCAACAGGTCGATGCGGTGCAAGACGATTTGGCTTTGGGTTTGGTGCTGGCGTTGTTCACACCAGACGGTTTGACTCAGGTGCGCAACCGAGCCTTGGCGTTGCCAGACGTGGCGCGCAGTGCATCTGTTAACTATTTTTTAGATTTTTTCTCGCGCTACCACGGCACGATCGCACCGACTATTGCGTTTTTGCAAGGACAGGATTCCACCTTGAGTCACCGCATTGCGGGGCGAGGATTTTTGCCTGAAGGTCCGCGTTTTTCGGCGTTGGATGCCTACGAGGACGATGGCAGTGGCGATCCATTGGCTTGGGCCTTTGGGGCTTTGGGTCAACAAGACCGTGCGCGCCATTTGGCCACTTTGTATTTGAATGATTTGGCTGACGTGCTGCGTGATGCTGTTGATTCACGTTTTGAGTTTGTGCGTTATGCCGAGTCTTTGGCGGGAAGCCAAGCCACGTTTGAACCTTTGGCGCAAGCGCTGGCGGCACCTTCTACGTTGGTCGATGATGTTTTGCACGATCTGACTTTGGCTGCAATGGCCCAGCATCTGCCGACGTTGGTGCTGTTGTCCGTGCCGTTTCCGGGGGCGGTTTACGCGGCGTTGCGGATTGCGCAAACGATCAAGCGCCACCATCCACAAGTTCGCATTGCCATGGGCGGTGGATTTGTGAATACCGAGTTGCGTGAATTGACCGATCCGCGCCTGTTTGACTTTGTCGACTTCATCACGCTGGATGCGGGCGAGCGGCCTTTGTTGGCGTTGCTAGAGCACTTGAAAGGCAAGCGCAGTGCACAGCGTTTGGTGCGCACGTTCATTCGCACGGATTCGCAAGACGTGCGTTTGATGAACTGGGCCGAGCCCGATGTTGCGTTCGAAGACGTGGGAACACCCACTTGGGATGGCTTGCCACTTCAGCGTTATTTGTCTTTGTTGGACATGCTGAACCCCATGCACCGTTTATGGAGCGATGGGCGCTGGAACAAACTGACCGTCGCGCATGGGTGCTATTGGAAAAAATGCAGTTTTTGTGACGTGAGTTTGGACTACATCTCGCGCTACGAAACAGCATCTGCCAGCACCTTGGTGGATCGGATTGAGCGCATCGTGGCAGAGACAGGGCAGACAGGTTTTCACTTTGTGGATGAAGCCGCCCCGCCCAAAGTCTTGAAAGCTTTGGCTGAAGAGTTGCTTCGTCGCCAAGTTCATATTTCTTGGTGGGGCAATATCCGCTTTGAAAAGACCTTCACCCCTGAGTTGGCCGAGTTGTTGGCTGAAAGTGGCTGTATTGCCATGTCGGGTGGCTTGGAGGTGGCATCAGACCGCTTATTGAGTTTGATGAAAAAGGGTGTGTCGGTTGAGCAGGTGGCCCGCGTGACCAAGAGTTTCTCGGATGCTGGCGTCTTGGTGCATGCGTATTTGATGTACGGCTTTCCAACACAGACGGTTCAAGATACGGTGGATGCGCTCGAGTATGTGCGTCAGTTGTTTGAGAACGGCTGTATCCAAAGTGGGTTCTTTCACCGTTTTGCCTGCACTGTGCATTCACCAGTGGGTCAAGATCCTGATGCTTACGGCATTCAACTGATTCCGTTGCCAGACGTGAGTTTTGCAAAAAATGACATTGGGTTTGTGGACCCCACGGAGACAGACCACGATGTCCTCGGCTTGGGCCTGAAGAAAGCGATTTACAACTACATGCATGGGATTGGCTTAGAGGAGGATGTCCGCAGTTGGTTTCAACTGCCCAAGGGTCAATGTCCAAAATCGACGGTAGGGCGCCATCGGATTGCCAAAGCTTTGAGTGCTTGATGTGTTTTGTGAAATATTTCAAGCTCTAATCTGGAAAATCCAGAAAAACCCTTTATACTTTGGCCTTCGTTAAATACGAAGTAATGCGGGAATAGCTCAGTTGGTAGAGCGCAACCTTGCCAAGGTTGAGGTCGCGAGTTCGAGTCTCGTTTCCCGCTCCAGTTACAAAGCCTCTGAAACTTAGTTTCAGAGGCTTTTTTGTGCGTGCTCAAATAATTTATATAAATGATCAAGGTTACTCCGCAGCCACTGAACGCTACGGCACTGTTTCACCAGCTCGATGATGGTCATGGCGGATGGTTGCAGACAGCGAAGCGGCATCTTAAATTCAACATGCGTCACTGGTTGTGTCGTCGTGAATTAGCGCGGATTCGTGGTTATTTTGAGGCGCGTAATCTGGGTACTTTATTCAACGGCGATTTGCCGTTGATGTTGAGGCCCATGCGGTCTTATCTTTGGCGATCGTTGAATGCACGGACACGAACTGATGCCATGTTGTCGCATTTCGATTGGCTGACGACCCATTTTTCGGTGTCCGTGATTCAAGACTTTTATGCACAAGGCATCATCGAGCTTTATGCCCAAGAATGTCCTGAAGGCTTGATCAGCATTGATTTGCAACCGGGCCGTGCATTGGGACGCGAGGGCGAGTTAGAGCTGCATCTCAAGCTCAACAAAATTACGGTCATGAAAGCGGCGCTGAGTGTGTTGGCGCATTCGCAACTTCAGGCGGCACATGAAGGTGACGTGCTGGTGATTGGCAACATTCAAGGTCAACGCCAAGCGCAACAAGAAATCAAAGTCGTTACGCAACGCTTAGAGCGCACACGACCCCATAACATTTTGCTCACTGCGTTTCAGGGGCTGGTCTCTGGTTGGCAATTGAGTGATTTGTTGGGCGTTGCAGATCATGAGCACGCCTACTCAGGTTATCGCAGTCTGTCGCGTCGCGTGGGACAAAACTATGACGCTATCTGGAAAGAGTTGGGGGCGGAGACGTTGGTTGCTCAATCCCACTGGCGCTTGCCGACCCAGTGGGTGCCACGCAACGAGCAAGAGGTGCCCTCGAGCAAACGCTCACAATTGCGTCGTAAAAATGAAATCCGACAAAAAATCTTTGATCAAATAGCCGCGCGTGCCGCCTCGCTACTCACGTAAAAAAGCCTGCTGTTGAGCAGGCTTTTTGTTGGATGAAGCAAAGTTTCGCTTACTTCTTGGGGGCTGTTCCACCGCTTTTCACACATTCATCCATGGTTTTGAATTCTGTGAATTTTTTGGTGCGCTCGTAGCTGGCACTGGTTTTGTCATGGCAAATGCCAGATTCAGATTTTTTGACCATGGCATCTGCGCCAGTTTGCCCGTTCGGTGCGCGGCCTCCAGATTTCAAGCATTCGTCCATCGTCTTGAATTCTGTGAATTTTTTGGTGCTGCTGAAGGAGGCGCTGGTTTTGTCGTGACAAATGCCGGAGTCTGATTTCTTTACAACAGGTTCTGTCGGCTGAGCTGCTTTAGGTTCTGCCGCATAGCCTAAGTTGATGCAAAGGCTCATCAAGAAGCCGATTGAAATTTTGAAAGCGCTTGAGTTCACGATATTTCTCCGTTGTGAGTAACTAAATATAGCGCATCAATATGACGATCAATATGCGCGTATCCCCGAGAGTCATCATGGCTTGACGTAAAATGAATGCCACGTCAAAGACACCGCCCGAGTGGTGAAATAGGTAGACACAAGAGACTTAAAATCTCTCGCTTTCCGTAAGGGGCGTACCGGTTCGATTCCGGTCTCGGGCACCATCCATTTAGACTGCAAAGAAGGAGTTTCGTCATGGCACGTTACAACGCCGCGTATGAAATTCACGTTCACGGGGAGGTCTCACTTCGTGCTGATGTGGACCTTGCTCAGCTACAAGACGCTTTGCGCCCCCTTTGGAAATATGCTGGATCGTCTTCTCTGCAAGACGGTGCAACCAGCGCCTACCCCGAAGAGCCCGGTATTCGTTTTGATGCACAAGCCCACATGTTGCAAATGTGCTGGACGGTGCCAGGGGATGATGACTTTCGTCAATGCTTGGACGAAATGTGCATGAGCTTGAACGAACTGACTGCTGCAGGCGCTGCCATCGAAGTCACTTTCTACGACAACGACTTTGACGAAGAAGACGAAACCCGTGGACAAGATTCACGCGACGACTTCGTGATGCTGTTCGTCGGCCCCACACCTGCCGACATCATGCAGGCGCAGCGTGACATGTTGATCAACGATGTGGTGCATCTGATGGAGCGCCATTTTGATGGTGCTGAGTTGGGTGGTGTGGTGAATGAAATTGACAAACTGTTTTCACAGCGCTTTGATAATTTGGTGAACTCATTGGATTTAGGTCGTCCACCCCGTGGGTCTGGTGGCAATGGTCACGGCGGTTCGGGGCATGGTGGACGCAAGCCGCGTCATTTGCATTGAAGCAAATCAGAACATGGCTTAACGCCAGCTAGATTCAAACAAAAACCGCTGGTGCTATTCAAAGCTCCAGCGGTTTTTTTATAGGTCTATGTGTGAAAGTGTGCAACTTGGCCAGCTGGCCACGTTGCATCTTTTGATGCTTTTACAGCTTAACCCGCCTTCACACCAATGCCTTTGAACTCGCCTGTGGCAATGCGTTTTTCCCACTCGGCTGGACCGGTGATGTGGGCGCTCGTGCCGCCAGAGTCAACGGCGACCGTCACGGGCATGTCGACCACGTCGAATTCATAAATGGCTTCCATCCCGAGGTCCGCAAAACCCACCACTTTGGCGTGCTTGATGGCTTTGGACACGAGGTACGCTGCGCCGCCCACTGCCATGAGGTAAGCCGACTTGTGCTTCTTGATCGCTTCAATGGCCGTCGGGCCGCGTTCGGCTTTACCCACCATCGAGATCAAACCGGTTTGCGACAGCATCATCTCGGTGAACTTGTCCATGCGGGTCGCGGTCGTTGGGCCTGCTGGGCCAACCACTTCGTCGCGCACGGGGTCCACAGGGCCCACGTAGTAAATGACGCGGTTGGTGAAGTCGACAGGTAATTTCTCGCCCTTGGCCAACATGTCTTGAATGCGTTTGTGCGCAGCATCACGGCCTGTGAGCATCTTGCCGTTGAGCAAAATGGTTTGGCCGGGCTTCCAGCTCGCCACTTCATCTTTGGTGAGGGTGTTGAGGTCCACACGTTTGCTTTTTTGTGTGTCCGGTGTCCAGTTCACATCGGGCCATAGGTCCAACGATGGCGCTTCCAAATACACGGGGCCAGAACCGTCCATCACAAAGTGGGCGTGGCGCGTCGCCGCACAGTTAGGAATCATCGCAATCGGCTTGCTGGCCGCATGCGTGGGGTACATCTTGATCTTCACGTCGAGCACGGTGGTCAAGCCGCCCAAGCCTTGCGCACCAATGCCCAGTGCGTTGACCTTGTGGTACAGCTCCAAGCGCAGTTCTTCAACTTGAGTGAGCTTCTCGCCTTTGCTCGATTTCTCCAGCAACTGGTACATGTCGAGGTCGTCCATCAAGCTTTCTTTGGCCATCAGCACGGCTTTTTCAGCAGTGCCGCCAATGCCGATGCCAAGCATGCCTGGAGGGCACCAGCCCGCGCCCATGGTGGGCACGGTTTTCAGCACCCAATCGACGATGTTGTCGCTGGGGTTGAGCATGTACATCTTGGACTTGTTTTCGCTGCCGCCGCCTTTGGCTGCCACGGTCACATCCACTTTGTCGCC
>Ga0213920_1000375_pt1 | contig 37735 bp, 32 predicted proteins | sample McNCre1117MG_FD_161054 | JGI IMG/M metagenome (GOLD analysis project Ga0213920, IMG submission 161054) | Freshwater microbial communities from McNutts Creek, Athens, Georgia, United States - 11-17 MG | ecosystem: Environmental > Aquatic > Freshwater > Creek | place: USA: Georgia | collected...
GGAACCACAAGTTGTTTAGAGCCATTTTGGTTATCTCCTTTAGTTCCTAGTAGGCAACGACGAGCTGGTCGTCGGTTTCGTTGGTTTCTTGAACCAAGACATCTGGTCCGGCATCGATGGCCCTTCGTAGGATTCCAAACTCAACAACTGCAAGGATTCCGTAGATGAGTGTGAACACCACGATGCTGATGAGAACGTCGAGTCCAGTGATGCCGGGGGAGACGCCGTCAGCCGTCTTTAGCACGCCGAACACCAGCCAGGGTTGGCGACCCATCTCTGTAAAGAGCCAGCCGATGTTGATTGCTAGCAGGCCCAACGGTGCGCCCCAGATTGCTGCGTTCCAGGTCCAGGTTGGAAGTTGGACGCGGCCCTTGCGGGTCAGCACCAGGCCAACAACTGCCAGCAACATGGCCAGCATTCCCAGGCCGATCATCCAGCGGAAAGCCCAGTAGGTGAGCCAGATGATTGGCATGTAGTTGCCCGCCCCGTAGTGAGCAACGTACTGCGCCTGCAGGTCATTCAGGCCCTCAACAGTGCCGTTCAGGGTGTGGGTGGAGAGGAACGACAGCAGGTAGGGCACGCGCACCGAGAAAATCTCGCTGGTGCCATCGGGGGTGCCCCAACTGAACAACGAGAACGACGCGTTGTAACCCGATGCGGTGTTGTACATTGCCTCGGCAGCTGCCATCTTCATGGGTTGGGTCTGAACCATCGCCAGGCCCAGGCCGTCGCCGGAGATGACGGTACCGATGCCGCCGAGCAGCGCAGCCCAAAGGCCAAAGCGCAGACCCTTGTACATGCTGTCCAGGTGCTGCTTGCGCTTGAGGTGGTATGCGGCAACTGCCACAATCACGCCTCCGGAGAACATAATGCTGGCGGTGATGGTGTGGGGGAACTGGTTGAGTGCCACGATGTTGGTGAGAACGGCACCGATGTCGGTTAGCTCGGCGCGGTTCTTAACCGTGTTCATGGTGTAGCCAACCGGGTGTTGCATGAACGCGTTGGCGGCCAGGATGAAGTATGCGCTCAGCCAGACGCCCATCACAGTCACCCAGATTGTCATGAGGTGAACCTTCTTGCTGAGGCGACCCCAACCAAAGATCCAGAGGCCGATGAAGGTTGCCTCGAAGAAGAACGCGAGCAGGCCCTCCATGGCAAGTGGGGCACCGAAAACGTCACCAACAAAGCGGGAGTAGTCTGACCAGTTCATTCCAAATTGGAACTCCTGGACGATACCCGTAACCACTCCCATGGCGAAGTTGATCAGGAAGAGCTTGCCAAACAACTTGGTGAGCTTGAGCCACTTCTCCTCGTTTGTGCGCACCCAAATGGTTTGCATAATCGCAACCAGCAGCACCATTCCGATGGTGAGCGGAACAAATAGGAAGTGGTAAATGGTGGTGAGACCAAACTGCCAACGGCTTAGCGTTAGCGGGTCGAGTCCCCAAATGCTTTGTCCTGCCTGAAGCATGACGCCCTCTTTCTGCGGGGCTCTCTCCAGTCCCACAACTCCATTTGTAACGAATGGGTAACGGCAGGGCATAGTAAGGTTGGCCTAAGTTTTGGGTGTTTTCTACTTAGGTAGCCCTAACTCGTTTGGATACAAACGAACGGCGAGAGGCGGACGGCTGCTTGCAGCCTGGTGCTCTCGAACCCGCCGACGCGAGGAGGCGTCCGGTTTGCTAGTGGGCGTGTTCGAAGATGATGTTTGTCCTAGTATTTGCCACCGATGGGTTGGCGCTCAGGTTTTCCAGCACAAACTCGCGCACGTGATCGGCGTCGGTGGTTGCGAGGTGAACGATGAAGTCCTCGGAGCCACCGAGGAAGAACACCTGCTGCACCTCGGGTAGCGCTTTCATCTCGGCCATGAAGGCGCTGAGCTGCTGACGAGCAGTGGCGCGGAGCGTGACGGAGATAAGGACCTGCAGCCCCTGGCCGGTGGCAGTTGGGTTGATCTTGGCGTGAAAACCCTCGATTACTCCTCGGCTCACCAGGTTTCGCACTCGCTGGATACAGGTGCTCTGGGCGATTCCAACCTTTGCGGCAAGCTCTGCGTTCGTGGCGCGGGCGTCCTGCTGGAGCAGGTCGAGCAGTTGGCGATCGATGTCGTCGATCTCAACCTTCTGTGAAATCTTCATCTAGCGGACCCTTCAGAGCGGATATTCTGCAGAAAACATTATCATTTTGCTATGTAATCGAATAATCTGCGAACTTTTCCCGCATTTTCTGCGATTTTGGCAAACTTACTCCAGTTGCATTCACTATCAAGGAAGACAAAAATGCGCGTAGGCATCCCAGCAGAAATCAAGAACAACGAGGGCCGTGTAGCAATCACCCCGGCCGGAGTTCACGAACTGACCCACAACGGTCACGAGGTTTACATTCAAGCGGGCGCAGGAGTGAAGTCTGGCTTCGCGGACGCCGACTACGAGCGCCAGGGCGCCGTCATCCTTGGATCTGCAGCCGAGGTTTGGGCCAAGGGCGACCTGCTGCTCAAGGTTAAGGAGCCGCTGGAGTCTGAGTTCAAGCACATGCGCGGCGACCAAGTTCTCTTCACCTACCTCCACCTGGCCGCAGACAAGGAGTGCACCGATGCGCTTCTCGCGGCCGGCACCACTGGAATCGCGTACGAGACCGTGCAGTTGGCAGACCGCAGCCTCCCGCTGCTTCAGCCAATGAGCGAGGTGGCTGGTCGCCTCTCCGCCCAGATCGGCGCTAACTTCCTTACCGCGCCCATGGGCGGCACGGGAATCCTCATGGGAGGCGTGCCCGGAACCGCTTCGGCCAAGGTAGTGGTCATCGGTGGAGGCGTTGCTGGAGAGAACGCCGCAGCGGTTGCACTGGGAATGCGTGCAGATGTGACCATAATCGATGCCAGCATGCAGCGCCTGCGCCAGCTTGACACCGTTTACGGCGGAGCCATCAAGACCCGCGCGTCCAGCAAACTGGAGATCGCCGAACAGCTGAAGAATGCAGACCTAGTTATTGGTTCTGTTCTAATTCCTGGCGCAAAGGCTCCAAAGCTTGTAACCGACGAGATGGTAAAACACATGAAGCCTGGCTCTGTCCTGGTTGACATCGCGATCGACCAGGGCGGCTGCTTCGAGGGAAGCCACGCCACCACTCACGACGCCCCAACCTTCAAGGTTCACAACAGCATCTATTACTGTGTTGCCAATATGCCGGGTGCCGTACCGGCAACCTCCACCCAGGCGCTCACCAATGCCACCCTGCCATACGTCATCGCGCTTGCCAACAAGGGCGTTGCCAAGGCGCTGCGCGACGACGCCGCGCTGGCCAAGGGCCTAAACACTCACGCCGGTCAGGTTATGCATCCTGCCGTAGCCGATGCCTTCGGATACGCCCTCGGAAACATCGAGGCAGTCACCGCGGCCTAGTACCGGTTTAAGAGCGAATGCCCCGAGGAATCCTCGGGGCATTCGCTTTTGGTCTGCTAGTTGGTGCTGGCTGCTTCGCCCTCGGCGATTTCGGCGCGAACTGCCTCCATGTCCAGGTTCTCGATGGCGGCGATCAGCTCTTCGAAACCTGAGGCGTTCATGGCTCCCGGGCGGTTGTAGAGCAGGATGCCATCGCGGAAGGCCATGAGGGTTGGGATGGAGGAGATGCCTGCCTGAGCGGCCAGGGTCTGCTCTTCCTCGGTGTTTACCTTGCCAAAGGTGATGTTGGTGTGGCGCTTGGAAGCCTCTTCAAATACTGGACCGAACTGGCGGCACGGGCCGCACCATTCTGCCCAGAAGTCAACAATGGTGATGCCGGGCTTCTGCACGGTCTCCATGAAGTTGTCTCCCGTGATTGCCACTGAGCCGCCCTGGCCTGCCACATTTACCTCGGTCACTTTGATTCCTCTAACTTTTTACTGCGGGTGCTCAACTGAGCAACGATTATTCCACCAGTAACCAACACTGCCCCAATGCCCTGTATTCCCGAGATTACCTCGCCCAGCCACAGTGAGCCGAAGATAAATGCGAACACCACCTCACTGATGCTGGCCAGGCCAACTCCCGTTGAGTGAAGGTGCCTGAGCGCAAGATAGTTGAACAGCATGGGCACAAACGAGCCCATCACGCCAAGCCAGAGCAGGCCAACCCACAACGGCACAACCACACCCGAGAGGTTTCCCGTTAGGTTGAGCGGTGAGTTCAGAGCCGGTTGATTAGCCAGCGATGGGTGTACGAAGGTGAACCAGAACACGGCGCTAATGGCCATTGTGTAGAAGAGCGTGGAGTAGGAGTCGCGGCTGTTTTGGGTGTGCTCCGCAATCAGGAAGTAGAAGGTCACGCACAGCATGGCTCCAACCGCGAAGGCAAGTCCAACCGGGTCTAGTGACTCGTGCCAGAACTGGCTGACGATGATCACGCCCACGAAGGAGAGGGCGATTCCCAGCCAAATGCCCTTGCCTGCTTTCTTGCGGAAAAGCAGCCAGTTCACCACGGGGATTACCACGCTGGCGGTGTACTCAATCAGCAGGCTGATTCCTACGGGCAGGCGGCTCACGGCGTTGGTGTAGGTCCACTGCATCAGGGTGATGCCGATCACGCCAAATGCGATTAGCAACGGAAGCTCTCGCCAGCTGACTTTGAGGGCTTGCGGGTTCCAGAACAGCACCAGCGCAAGAGCGAGCACAGCTGTGCTTGCCGATCTGAACCCCACAACGAAGTTTGGTTCAACACCCGCGTGCACCAAAACCTTGGATGTGCTGGCGTTCAGACCAAAAAATAAGCTCGACGCGATGGTGAGAAACCATCCCAGGTTTGGATTTCGCTTGCCGTGCACCACCTCAGCCTAGCCAACTCGGCGTAGTCTTTTTTCATGCAAAGTTTTGTTCTCGGCGGTGGCTGTTTCTGGTGTCTGGACAGCACGTTCATGCAGTTTCGGGGAATCATCGATGTTGAGTGCGGCTACACGGGTGGCCACACGGCGAACCCCGACTACGAGTCGGTCTGCTCAGGTAAAACCGGTCACGCCGAGGTTGCCAAGGTCAGCTTCGATGAGTCGGTGATTGACGCCGAGACGGTGCTGGACATGTTCTTCACCCTTCACGACCCAACGCAGTTGAACCGCCAGGGAAACGATATCGGCACGCAGTATCGAAGCAGCATGTTCTACCGAGATGAGGCGCAGAAACAGGTGTTCGAGGCGGCGATCGAACGCGCCAAGGAACACTGGGGGCAGACAGTGGTTACGACACTCGAGCCGCTGGGTGATTACTACGCCGCGGAGGAATACCACCAGGATTTCTTCGCCAAGAACCCGGGCCAGGGCTACTGTAATTTTGTGGTTCGTCCCAAGATGGACAAGACTCGCAAGGCCTTCGCCGACCTAGTTCGCTAGGCTCGGCTAGGCTGTTGGCATGATCGACAGAGACGTCCTACAGAACCTTTTCGAGCGCGAGCGCGCCGACTTCATTGCCAATCACCCCAAGAGCGCTGCCGCCTATAACCGCGCCGAGCACCTCTTTGGCCGGGTGCCAATGACCTGGATGAACAAGAAGGCCGGCGGCTTCCCAATCTACCTAGATCGCGCGCACGGAAACCGGGTCTGGGACATCGATGGCAACGAGTACATTGACTTTGCGCTTGGTGACACCGGGGCCATGACGGGGCACTCCGCACCCGAGGTTGTAAAGGCAGTTACCGAGCGGGTTGCCAACCTCGGTGGCCTCACCACGATGCTGCCGACTGAAGACGCCGAGTGGGTGGGAGCCAACCTCTCGGAGCGTTTCGGAATGGCCAAGTGGTCTTTCTCGCTTACCGCAACCGACGCAAACCGCTGGGCAATCCGTCTGGTTCGAGCCATCACCGGCAAGCCAAAGATTCTGGTGAACAGTTACTGCTACCACGGCTCGGTTGACGAGAGCCTGATTGTGGTTGGCCCCGGTGGTGAGGGCATGGACCGCCCCGGAAACGTGGGAGCGCCGGTAGATGTGACGCTCACCTCTCGGGTTGCCGAGTTCAATGATCTAGTTGGGTTGGAGCGGCAGCTTGCGCACGGCGATGTTGCCGCTGTTCTCATGGAGCCAGCGATGACCAACATCGGAATCGTGTTGCCGGAGCCCGGCTACCTGGCGGGCGTGCGCGAGTTGACTCGCAAGTACGACGCACTGCTAATAATCGACGAGACCCACACCTTCAGCGCCGGCTGGGGTGGTATGACCATGCGCGACAACCTGGATCCCGACGTTTTCGTTATCGGTAAGGCAATTGCCGGCGGCATCCCAACCGGAACCTACGGGCTGAGCGCTGAGCTCGCCGAGCGCGTGATGGCTAGGACAGACCTGGACTTGGTGGACATGGGTGGCGTTGGTGGAACCCTTGCGGGCAACCCGCTGCAGGTTGCCGCTATGCGCGCCGCTCTGGAGCACGTTCTCACCAAGGAGAACTTTGCCAAGATGATCGACCTGGCAACCTATTTCACCAACGGCGTGCAGGGGCTGTTCGACAAGTACCATCTGCCGTGGAGCATCAACCAGCTGGGAACCCGGGCTGAATACCGCTTTGCCAAGCCTTACCCAATCAATGGCACGGCATCGCTGGCCACCTACGATGCCGACCTGGAGGACTTTCTGCACCTCTACCTGCTCAACAGGGGAGTGATGCTCACGCCGTTCCACAACATGGCGCTAATGTGTCCTACCACCACCGTTGCCGATGTTGACCGTCACAACGAGGTTTTTGAGGCGGCTATTCGCGAGCTCGTAGGCGCATAACCACCCAAAACAGTAAGAAGGCCCGAGGGCAAACCTCGGGCCTTCTTACTTTGACACTTGACTAGCCGTCGCGCGTGAGGCGGCGGTAGGTGGAGCGGTGAGGCTTAGCAGCCTCTAGGCCCATGCGCGCAATCTTGTTTTCCTCGTAGGACTCGAAGTTGCCCTCAAACCAGTACCACTGGTCAGGCTTGTCTTCGGTACCCTCGTAGGCCAGGATGTGGGTTGCAACGCGGTCCAGGAACCAACGGTCGTGTGTGATGACCACGGCGCAACCTGGGAACTCGAGAAGTGCGTTCTCGAGGCTGGACAGGGTCTCAACATCGAGGTCGTTTGTGGGTTCGTCAAGGAGCAGCAGGTTTCCACCCTGCTTTAGGGTGAGTGCCAGGTTCAGGCGGTTTCGCTCACCACCGGAGAGAACACCGGCTGGCTTCTGCTGGTCTGCGCCCTTGAAGCCGAACGCCGCCACATAGGCGCGCGATGGCATCTCTACGCCACCAACCTGCATGTAGTCGAGTCCATCGGAGACAACTTCGAACAGGGTCTTGTTTGGGTCGATTCCGGCGCGGCCTTGGTCAACGTATGAGATCTTGACGGTCTCGCCAATCTTGAGGTTTCCGCCATCGAGGGTCTCAAGGCCGGTGATGGTCTTGAACAGGGTTGACTTTCCAACACCGTTCGGGCCAATCACGCCAACGATGCCGTTACGCGGCAGGCTGAACGACAGACCATTGATGAGCGAACGGCCATCGAAGCCCTTCTGCAGACCTTCGGCCTCGATGACGACGTTTCCTAGGCGAGGGCCAGGTGGAATCTGGATCTCCTCGAAGTCCAACTTTCTGGTGCGGTCGGCTTCCGCTGCCATTTCCTCGTAGCGCGCCAGACGAGCCTTGCTCTTGCTCTGTCGAGCTTTAGGTGAGGAGCGAACCCACTCGAGTTCCTCGCCAAGACGCTTTGCAAGCTTGGCGTCCTTCTTTCCCTGAACTTCCAGGCGCTCGGCCTTCTTCTCCAAGTAGGTGGAGTAGTTTCCCTCGTAAGGGTAGGCGCGACCTCGGTCTAGCTCAAGGATCCACTCGGCAACGTTGTCTAGGAAGTAACGGTCGTGGGTTACGGCCAGAACTGCACCAGGGTACTTGGCAAGGTGTTGCTCCAGCCAGAGCACGCTCTCGGCGTCAAGGTGGTTGGTTGGCTCGTCGAGGAGCAGTAGGTCTGGCTTCTCTAGCAGGAGCTTGCAGAGAGCAACGCGGCGACGCTCACCGCCCGAGAGGTGGGTTACAGGCATGTCGGATGGAGGGCAGCGGAGGGCGTCCATGGCCTGCTCCAGCTGGTTGTCGAGGTCCCAGGCGTCCAGGTGGTCAATCTGCTCCTGCAGCTTGCCCATCTCTTCGAGCAGGGTGTCAAAGTCGGCGTCTGGAGCAGCCATCTCCTCGGAGATCTGGTTGAATCGGTCAACCTTGGCCTTGATGTCCTTCACGGCCAACTGTACGTTGCCCAGAACGGTCAGGTTCTCGTCCAGCGGTGGCTCCTGCATGAGAATGCCAACGCTGTATCCCGGTGCCAGGCGAGCCTCGCCATTGCTCGGGTTATCCAGACCAGCCATGATCTTGAGCACGGTTGACTTACCGGCACCGTTCGGGCCAACGACACCAATCTTGGCCCCGGGGAAGAAGGCGAGAGTTACGTCGTCGAGGATTACCTTGTCGCCGTGCGCCTTACGCGCTTTGATCATTTGATAGATGAATTCGGCCATGCGAATGCTCCCTAAAAGTGCTGATTTGCAGGGGGCTCAAGATGTAAAAGGCGCCCACCGGCTGCTGCCCATAAGTTTAGCCGATAGGGAGAAAGCATTCCCGAGGCTTTGAGAAGGGTGTGCAGCGGATGGGCGCCTACGAGGGTCAGCGATTGGGGGCTACGCGGACCCAATCCCGGCGGCAGAGCCAGAGGGGGGAAAGCCTGCCGCCGGGAGTCTTTTAGACCAGTTCGGTCTCGAGACCGGACTCCACCGGCTCATCGGCGAGTTCGTCTCGCACCAGAACCGAGCGAGTGAAGACGCTCGAACCCCAGGAGAGGTCGTGGCCAATGTGGTTTGCCTCAACCTCAACGCTGGTGCCTGCGCGGTCGCCGTTGTCCCAGTCGCGCACGCGCAGCCTGCCCTGAACCACGATGCGGTCGCCCTTGTTGATTGACTGAGCGGCGTTCACCGCGAGCTGACGAAAGGCGGTGATGGTGTACCAGTTGGTTTCGCCGTCAATCCACTTCTGCTGGGTCTTGTCGAATCGGCGCTGGCTTGATGCGAGGCGAAATGAGGTGATTGGTAGGCCATCCTGGGTTACCAGGTGGCGCGGGGTGGTGGCAACGAGGCCTGAAATGTGGAGCAGCTCCATCTTGGAACCTTTCTGCTGTTGGGCTGAATGATTCAAGGTTGGCTGCCGCATGCAACCGCCAATGCGTTAGAGAACGCTTCCGTGGAAAACTGGCGCTGGGGGAGTTTGTTGATTCCTAGGAGCGAATCTCCGGCACTCGAACCATGCCCTCCTGGGCAACGGTTGCAAGCAGAACGCCATCGCGGCTAAAAATGCGCCCAAGCGAGAGGCCACGCCCGCCCTGAGCGCTCGGGCTCTCCTGCACGTAAAGCATCCACTCGTCAACCTTGGGCTGGCGGTGGAACCACATGGCGTGGTCCAGGCTGGCAGATTTGAGACCCGGGTGCGTCCAGGCAATGCCGTGCGCCCGATAGATGCTCTCGAGGATCGTGTAGTCGCTCACGTAGGCCAGCGCGGCGCGGTGAAGAGCCGGGTCATCGGGGAGTTCACCGAGTGCGCGAATCCAAACGGCCTGGTGTGGCACCTGCTGCTCCGGGTCAACCGCGAAGTAGATTGGTGAACCAACGTGGCGCATGTCGAACGGCCGGGCCTTGGACCAGTACTGGGCTATCGGGTGAGGGTTATCGCCAATCAACGATGCTGCCGATGGAAGCGACTCCGGATCGGGAACACCCACCGGCATTGCATCTTGGTGCTCCAGCCCGGCGTCGTGCACCTGGAAAGACGCAATCATCGAGAAGATTGGCTGCCCGCTCTGGAAAGCCTGCACTCGGCGGGTGCTGAACGAGCGGCCATCTCGCAGGCGATCAACCGAGAACGTGATGGGCTGGTTTATGTCTCCGGCCCTCAGAAAGTAGCCGTGCAGGCTGTGTGGGGTGCGTTCCAGGCCGTCCTCAACGTCATCGATGGTGCGCTGGGCGGCAACCAGACACTGAGCCAAAACTTGACCACCGAAAACTCTTCCGTGGGGCATCCACTGCGATGGCCCTGTGAAGATGTCCTCCGTGGTTCGGGCGCCGTGGGCGTCGTCCAGAGTTAGGGTTCGAACCATGTCCAGGAGTGGATCGGTTGGTATTGGAATCTGCATTTGGCACCTCTCACCGCTAGTTTAGACAGAGATGAAAAACACATTCGAACTCCCAGACCTTGAAGCCGTAACAGACCTGCAGTCTTATCTGCAGCGCGCAAAGCGCCTTGACCCAGACGGTATGGTGCGGCTGCGAGCATTCGGCGAGGTGCTCGCGGCGTACGTGGCGCCCATCTTCGCCGGCTCCCTGATGGACTCTGGGCCAACCGTGCTGGGGCTTCGCACAATGCAGTTGGCCAGCCCAGGCGAGGTTGATGCCGTTGTACCAATTTCAGCCGTGCTCGACCGTCTTGCCAAACTCGCGCTTCCGGGATTGGATTCCAGGGACAAGCTGATTGTTGAACTCCCCGCACCAGAACGCGCCTCCTGGGCTGGAATCGCGCCTCCGCGCGCCGGCTGGGAGCACTCGGGTGTGATCCTGGAGCAAACCCTCACCCAGATCGCCAAGGACGGCATCGAAGAGGTTAAGAACACCCTGCCAGAGAGCGTTGGAGGGCCAATCGCTGCGAGAATCCGCGGGGAAATCTGGGGGAGGGGCATTGCCTCCGAACCGAGGATTCCAACCGGAGCCGCCTTCGCAATCGCTGGACTCGGATTCCTCACCGAGGGCGAGAGCGTTGAGATTTACTCTGCCGACGGATGGGTTCGACTCAGCGCCGAGCACGGCCACGTTCTGGCCAAGGTGGCCAGGCGCCTCTAGGGCAGACCAGGACTCCTGTGTCGGCTAGGCCTCAAATGTGTTGAGCATGCTCTGGGCTGCTCGTTCCAGGTATGACCAGAGCTCGGCTTCCAGCAGGGGCGGCAACTCAATCCGAATTACCGCGTTTCGCATATGCCCCAGCCAGCGATCCCGGGCATCGGGGTTGATTTTGTAGGGGCTGTGGCGCATCCTCAACCGAGGGTGACCGCGAAGCTCCTGGTAAGTGGTGGGCCCACCCCAGTACTGCTCCAGAAACAACTGCATTCGCTCGGCCGCGGGGGCTAGATCCTCCGGATACATGGGCCGAAGAATCTCGTCCGAGGCGATGCCCTCATAGAAGTATTCCGTTAGGCGACGAAAAGTCTCTTTGCCTCCAACGGCGTCGTAAAAGTTGCCGCCGAGCCTCTGTCCGTCGGTTCCGTTGATTCGGATGCTCTCGTCCGCCACCAAACTACCTGTCGCTATTTGCCAACATAGATGGCTGGTTTACTGCTGGCCATTGCGATTCCGGCTTCGTCCAGGGCTCGTTTGAGTTCGCCGCGTAGGTCGCGGGCGAGGTCGTCAGACTTACCAAACTTGGTCTTCTGAACCACTCGGATAACAAGCTGGTCGCCAGTGAGTAGGTGCACGCCCAAAACCTCTGGCTCGCCCATTACTTTGCCAGTGTTGTGTGGTTCGGTGGCAACTCGCGCCGCAACCCCATCGATGATGGCCTTTGCCTTCTCCAGGTCAACGCCGTAGTCAAGGGCAACGTCAACAACCGCACGCGACCATCCCTGGGAATGGTTGCCAACGCGAATGATCTCACCGTTGCGCACGTACCAGAGAATTCCGTCCACGTCGCGAACCTGGGTAACGCGAAGGCCAACCGACTCAACCGTTCCCGATATCTCGCCTAGGTTGACGGTGTCGCCAACGCCGTACTGGTCCTCGGAGACGATGAAGAGACCACTGATTAGGTCCTTGATTAGCGACTGCGCACCGAAGCCGATGCCGGCGCCAACCAGTCCGGCACCGGCCGCGAGTGCACCGATGGCCACACCCAACTCGCTGAGCACCATGGTCAGAGCGAGAACGAATACAGTCCAGGTGATGAAGTTGTTAAGCACCGAGGCCATTGTGCGGGTGCGCTGCACCAGGCGGGCGTTTGCTAGGGGACTGATTTCACCGCCAAGGTTGGGGTTCAGTTTGAGTTTGACGCGTGCGCCAGCCTCAACCGAGCTCACCACGCGGCGAACGACCAGCTTTAGCGACCATCGCAGGATTAGGGAACCGAGGATGATGAGAACGATGCGGATCAGCACGTGCCACTGATTCCAAAAGGTCGTGAACCAGTCTGTGGCTACCGCTGTGACAGTGTGCATTTAGGCTTCCGATCCCTGCTTGTCCATGGCCTGGGCGGCGATTGCGCGCTCCAAAGTTCCGAGGTTTTCCTTGATGAGTCTGCGCAGAGTGTGATCCGCCTTTGCGTTGCGTTCCAGCCAGCGTTTGGTCTGGTTGGCGAGGTCGCGGTTGGCAAGGGCAAATGGGTACAGGCCAAACAGGATGTATTCGGCCATCTTGTAGGTCTTGTTTTCAAAAACGTACTTAACATCGTTGAAGTACTGTTCCACAAAACTGTCCAACATGGCAGGGCTGGTGGTGCGGTTGAAGGCGTACGCTGCCGCCATTACCTCCGCGTTTGACCAGTCCTTGGTGTGAACTAGTCGGTGCCACACGGCCTTCTTGGCCTCCAGGTTGCCCAGTGCGCCGCGGGCAGCGGCAGCCCCTGCAAGCCCGTTCGCCGTGTTATCAAGAGCCAGTTCTGAATCGATGGCCGCAGTATCCACGGCATTATTGGTGGCAAGTCCAGCCAGCAGTTCCCACTTAAGGTCTGCTGAGAGCTCTAGTCCGGCCAGCTTGCGGCTGCCATCGTGGAGTCCGCGCAGGATCTCGGCCTGCTCTGCGTTTCGAGCTAGGCGAGCGAAATTGAGCACCAGCTGGAGTTGCATGTCGCTGCCGGCTTCGGCCTTCTCGGCAAGTGTCCACAGGCGAGCGGCAACCTCGACGATGCGCTCGTTGCGTCCCTTTGGAACCAGGTAGTACTGGGCAAAGTGGCGCAGCTGGTTGAACATGGTGGTAACCAACATGCTCTGGTCTTCGGTTGCAATGTGGTCCAGAACCAGGTTGATGAAGTCGCTCGGTGCAACCTGTGCGTCGCGCGCGGAATTCCAGACGGCAACCCAAACCTGAGCGCGGGCAAGCGAATCCTCAAACTTGCTCAAGTGCTCAAGCGCGAAGGCGTAAGAGTTCTTGTCAAGCCGAACCTTGGCGTAGGAGAGGTCATCGTCGTTGAGCAGGATGAAATCTGGTCGCTTGTGACCAACGGCCTCCGGAACCTGGGCAACCGCGGAGTCAATCTCCGCCTCAAACTGGCTGGTTCGCACAACTCGTCCATCGATGAGGTTGTAGAAACCAACCCGAATGTGGTGGGCGCGAATGGTTGGGTAATCTACGGCCGCACCCTGAGTGATGGCGAATCCAAGGATCTTGCCGTCGCCATCGGTGGTTAGGGCGGGGGAGAGGGTGTTGACGCCGGCTGTCTCCAGCCACTGCTCTGCCCAACCGGTAAGGCTGCGACCACTCGCTGCCTCCAGCTCGGATAGCAAATCTTGCAGCACAGTGTTTCCCCAGGCGTGCTTGCGGAAGTAGTTGCCCACTCCCTCCAAGAACTTGTCCTGCCCCACAAAGGCAACCAGTTGCTGTAGCGCGCTCGCGCCCTTGGCGTAGGTGATTGCATCGAAGTTGGCCTCAACGTCCTTCAGGTTGTTGATTGGGTCCACGATGGGGTGGGTGGTTGGAAGCTGGTCCTCGGTGTAGGCCCAGAGCTTTTCCTGGGCGCAGAAGGTGGTCCAGGCATCCTTGAATTCGGTAACCTCTGCGGTGCACCACTCCGAGATGTACTCGGCGAAAGACTCATTCAGCCACAGGTCGTTCCACCAGCGCATGGTCACCAGGTTTCCAAACCACATGTGTGCCAGCTCGTGCAGAATGGTGATTGCGCGGCGCTCGTGCAGGGCGATTGGCTGCTGGCTGCGGAAGATGTACTTCTCGTTGTATGTGACGCAACCGGCGTTCTCCATGGCGCCCATGTTGTATTCGGGGGTATAGATCTGGTCGTATTTGTCGAAGGGGAACTCCACGCCAAACTTCGACTCGTAGAAGGCAACACCCTTGGCGGTGACGTCCATCATGTACTCGGCCTCAACGTGCTCTGCCAGCGACTGGCGGCAGTAAACGCCCATCGGGACAACGCGCCCATTCATCGTGGTGAGTGAGCCGTGAACACCGTGGTACGGCCCGGCAACAATCGCCGTGATGTAGGAGGAAATGCGGGGAGTCGACTCAAACTGCCACTTGCGCTTGCCGTCGCCAACCAGTGCGGTCTCACGCACCGGCTGGTTACCAATTACGGTCCAGGCCTCAGGCGCGGTAACCACGAAGTCGAAGACCGCCTTCAGGTCAGGTTGCTCAAACACCGCATACATGAGGTGGCTGTCTGCCGGCTCAAAGTGCGAGTAGAGGTAAACGTTTCCGTCAACCGGATCTGTGAACCTGTGGAGGCCAATGCCCGTGTTGGTGTATTTGAAGTAGCCCTCTACAACAAGCTCGTTACTGAGCTCAAGGTTGGCTAGCTTGATCCTGTAACCGTCGTACACATCTGTAGGGTTCAGGTCTACGCCATTCAGCGTGACTCTGGTCACATCGCGGGCCATCGCATCGATGAAGGTAGCGGCGCCAGCGCGACTAGACGTGAAGTTCACTCGAGTGCCAGACCAGTAAACCTCTGCATCAGGCCCAGACAGGTCGAGCTCCACCCTGTAGCTACTAACTTCGATGAGCGAAGAACGCTCTTCTGCCTCAATGCGGGTCAGGTTTTCGCCAGACAAAACTGCTCCTGATGACTAGGTGGCTGGATACATCAACTAGCCTAATAGCAGGCGTTTTTTGAAGGAGCCACCTTGCGATTCAAGCAAACCCCAGCGGTTGAAGCCAGCCTGGTTTACGGCATTTCACTCGTGCTCAGCTTCTTGGCACTTCTCATTGTTGGGGCACCGGGCAAGGCCCTACTCTTTGCGGAGTACATAGCCGCCCTTTTGCTGATGCCAACCTGGGTCCTAATTGTGATTGTTGGTCTGGTCACAAAGCGGGTAGAAAAGATCAGGCGCGTCAGTTATCAAGCGATGGTTATCGTTGCCGTCACCGCCGCCGTCGGTGCATTCATCAACTACGCCAGGGCTGACTTTGCCACAAATGCAAAGGTTGGCGCGAAACAACTTGAAACCTTCGTAGCAACTTTCACCATGCTCGATGTCACCTATTTTTTCACCGCCATGGCGGCCCTGGCATTCACCCACTTCTTTATCTTCAGGAAGCAGCAAGAAGTTGCTGTCAGAGGCAACGAGTACGGGGTGCCGCCGAGGACTGCAACTCCCAGGGTCAAGCCAACTAGACCAGCGCCACCAGCCAAGCCAAAGAGGAACAAGTAATGCGAATTCACGTCGCAACCGATCACGCGGGCCTAGAGCTGTCGCATTTCCTAATTGAGGAACTCTCAAATCAGGGCCATGAGGTAGTTGACCACGGGCCAACTAGCTACGACCCGCTCGACGACTACCCGAGCTTTTGCATAAATGCGGCGCTCGCCGTGGTGGCCGACCAGCAGGCTGGCGTCGATGCCCTCGGAATCGTCCTTGGCGGCTCCGGCAATGGTGAGCAGATTGCAGCCAATAAGGTGAAGGGCGTGCGTGCGGCGCTTGTTTGGAACCACTCCACCGCGGTTCTTGCTCGCCAGCACAACGATGCCAACGTGATTGCAGTGGGAGCCCGCCAGCACGAGCAGGCCGAAGTGCTTTCTCTGATTGAGGCCTTTGTGGCCGAGCCATTCAGCGATGACGAGCGCCACGTGCGTCGCATCGGCAAAATTGCAACCTATGAAACCACCGGCGAGATCCTCTAGCCATGCCAGAGGGACATACCGTACATAGAACAGCGGACGCCTTCAACGCGGCGTTTGCGGGCAAGCGAATATGGATCGATTCGCCCCAGGGCCGATTCCTCGGCGCATCTGTACGTGTATCCGGGCAGATCATGCAGCACGCCAGCGCCATTGGCAAGCAAATGTTTATCGAGTTCGACAACGGGCTCTTCGTCCGCATCCACCTTGGCATCTACGGAAAGTGGCAGTGGCACGAAAACATTCGAGAATCGGGCCTGCTCGACCAGCGGGTAATCGGTGAGGTGCGAGCCAGATTCTACGATCAGGAGACCCTTGCGGAGCTTCGCGGACCGACGGTCTGCGAGGTCATCAACTCGGGTGAGGTTGCCGCAATCCATGACCGACTCGGTCCAGATCCCCTCAACCCCGACCCAACCGGTTCAGAATGTGAACGATTCGTCAACCGGGTTCGCAGGTCCACCCAGTCCATCGCGGCTCTCCTAATGGATCAGTCGGTTATCAGTGGCATCGGCAACGTGTATCGCGCCGAGATTCTTTACCGCGCCGGGCTTGATCCATACAAGTCGGGTTCTGCGCTAACTGTGACTCAGCTACGCGAAATCTGGGATGACGCGGTGCGTCTGCTTGCGGTTGGCGTGCGCGCAGGAATGATGATCACCCGCGATGAGCTGATGCACAAGCGCCCCAACAAGGCCGACCGAAACCACGTATACAAGCGGGAGGGGCAGGAGTGCCGAGTTTGCGGAACCACGGTTTCGATTGCCATTCTGGCCGGCCGCAAGCTCTATTGGTGCGCGGGCTGCCAGCACTAGTTCCGAAATGTTAAAGCAAAACCGCCAGACACTCGCCTGGCGGTTTTGCTTTGCGGTTTGTCTGAAACGAACCAATACCTTGAAGGTTTATGCGGTTTGTCTGAAACGAACCAATACCTTGAAGGTTTATGCGGTTTGTCTGAAACGAACCAATACCTTGAAGGTTTATGCGGTTTGTCGGAGACGAACCAATATACGGAGAGCGGATGACGGGAATCGAACCCGCACCATCAGTTTGGAAGACTGAGGCTCTACCATTGAGCTACATCCGCACTAGAGATACTTTAGCGGAAAAAGTTTGGGCAAAACTCCCGCATTGGTGAACTTGCATCAACTCTTTGGGATAGACTAACTGAGGTTGTTTCGAGGACCCAACATTAGAACTCTGAGAAACGCACCGGGATGTAGCGCAATTTGGTAGCGCACCTGTTTTGGGTACAGGGGGTTGCAGGTTCAAATCCTGTCATCCCGACAATCTGAGGAATCGGTGGATGCACTGATTCTTGAAAGAGAAATCGCTTGGCTTAGCCAGGCAAAGCGGCTCGCAGAAATGCGAGCCTTCTTTTTAGGAGAAGACGTTGACTGGAAACGTTGAGCGCATTAAGCCAACCCGCGTCAAGATCAGCTTTGACGTAACCCCTGAGCAGCTCAAGCCTTCGCTTGACCACGCTTACGAGCACATTGCCAAGGATGTAACCATTCCTGGCTTCCGTCCGGGTGCCAAGGTGCCGGCTAAGGTTCTGGAGGCCCGTGTAGGCCGCCCAGCAATCCTGGGTCACGCCATCAACGACGCCCTGGATGACTTCTACCGCCAGGCTCTTGAGGCTCACAAGCTCAGCCCAATTTCGCAGCCTCAGGCAAACGTTACTCAGGCGCCAGACGAGAACACTTACGAGGGCAACCTCCAGTTTGAGATCGAGGTTGAGGTTCGCCCAGAGTTCAAGCTCCCTGACTACAAGGGCCTGAAGATCGCCGTTGACGAGGTCAAGGTTGCACCTATCGAGGTTGACACCGAGCTCGACAACCTGCGCGCTCGTTTCGGCAGCCTGAAGGCTGTTGAGCGCGCCGCCAAGAACAACGACTTCGTAACCATCGACCTAGTTGCCACCCTTGACGGTGCCCAGGTTGACGCCGCACAGAACATCTCGTACCAGATTGGCTCCGGCAAGCTGCTTGACGGCATCGATGAGGCGCTCGACACCCTTACCGCCGGTGAGACCACCAGCTTCAAGACCAAGCTGGCCGGTGGAGAGCACGCTGGCAAGGAGGCCGAGGTTTCGGTGACTCTAACCGCCGTGAAGGAGCGCGAGCTTCCTGCGCTGGACGACGCGTTCGCTCAGCTGGCGTCGGAGTTTGACACTCTGGCCGAACTCAAGGCCAACCTTGAGAAGCAGATTGGCGAGAACAAGGTTTACGAGCAGAGCATCCAGGCCCGCGACCTAGCAGTCGAGCTGCTAATTGATGCCGCAAAGGTTCCAGTTTCCGAGGAGCTCGTTCTTGCTGACGTAAACCGCCACCTCGAGGGTGAGGGTCGTCTCGAGGACGCCGAGCACCGCAAGGAAGTTACCGAGCAGTCGAACAAGGGCTTCCAGTCCCAGATGCTGCTGGACGCAATCGCCGAGGCCGAGCAGGTCAAGGTAAACGAGCAGGAGCTGCTGCAGTACCTGTTCATGACCGCTCAGCAGTACCAGATGGACCCTAACGAGTTCATCCGCACGATTGATGAGCAGGGTCAGATTCCTGCCTACGTGGCCGAACTGGCTCGCCGCAAGGCGCTGTCTGCAGTTCTCGAGACCGCAGTGGTTACCGACAAGAAGGGTAAGGCGGTTGACATCACCGGCTTCCTTGGAACCGGTATGGAGAGCGCCGACGAGGACCACGAGGGTCACAACCACTAGTCGAAGTTTGAAGATCGGCCCCCGGGAGCAGTCTCGGGGGCCGATTTCTTGCTTAGGGCGAACAGTGGCGCGTCGCGGTGTTGGAGGCGGCTATCTTTGACTTGCAACACCAGATTTAGGTTTAGGAGTACTGGCTATGGCCGAGCACGGAATGGGAAGCCCATCGGTTTTCGATCGTCTTTTGAAGGATCGAATTGTCTGGTTGGGTGAAGACGTTCGCGACGACAACGCAAACGAGATTTGCGCCAAGATTCTGTTGCTTGCGGCAGAGGACTCCACCAAGGACATCTTCCTTTACATCAACTCTCCGGGCGGGTCCATCACAGCAGGTATGGCCATCTACGACACCATGCAGTTCGTTCCAAACGACATCGTGACCGTCGGCATTGGAATGTGCGCATCGATGGGTCAGTTCCTGCTAACCAGCGGAACCAAGGGCAAGCGCTATGCCACTCCTAACACTCGCGTTCTACTGCACCAGCCACACGGTGGCTTTGGCGGTACCGCCAGCGACATCCAAACCCAGGCAGAGTTGATCACCAGCATGAAGAAGCAGCTGGCCAGCATCACAGCGTCACAGACCGGTAAGACGGTTGAGCAGGTCATGGCCGATGGCGACCGCGACCGCTGGTTCACGGCCCAGGAGGCACTGGAGTACGGCTTCATCGACCACATTCAAGAGAGCGCATCCGGCTTCACCGGTGTGGGTAAGAACTAGGAGAGCAACATGAACTTCTACCCGGGAACCAACGTGGCCATGCCAGGATCGCGCTACATTCTGCCAACCTTCGAGGAGCGCACTCCTTACGGTTACAAGCGCCAGGACCCTTATAACAAGCTCTTCGAGGAGCGAATCGTGTTCCTCGGCGTTCAGGTTGACGACGCCAGCGCCGATGACATCATGGCTCAGCTTCTGGTTCTGGAGAGCCAGGACGCAGAGCGCGACATCATCATGTACATCAACTCTCCAGGTGGCTCATTTACTGCGATGACCGCCATCTACGACACAATGATGTTCATCCGTCCACAGATTCAGACCGTGTGCCTTGGTCAGGCAGCCTCGGCGGCCGCAGTCCTCCTGGCCGCAGGTGCACCTGGCAAGCGCATGGCGCTGCCGAACTCGCGTGTCCTCATCCACCAGCCAGCAACCGGCGATGCCGGACGCGGCCAGGCCTCGGACATTGAGATTCAGGCCAAGGAAATCATGCGGCTTCGCACGTGGCTCGAGGAGACCATCAGCAAGCACTCGAACAAGAGTGTTGAAGAGGTTAACCGCGATATAGACCGCGACAAGATCCTCACCGCTCCTGAGGCGCTGGAGTATGGCCTGATCGATCAGGTCCTCACCAGCCGCAAGCCAGTCAAGTAACTCAAGAGGCATCGCCCCGATGATCAAGTATCTGGGCTCCAAGCGCACGCTTTTGGGGCAGATAGCTTCGGTCATCGGGGCTTTTCCACAGGTTGCAACCGTTGCCGATGCCTTTTCCGGCACGGCCAGGGTTGGTCACCACCTGAAGGGTTTGGGGTTCGCGGTTAGCTCCAACGACCACAACGCCTACGCCGCCACTCTCGCTCGCTGCTACGTACAGGCAGATGCTGAGGACTGGGAGCGCGAAGCGGCTCAACTGGTGCGGGAATTCAACGGCCTACCTGGCGAGCCAGGTTACATTACGTCAACCTATTGCGAGGATTCCCGCTATTTTCAGCCCAAGAATGGTGCAAGGATAGACGCCATTCGCGAGGCGATTGCGGCTAAGGCGCTTCCGGCCGAACTTGAGGCAGTGATGCTGGTTTCGCTCATGGAAGCCGCGGACCGAGTGGACTCCACCACTGGATTGCAGATGGCCTACCTCAAGAACTGGGCGCCACGCGCTCACAACGACATCGAACTCCGGGTTCCAAGCATTCTGCCGAGGGCTCGTGCCGGAAAGTCACAGGCAACGCAGCTCGAGGCGGCGGAGGCCATCGCGGGTTTTGATGTTGACCTGGTCTATCTAGACCCGCCGTATAACCAGCACAGCTACCTGGCCAACTATCACATTTGGGAGACCCTGGTTCTCTGGGACAAGCCCGAGGTTTACGGCATTGCCAAGAAACGCACCGATGTGCGTGAGCGCAAGAGCGCTTTCAACCAGAAACCTAAGTTCCATGATGCCTTCGGTGAGGTTCTCGACGCGGTGCGCGCCCCGATTACGATGGTTTCCTTCAGCAACGAAGGCTTTGCCCAGCGCGAGCAGATTGAGGCCAGGCTCGCAGGAATGTATGGGGGAGAGGCGCAGGTTGAGACCCTAGCTTTCGACTACAAACGCTACGTGGGTGCCCAGATTGGAATCCACAATAAGCAAGGCGACAAGGTGGGTAAGGTTTCGCACTTGCGGAACCAGGAGTTCATCTTCGTTGCTGCAGCCCGTCATGTCTCGCTCAATGGCCTGCGCCAGATCGCAGCCGCAGCCGAATAAAGCGCCAGCCTGCGCTCCTTTGGCTCACCCGAAAGATATAGTGGTTTCATGACCAAACTTGGCGAGTCGAGCGAGCTGCTCAAGTGCTCATTCTGCGGAAAGAGCCAGAAGCAGGTTCGCAAGCTAATTGCTGGTCCAAGCGTCTACATCTGCGATGAGTGCATCGAACTCTGCAACGAGATCATCGAGGAAGAACTCGGCGCGGCCTCCGAGACAATCGAAGAGATTGAGCTGCCCAAACCAAAGGAAATCTTCGGCTTTCTGGACGAGTTTGTGATTGGGCAGACGTCGGCAAAGCGTTCGCTCGCTGTTGCGGTCTATAACCACTACAAGCGCATCCGTAGCCGCGGCACTCTTACCGCCGCCGGCAAGGAACACGACTCAATCGAGATTGCGAAGAGCAACATCCTGATGGTTGGTCCAACCGGCTGCGGAAAGACCTACCTGGCTCAGACCCTGGCCAAGCGCCTCAACGTGCCTTTCGCCGTTGCCGATGCCACGGCCCTCACCGAGGCTGGTTACGTAGGTGAGGACGTTGAGAATATCCTGCTGAAGTTGCTCCAGGCCGCCGATGGCGACGTGAAGCGCGCCGAGCAGGGCATCATCTACATCGATGAAATCGACAAGATTTCCCGCAAGGCCGAAAATCCATCCATTACCCGTGACGTCTCGGGTGAAGGTGTTCAGCAGGCGCTCTTGAAGATTTTGGAGGGCACCGTTGCATCCGTGCCTCCGCAGGGTGGCCGCAAGCACCCGCAGCAGGAGTTCATCCAGCTTGACACCACCAACATTCTTTTCATAGTCGCTGGTGCCTTCGCTGGCATCGAGGACATCGTGAGCAATCGTGTTGGAAAGAAGGGAATTGGCTTCGGTGCCGAGCTGAGTGAGGCCGCAGACACCAGCAATCTCTACTCCCAAATTGAGGCGGAGGATCTCCGCAAGTTTGGGCTCATCCCAGAGTTCATCGGTCGCCTTCCCGTCATCACCTCGGTTACCGAACTGGACCGCGAGGCCCTCCTGCAGATACTTACCAAGCCTCGCAACGCTCTGGTCAAGCAGTACCAGCGCATGTTTGAGCTGGACGGCTTCGAGCTTGAGTTTGAGCGCGACGCCCTGGAGGAAATTGCCGACCTGGCCATCAAGCGCGAAACCGGCGCGCGTGGACTGCGCTCCATCCTGGAAGACATTCTTGGTCCAGTGATGTTTGAAATTCCGGGAAGCGACTTTGCGGGAACCGTTGTCATCTCAAAGGATGTGGTCACCAGCGGTGCTGCACCACGAATTGTTCCGCAGGCAAGCAACCGGAAAAGCGCCTAGGAAACCGCTAAATGATTGAGTTTCGCGATCACAAGGCACCCCTGCTCGCTGGATTGGTTGCAAGTGCAACCGGTACCGCGGCGTCTCTAGGTGTTGCACTTTCTGCGTTAACCGCGGTTGGCGCCAGCAAGCAGCAGACCGCGCTGGCTGTGGTTGTGATGATCCTCACCTATGGAATCCTCTCAATTGTTCTGAGCTGGCGCTTCAAGATGCCACTTAGCATCGTTTGGAGCACGCCAGGTGCGGCACTGCTCGTTTCAGCAGCGGGTCTGCACCTGAGTTTCGGTGCGTCTGTGGGCGCGTTCCTGGTGACAGGCGGCCTCTTGGCCATCACTGGCCTCTGGCCAACGCTTGGCAAACTGGTTTCTTCCATTCCAAAGCCCGTGGCAAACGCCATGTTGGCGGGAGTTATTTTCAGCTTCTGCATCTCACCTTTCAAGGCCGTCGTTGATTACCCTGCGGTGATCATTCCGGTCCTTTTGGTCTGGCTGGTTCTGTTCAGGGTTGCACCCATCTGGGCTGCACCCGTTGCCATCGTTCTCAGCTACAGCCTCATAGCCTGGACCATGCCGGTTGATCTAAGCCAGATACAGCTCTTCCCCCAGTTCGCGGTGGTCAGCCCAAGTTTTGAGTGGACGGCCGTGATTTCCGTGGCCGTGCCGCTATACCTGGTGACGATGGCAAGCCAAAACGTGCCCGGAATTGCAATCATGCATTCGTTTGGCTTCGAGGTGCCGTTCCGTCCAGTGCTTACCGTCACGGGTATCGCCACGGCGATTGGTTCGTTCTTTGGTGGCTACGCAATCAACCTGGCAGCAATCACTGCGGCGCTGAATGCAAACGAGCACGCACACCCAAGGCCCGATCGTCGCTGGCTCGCCAGCGTCTGGGGTGGTGTGGCATACCTAGTGCTTGCTCTGTTGGCTGCGCCCACAGTGGCTTTCGTTCTCGAGACCCCGCAGGTGCTAATCCTCGCGGCCAGTGGGCTCGCGTTGCTCGGCACAATGGGCGGGGCGCTGCGAGAAATCACAGCCAGCGACGAACTCCGCATGCCAGCCGTCGTTGCTTTCCTGGTTGGTGCATCTGGCATCGCCCCTTGGCATATTGGCGCGGCCTTCTGGGCGCTGCTTGCAGGCGTATTGGTTTGGCGAGTTCAGGCCTTCAGGAGTTAATTGAAGCCCAAAGGCGCTAGTTCAGGCCTCGACGCCTCAGCAGCGACTCGATGTTCGCGTCCTGTCCACGGAAGTTCCTGAACATGCCAATGGCCTCGGTGCTTCCGCCGCGCGAGAGCAGCAACTCCCTGAATCGACGTCCATTCTCGGGCCTGAATCCGCCGTTGTTCTTGAACCAGTCAACCGTATCGGCGTCAAGGACCTCGCTCCAGATGTAGCCGTAATAGCCAGCGGAATAGCCGCCCGCAAAGATGTGTGAGAAGTAGGTGCTGCGGTAGCGAGGTGGAACCGGGGGAAAGTTGAGGCCGTAAGACTCAATGGCATTGCGCTCAAACTCCTCAACATCCGCACCGGTCATTGCGTCAAGCTCCGGACCATCCTCCAGCTCGTGCCACGCCAGGTCTAGAATGGCTGCGGCCAGATAGGCCGTGGTCGAGAAGCCCTCGTTGAATACGCGGCTGGCCTCTAGTGCGTCAATCCAAGCCTGCGGCAGCACCTCACCGGTCTGGTAGTGCTTGGCGTAGTTGTGAAGCACCTCAGGCCAGAGCAGCCACATCTCGTTCACCTGGCTCGGGAATTCAACGAAGTCGCGCTGAACCGCAGTCCCAGAGAAGTGTGGATAGGTGACGTTGGAGAACAGGCCGTGAAGAGCGTGTCCAAACTCGTGGAAAAGTGTGGTCACCTCGTCCAAGGTGAGCAGAGTCGGTTCGCCGGTTGGCGGCTTTGGAATGTTTAGGTTGTTTAGAACAATCGGCAGGCTACCGGTGAGGTGGCTCTGGTCAACAAAGGAGTTCATCCAGGCACCGCCGCGCTTGCTGTCTCGGGCGTAGAAATCACCGATGAAGAGACCCACAGCGCTGCCTTCGGTGTTGTTTACCTGCCAGACGCGGGCTTCTGGGTGATAGCTGACGATGTCGGTTCGGGGTTCGAAAGTTATTCCGTAAAGGTGCGATGCCGCGTAGAAGACGCCGTCGTTTAGCACTCGCTCGAGTTCGAAGTATGGCTTCATCGCGGCGGTATCAACGTTGTACTTGGCAAGGCGCACACGGTCCGCAAAGTAGTCCCAGTCCCAGGCGGTTAACTGGAAGCTTGGCTCACCCTTTGAGGCCTGGTACCTGTCAATCTCATCTTGGAGCATGGCGGCTTCTGACCTGGCGTTTCGAACTGCGGCAGGGGCAATGCGACGGAGCATTGCGTGCACGTTCTCCGGTGATCCAGCTGTCTCGTCTGCGGTTACGGCGTGCGCGTGAGACTTGAACCCAAGCAGTTTGGCGCGCTTGGCTCGTAGCTTCACCATCTGGAGCAGTGTCTCGCGGTTGTCGTGCTCGTTGCCACGGTTTGCGCGCCTCAGTTCGTTCTCCAGGATCTGCCTGCGTACTTCGCGATTATCAAGGCTGGCCAGCAGTGGGTGACCGCTGTAGTTGACCATGTTGATCAGGAACTTCCCCTCGTGTCCCCGGTCGGCTGCAGCGGCGCTTGCGGCAGCAATCTCCCCGGAAGAAAGCCCGGCAAGCTCTTCCTCGGTTTCCACCAGCACGCCAAGCTCGTTACCCTCGGTGAGAACGTTCTTGGAGAACTGGGCCTCAAGGGTGGAGAGTTGCTCGTTCAGCGCCATGAGCGAGGCGCGGTCTTCGGGGCCAAGCGCGGCTCCGGCTAGCACGTATTCTCGGTGATAGCGCTCCACCAACCACTTGCTCTCGGCATCCAGACCAAGTTGGTCCAGGTTGCTGTGAAGTTCGTCAATCCGGGCAAAGAGCGCTGGATTCAAGACTATGGAGTCGCTGTGAGCCTGAACCTTTGGCGCGTATTCCTCGTAGAGGGCATCGATTGTCTCGTTGGTGTCGCTCGAGTGCTTGGAGTAGAAGACGTTTGCCACACGGTTCAGGTATGAGCCACTGCGCTCGAGGGCAATCACGGTGTTCTCGAAGGTTGGTTCTCCGCTGGCGAGAATCGCCTCAATTTCGGCAATGTTTTCGACAAAGGCCTCGTCAAAAGCCTGCGCATAGGTGTCATCGTTGATTAGTGCAAACGTCGGCATCTCAAACGCAAGCGACGACTTAACGGAAAAGGGGTTAGAACTCATTATTAGAGCCTAACCCCTTGACCTTTGGTCAACTATTCGGAGGCAACCTCGGCTAGCACAACGTCAGTGAATGCCACTTCCTCGGACTCGCCGTAGGTTAAGTCGCCAATCTTTCCAACCGACTTCAGGTCTGCCTCGATGGCGCGCAGGCTGGTTAGAACCGCCGCAGGTGCCAACAGGGTGGCCGACTCGATCGGTGCCTTCATCGAAACCTTGGCGTCACTCTTCGCCTTGCGCACTCCAACCAGTGCTGTTCCCGCAAGTTGCAGAAGGCCGTGGTTGGATGCGTCAAGGCCCTCGGTGAGTTCAGCTGCGGTCGGCCAGGCTGCGCGGTGGATGGACGCCGCCTGACCAGCATCGGTGTTCTGCCACCATCCCCATACCTCGTCTGTAACGAATGGCAGGAACGGAGCAAAGAGGCGAAGTATGGTGTGTAGTGCCTTGCGAAGTGCCAGCACTGCCGATGCCTGCTGCGCGGGGGAGGCATCGCCTTGCCCGTAGGCGCGTTCCTTCACAAGCTCAAGGTAGTCGTCGGTGAAGCCCCAGAAGAAGCGTTCGGCCAGTTCCAGCGCCTTGGTGTGGTCGTAGGCCTCAAACGCCGCGGTTGCGTCTCGGACCACATCCGCCAGCTCTAGAAGAAGTGCCTGATCGATCGGTTCGGTAACCTCAGCGCCCTCTGCCGGTGCCTCGAATGAAAGCACAAACTTGGCAGCGTTGAGGATCTTGATTGCCAGTCGGCGACCAATCTTCATCATTCCGGTGTCGAATGCGGCGTCGGTTCCAAGTCGGGCGCTTGCCGCCCAGTAGCGCACGGCGTCTGAGCCGTTCTCAACCAGGAGGTCTGCTGGGGTCACCACGTTGCCCTTGGACTTGGACATCTTCTTGCGGTCCGGGTCGAGAATCCAGCCGCTGATTGCCGCGTTCTTCCAAGGCAGTTGACCGTGCTGCTGCTCGCTGCGCAGCAGAGTGCTGAACAGCCAGGTGCGGATGATGTCCTGACCCTGTGGGCGCAGGTCGTAGGGGTATACCAGATCAAACTTCTCGGGGTCGCTGATCCACCCGCCTGCCAGTTGTGGCGTGAGCGAAGAGGTTGCCCAGGTGTCCATGATGTCCACCTCACCGATGAATCCGCCCGCCACTCCGCGCTGCTCTGCCGTGTAACCGGCTGGAACATCGGCCGATGGGTCAACCGGTAGCTGGTCGTAGCTTGGAACCAACGGGGAGTCAAAGAGTGGGTTGCCATCGGCATCGAGGGCGTACCAGACCGGAATTGGAACACCGAAGAAGCGCTGGCGTGAAATCAGCCAGTCGCCAGTGAGGCCGTTCACCCAGTTTTCGTAGCGAACGCGCATGAAGTCTGGAACGAAGTTCAGGTCTTTACCGAGGGCAATGAGGCGGTCGCGAAGTGCGGCATCGCGGCCACCGTTGCGGATGTACCACTGGCGGGTGGACACAATCTCCAGGGGCTTGTCGCCCTTCTCGAAGAACTTGACCGGGTGGCTGATGCTGCGTGCCTCGCCCACCATGTCGCCGGTCTCCCGCAGCATCTCAACGATGCGTTGCTTGGCGCTGAACGTGGTCTTACCCGCCAGTTCGGCGAAGGCGGCCAGACCGGCTTCGGAGGAGATTGCCTCCGGGGCCTCTGTGATGATGCGGCCATCCCAGCCGATTATCGCGCGGTTTGGCAGGTCTAGTTCGCGCCACCAAATGACGTCTGTGACGTCACCGAAGGTACAGATCATGGCGATTCCCGAGCCCTTATCGATCTGGGCCAAGTGGTGGGAAACAACCGGGATTTCAACGTCAAACAACGGGGTGCGCACGGTCTTGCCAAACAGGTGCTGGTAGCGGGCATCGTCCGGGTGTGCAACGAGTGCAACACAGGCCGGAAGTAGCTCCGGACGGGTGGTCTCGATGTAAACCACGCCGCCCTCAACAAGGGTTGGGTCGGCCTTGAAGCCTACGCGGTGGTAGGCTCCGGGCATCTCGCGGTCTTCTAGCTCTGCCTGGGCAACGGCGGTGCGGAAGGTGACGTCCCACAGGGTGGGGGCCATCGACTGGTAGGCCTCGCCACGTCGAAGGTTCTCCAGGAATGCCTTCTGCGAGACAGCCTGGGCGGCTGGGGAGATTGTCTGGTAGGTCTGAGCCCAGTCAACCGAGATTCCCAGCTGACGCCAAAGCGCCTCGAATTGCTTCTCGTCCTCGGTGGTCAGCTTTTCGCAGAGCTCGATGAAGTTGCGACGACCGATTGGCACCTGGTCTGCCGCCTTCGATGACTTGCCATCGCCGCCCTCGTAGGGTGGCACGAAGCCTTCGATGTAGGGCAGAGTAGGGTCGCAGCGGACGCCGAAGTAGTTCTGGACACGGCGCTCGGTTGGCAGACCGTTGTCATCCCAGCCCATCGGGTAGTAAACCTCGTAGCCCGACATGCGCTTGAAGCGGGCAACCACATCGGTGTGGGTGTATGAGAAGACGTGGCCAACGTGGAGCGAGCCCGAAACGGTTGGGGGAGGCGTGTCGATGGAGTAGACGCACTCCTTGGAGACCGTGCGGTCAAAGGCGAAGGTTCCGGCCTGCTGCCAGACGCTGCCCCACTTCTGCTCGAGGCCCTCTACGCCCACTTTTTCGGGGGTGGTGGCTGGTGCGAGATAGTTGTTGGCTGAGCTGTTTTGGGCAGTAGTCACGCTGGGAGTCTCCAAGGATGGGGGTTTGTTTAAGATTAACATTGAATAAAGGGATTTCCCCGTCCTGACAGCCCTAGAAAGCAAAGCATGTATCCAAAGAACTCATCTTCCAATGCGCGCGCCGGAAGCAACGCTCAGGGCGTTGTGCCAAGCCCGGCCTTCCCAGCGGTTGAGCAGGAGATTCTGGAGTTCTGGGCCAAGGACAACACCTTCCAGGCCAGTATCGATCAGCGCAAGGACCAGGACGCTCCTGAATTTGTCTTCTACGATGGCCCGCCGTTCGCCAATGGCCTGCCACACTATGGACACCTGTTGACCGGCTACGCCAAAGACACCTTCCCAAGATTCAAGACGATGCAGGGCTACCGCGTGGAGCGTCGCTTCGGTTGGGACACCCACGGACTGCCGGCAGAGGTTGAGGCCGAGCGCCAGCTTGGAATCAGCGGCCGCCCTGAAATCGAGAAGTTCGGAGTCGATAAGTTCAACGAGTACTGCCGCACATCGGTGCTGAAGTACACCAAGGACTGGGAGCGCTACGTTACCCGCCAGGCCCGCTGGGTTGACTTTGAGAACGACTACAAGACACTGGACACCCCGTTCACGGAGAGCGTTCTCTGGGCCTTCCAGCAGCTCTACAACAAGGGCCTGATCTACGAGGGTTTCAAGGTTCTGGCCTACTGCTGGCGTTGCGAGACACCACTTTCCAACCATGAGCTCCGCATGGATGACGAGGTTTACAAGAACCGCCAGGACCAGACCCTCACTGTGACCTTCCCGGCTCTAGCCGGTCAGGCTGGTTTCGAGGAGCTTGCAGGCGTGCGCCTGCTCGCCTGGACCACCACTCCTTGGACACTTCCAACTAACGAGGCCCTGGCCGTTGGCCCTGAGATCAGCTACGCGGTTGTGCCCGCCGGTCCCCTCGGCGCGGGCGATGGTGCAGCCGCAGGTGAGGCCTCCTACCTGTTGGCAAAGAACCTGGTTGGCTCATACGCAAAGGAACTCGGCTACGATTCCGCCGAGGCAGCGCTCGAGGCCATCTCTGCAACCTACCCAGGAACCGCGCTCAACGGACTGCGCTACGAGCGCTTGTTCGACTACTACGCCGATGCCGAGCGTTTCGGCACAGAGAACGCATGGCAGGTTTTGGTTGACGACTACGTTGGCGAAGCTGACGGAACCGGAATCGTCCACCAGGCTCCTGCCTACGGTGAAGACGACCAGCGCGTGTGCCTCGCGGCCGGCATCCCAACCATCGTTAGCATCGATGACCGCGGTTGCTACAACTCACTTGTAACCGACTTCGCTGGACAGCACGTGTTCGATGCCAACAAGCCAATCTCGCAGGCGCTCAAGGCCAACGGTCGAGTGTTGCGCCAGGCCAGCTACGAGCACAGCTACCCTCACTGCTACCGCTGCAAGAACCCGCTGATTTACAAGGCCGTTTCCAGCTGGTTCGTTGAGACCACCAAGCTCAAGGACCGCATGCTGGAGCTAAACCAGCAGATTAACTGGACCCCCGAGCACACCAAGGACGGCCAATTCGGCAAGTGGCTGGAGAACGTGCGTGACTGGGCAATCAGCCGCAACCGCTTCTGGGGCGCCCCGATTCCGGTTTGGAAGAGCGACGACCCAAACTACCCGCGCATCGATGTTTACGGTTCGGTTGCCGAGTTGGAGCGCGACTTCGGTGTGCGCCTCGAGGACTTCCACCGTCCTGGAATCGATAATCTGACCCGCCCTAACCCCGATGACCCGACCGGCAAGTCCACCATGCGCCGAGTTCCCGAGGTGCTCGACTGCTGGTTTGAATCCGGCTCCATGCCTTACGCTCAGGTGCACTACCCGTTCGAGAACCAGGGCTGGTTCGAGAGCCACTTCCCGGGTGATTTCATCGTGGAGTACATTGGCCAGACCCGCGGCTGGTTCTACACACTGCACGTGCTCTCGGTGGCCCTGTTCGACCGCCCCGCCTTCAAGAACGTGGTCTCGCACGGCATCATCCTGGGTAACGATGGTCAGAAGATGTCCAAGAGCCTCCGAAACTACCCTGACGTAAACGAGGTCATGGACCGCGATGGCGCGGACGCAATGCGCTGGTTCCTAATGTCCAGCCCGATCCTACGCGGTGGCAATCTCTCGGTAACTGAGCAGGGAATCCGCGAGGGGGTCCGCCAGGTGCTCCTTCCGCTCTGGAACACCTTCTACTTCTTCACCCTGTACGCCAATGCGTGCGGCTACGAGGCTAAGCGTTCGGTTTCCAGCACCGACGTGCTGGACCGCTATCTGCTGGCCAAGACCGGCAGGCTCGTCACCGATGTGGCCGCCGCGCTCGAGAAGTTCGACTCGTTCCAAGCCGCTGGCCTGCTGCGCGACTTCGCCGATGTGCTCACCAACTGGTACGTGCGTCGCAGCCGAGACCGCTTCTGGGAGGAGAGCGAGCAAGCCTTCGACACCCTCTACACCGTTCTCGAGACACTGACTCGCGTCGCAGCGCCTCTGTTGCCACTGGTAGCCGAGGAGATCTGGAAGGGTCTGACCGGTGGTCGCTCGGTCCACCTAGAATCCTGGCCAGACGCCTCCGAGTTCCCGGCAGACGACTCACTGGTTGCAGCGATGGACCAGGTGCGAAGCGTGGCATCCGTTGCCAACGCGCTCCGCAAGGCCGCGCACCTGCGCGTTCGTCTGCCCCTCGCCAAACTTTCCGTCATCACCGCTAACTCTTCTGCGCTGTCGCCATTCGCGGGTATCATCGCCGACGAACTTAACGTGAAGGCTGTCGAGCTAGTTGACCTTGCCGAGGACTCCGGCGCCAGGTTTGGCGTTGAGAAGCGTCTAACTGTAAACGCTCGCGCCGCGGGTCCACGCCTAGGTAAGGGCGTTCAGGCGGTCATCGTGGCGGCCAAGGACGGCTTCTGGACTGAGGAAGACGGTGTGGTTACCGTAAACGGCATCGCTCTGGAGCCGGGCGAGTACAGTCTCGAACTGGTTGCTGCAAGCTCCGGCGACAGCTCCAACCACGTTGGAATTCTGCCAGGCGGTGGTTTCGTCTTACTCGACGGCAATGTCACCGAGGACCTCGCCGCAGAGGGTCTAGCCCGCGACCTGATTCGCGCGGTTCAGGCTGCTCGCAAGGAAGCCAACTTCGATGTCTCCGACCGAATCAGACTGGAGGTCACCGCAGGCGAGTCCGTTTTGGTTGCAGCCAATCAGTTTGCCGACCTCATCAAGTCGGAAACCCTCTCGCTCGAGTTCATCGTTGAGGTTGGTGAGGTTGCTCAGGTGACCGCCACCGTTGGCGACGACCAGCCGGTATTTGTAAAGGTAACGAAGCTTGACTCGTAACACCGATGCATTCTGGGCGGAACAGGCCGCCTTCGTTGAGGCAGAGCTGCTGGAGCGAGTGCCGGAGAACGACATTCGCCCTAGGCTGGCTCCAACCCGGCGTGCGGTGGAGCTTCTTGGTGACCCTCAGAAGTCTTACCGAATCATCCACGTCACGGGAACCAACGGCAAGACCTCCACAACTCGATTCATTGAGCGAATCCTGCGTGAGACAGGGCTTCGCACTGGTCGATTCACCAGCCCGCACCTGGTCAGTCTCACCGAACGCATCGCCATCGATGGAGAGCCGGTCTCTAACCAGGTGCTGGTGGAGCTATGGCAGGACACCAAACCGATCCTCGAGTTGGTGGACGCCGAGCTGGCCGCGCAGGGCGAGTCAAGACTCACATTCTTTGAGGCGCTTGCGGCGCTTGCATTCGTTATTTTCGCGGACGCACCAATCGATGTGCTCGTCCTCGAGGTGGGAATGGGTGGGGCCTGGGACTCCACCAACGTGGCAGACGGCGACGTTGCGGTCTTCACGCCGATCGGACTTGACCACGTTGAGCGACTAGGGAACACGATTGCGGAGATAGCCGACACCAAGTCGGGAATCATCAAGCCGGGTGCCATGGTTGTCTCTGCTCTACAACACAGCGATGCTGCCGGCGTGCTTTCGGTCGTTGCGCAGGAAACCGCTGAGTCGTTCTCTCAGTTAGGCAGCGACTTCGATGTCCTCTCGCTTGAAGCCGATGGTTTTGGCCAGCGATTCTCGGTCAAGGGGCTTGCGGGGGAGTACCGAGACCTGTTCTTGCCGCTGCTCGGTGGATACCAGGTGGAGAATGCGGCGGTTGCCATCGCTGCTGTTGAGGCGTTCCTCGGTGGTGGCAAGCATCGCATCGCCGATGACGTACTTCGACCAGCTCTCGCGGACGTCAGTTCGCCGGGCAGGTTGCAAGCCCTGAGCCGCAAGCCGCTCGTACTGCTTGACGCGGCGCACAATCCTCACGGGGCGGCAGTCCTCGGGGCAACCCTGGCCACCACCTTCAGCGCAAACCGCTGGGTGGGCGTGCTTGCAACCCTTGGCGAAAAGGATGCGGCAGGAATCCTGCGAGCCCTTGAACCAGTGCTGGAAGAGGTTGTAATCACCCGGTCCTCCTCGCCTCGCGCACTCGATGTTGAAGACCTAGCCGACCTGGCACGAGAGATTTTCGGCGAGCACCGGGTGCGAACCGCTCACCATGTTTCGACGGCCATCAACGACGCTCACGAAATGCTCGAGGACGGCATTGGCGATTCCATCATCGTCACGGGTTCCGTCACACTTGTTGGTGAGGTGCTGCGTTCGCAGCAGACAGAGGAGCGCATCATCGTTGGCGGCGACGATGCCGAAGACTTGGACGATGACTGGAACGAAGGTTCCGAGAGCTCAGAAATGGATTATGAAGATGAGTAAAGGCAAAGCCGCCAGAGTGCGCGCCATCTCCACTCAGCGCACGTTGGGAAGCATGCTGATGGCATTCGAGTCGTTTGTACTTTTCTTTGCCACGCTCGTGGCCTTCGGTCTGCATGCGGCAGACACAACCGCTGTTTGGGTGGTTGGTCTTTTGCTTTCTATGGCGCTGATAGCAACCCCCGCGGTGCTTGGAAAGCCAGGGTCGTATGCCTGGGGCTGGGCGCTGCAGGTGCTCGTTCTGCTCACCGGCATTTGGGTACCGCTCATGTGGTTCGTGGGTGGAATCCTGATTTGCCTCTGGGCTTGGGCCATGATTGCCGGCAGCACCATCGATAAGGCAAGGGCCAACTACCTCAAGCTTCAAGAGAGCGTGTCCGTTGTTGTGGACGAGATCTCGCAAGACGCCAACTAGGCAGCAAAGGAACCAAAATGTCACAGATTCAGCAAACCCTCGTTCTGCTCAAGCCAGACGCGGTCAAGCGCAACCTCATCGGTGAGGTAATCTCCAGGCTCGAGCAGAAGGGCTACGTTGTGGTTGACCTCCGCAAGTTCACTCCAAGCCGCGAGCTCCTGGCACAGCACTACGCCGAGCACGAGGGCAAGCCGTTCTACGAGCCGCTGGTTGACTTCATGGCCTCGGGTGACGTTGTGGCAATTCGCCTCGAGGGCCACCGAGTCATTGAGGGCTTCCGCTCGCTGGCCGGGGCAACCGACCCAACCCTGGCGCTACCGGGAACCATCCGCGGCGACCTAGGTCGTGACTGGGGTCTCAAGGTGCAGCAGAATCTGGTTCACGGAAGTGACTCGGAGGAGAGCGCGGCCCGAGAGCTCGCGCTCTGGTTCTAGGCTTAAAAAGAAGAACGGCGCCTCTCGCGAGGCGCCGTTCTTTGCGTTTGCCCGGTTTAGCCGAAAATCTGCTTGATTGTTGAAGGCCACCAGGACCAGAACTGGATGACGATTAGCGCAACCAGAATCAACTCGGTGACGAGGCTGAAAAGCCAGGGGCGCTTGGCCGCGGAGTCAATGAGGTTAGTCATTGAAATTGGCATCTCGATGATGTCCTCGTGCATGGCCCAAATCAGGGTGTGCCAGAACAGCGGAATGGTGCCAAACCAAGCCAGCATGCAGTACGGGCATAGAACGTTGATGACGTAGATGCTCTGAGTGGAAAGCCAAAGCACGAAGAAGAAGGCCATGAAGAATCCGGCCGTCATTGCCTGGTAGAACCAGCGCTGCAGCTTGGCACCGGCAAGTGTGGCGAATCCAACTGCGATTGGAATTGTGAAACCTGCAACGCCAATAAGCGGGTTGGGGAATCCAAACAGGTGGCTCTGCCAACTCGCCATCACCGACTTGCACGAGACGAAGACGTTGAAGTCACACGACAGCGTTGCCGCAGGCTGCTCCAGAACGTGGATTTTCTCAATCACCAGAGCCATGGCCGCAATAAAGCCAATCAGGCCAAATACGATCCATATGATGGCCAGTTTTTTGCTTGGGGCGAAGACTGCTTCTTCTTCTGAAACGTTGATGCTCTCGTTGCTCACCGTTTCAGTATCCCACGCCGATTTGGTCAGGTTTGCTGACATCGGCGTCGGTTGGTGTCATACTTGTAAGAAGTGACGGAAACCACACATCCGTTGCGAAGATTTCCTGAGAATCCTGCGAGATCCGACAGCGTAAGACCCAAGAGGCAGCCCGGGCCGCATTTGAGAGATAACTCAGATTTAGGTTTCGTTATCGGCTGAGGCTGATGACACAGATTACTTATTAGCTTCTGCTGGTGAGTGTGGCCCAGCCGAGGCGGCTTGGAGTATCCACATGGTGGACCAGAACGAACTAGACTCAACCACTGCTAAGAAGCCTGCGCGCTCACGCGCCAAGAAGCCAGACGCAGTTGCCACTCCAGATTTCGATTCCTTAACTGATAGCGCTTCGACTACCGTCGATGCAGTTGCAGACAGCGTGTCTGCAGAGCCCGAAACCAAGAAGAAGGCGCCGTCTCGCAGCAGAAAGCCTGCAGCCAAAACCACAGGCGCAGCCAAGAACTCGAGTGGGGAATCGCAGCAGGACGCAGCGAGCGCAGCTGTTGCCGATGGACAGGCGGAGGCCCCTGCGGTGCAGCCACTGGGAACCTTCGGGTTGATTTTCCAAGCCCCAGACCTGCCAACCCCGGTAATTGACAAGAAGTCCGGTGCTCCGGTTCGTGAGAAGAACGATGCGAAGGGTGGCGAATCCGAGGAGGAATCCCACCTGCGTCGCCGTTCGCGTCGCCGCGCCGGAGAGGACGCGCCTGCTGAGGCAAATTCCAACACCGTGGTGAAGGTTCGCACCCCGCGCGAGCCAAAGGAGCCGAGCAACGAGCCACAGCGCGTAAACGGCAGCACTCGCCTTGAGGCCAAGAAACAGCGTCGCCGCGACGGTCGCGACGCTGGTCGTCGTCGTTCGGTAATCACCGAGAGTGAGTTCCTTGCGCGCCGCGAGGCAGTTGACCGCACCATGGTGGTTCGCTCCAAGGACGGCAAGATCCAGATTGGCGTTCTCGAAGACGGCATCCTGGTTGAACACTACGTAGCCAAGGCTCAGGACGCATCGCTCATCGGAAACGTTTACCTCGGTAAGGTTCAGAACGTTCTTCCATCGATGGAAGCAGCCTTCGTTGACATCGGCCGTGGCCGCAACGCCGTGCTTTACTCCGGAGAGGTTGACTGGGAGCTGGCAGAGACTGGCAACCAGCCTCGCCGAATTGAGCTCGCGCTCAAGAGTGGCGACACCGTTCTAGTTCAGGTGACCAAGGACCCGGTGGGTCAGAAGGGCGCGCGCCTTACATCGCAGGTTTCGTTGCCCGGTCGTTACCTTGTCTATGTGCCTAACGGCTCTATGAACGGAATCAGCCGCAAGCTCCCAGACAGCGAGCGCGCACGCCTCAAGAAGATCCTCAAGGAGGTTCTGCCAGAGGACGCCGGAGTAATCGTAAGAACTGCGGCTGAGGGCGCCACCGAAGAACAACTCACGCTCGATGTTCAGCGTCTGCAGTCACAGTGGGAGGCCATTTCTACGAAGTCGGAGGCCTCACAGGCTCCTGTTCTTCTGCACTCAGAGCCGGATCTGCTCATCAAGATTGTGCGAGATGTCTTCAACGAAGACTTCCAAAAGATGGTCATCTCGGGTGATGATGCCCGCAACACTATTGAGAATTACCTGAGTCAGGTTGCCCCAGACCTGCTAGAGCGTGTGGAGAACTACCAGGGCTCCAAAGACATCTTTGATGAGTTCCGCGTTGGCGAGCAGATTTCGAAGGCGCTAGACCGCAAGGTATTCCTGCCTTCGGGTGGTTCGCTGGTTATCGACCGCACCGAGGCCATGACAGTGGTTGACGTGAACACTGGAAAGTTTGTAGGGTCAGGCGGAAACCTCGAGGAGACCGTCACCAAGAACAACCTCGAAGCCGCAGAGGAAATCGTTCGCCAACTAAGGCTTCGCGACATCGGTGGAATCATCGTTGTGGACTTCATCGACATGGTTCTGGAAAGCAACCGCGATCTAGTGCTTCGCCGTTTGATTGAGTGCCTAAGCCGCGACCGCACCAAGCATCAGGTGGCCGAAGTCACCTCGCTTGGGCTGGTTCAGATGACCCGCAAGAAGCTTGGCATTGGCCTCCTGGAAGCCTTCAGTGAGCCGTGTGAGGCATGTGCGGGACGCGGTGTGATTGTTCACCACGAGCCGGTCATGCGCCATAACAAGCACAACGGGCTTGAAGACACTCCTGCACCCAAGCAGGGTAACCAGCGCAAGCGCGGCAAGGGTGAGAACAAGGACAGCAACAAGCCTAAGGACCACATCGAGGTTGCAAAGGTTGTCACCGCGGAAAGCGCAAATGCGCTCAGCAGTGTGATTGGCAAGATTGCAGCCTCCACCGTGGCCGCCCACGAGGCAGCCGGCGAGCCTTCGCCAATCGTGCTGCCTTCTGGCTCCAACGATGTCAAGGATTCGGCTCCCGCCGAAACCGGCAAACTGCTCGAGTCGGTTCTCGACGCTCTTCCGGAGCCAAAGGCTCCTGGACAGGGACGTCGTAAGCCGCGCCGGGCAACCTCAGCGGGTTCCGCTCCGGCAGCAGCCGGGGAGTAGCCCGAGAGAAAACCAGCGACACTCGGTCGAAAGAGTTTGACCGAGTGGCAAATGAACTGTAAACTAGTCTTTTGTTGCCCGCTGAGTTTCTCGCGCATGCAATTTGATAAGTCTTTTGAACAAAGGGTAGATCTGTGGTTTACGCAGTAGTCCGCGCAGGCGGCCGCCAGGAGAAGGTGTCGGTAGGCACCATCGTGACTCTCGACCGTGTAAAGGGCGACGCCAACGGCAAGATTGAGCTTCCAGCTCTGCTTCTGGTTGACGGCGACAAGGTCACGACCGACGCCAAGGCTCTCGCCAAGGTTAAGGTGACCGCAGAGGTTCTGAACGACCTCCGTGGCCCAAAGATCATCATCCAGAAGTACAAGAACAAGACCGGATACAAGAAGCGCATGGGTTTCCGCCACGAGCTGACCCGCGTCCAGGTCACCGAGATCAAGTAAGTAAAGGACTGAGCAAAAATGGCATCTAAAAAGGGTGTTAGCTCCACTCGCAACGGTCGCGACTCGAACGCTCAGCGTCTCGGTGTTAAGCGCTACGCAGGTCAGGAAGTAAACGCAGGAGAGATCCT
>Ga0213920_1000376_pt1 | contig 37733 bp, 32 predicted proteins | sample McNCre1117MG_FD_161054 | JGI IMG/M metagenome (GOLD analysis project Ga0213920, IMG submission 161054) | Freshwater microbial communities from McNutts Creek, Athens, Georgia, United States - 11-17 MG | ecosystem: Environmental > Aquatic > Freshwater > Creek | place: USA: Georgia | collected...
GTAGACTTGAATATGGCAAAAGGGGATAAAATTGTTCTTTTCTCAAAAGACTCTCGTGCTACAACTGCTTTTTACGAAATATTGAATGGCAATCAAAAAGCCGATTCAGGCACCTTCGATTGGGGAATTACTACCAATCAAGCGTATTTGCCAGCTGAAAATCATTCCTTTTTTGAGAACGATTTGACTTTAGTAGATTGGTTGCGTCAATGGGCAAAAACCGAAGAAGAAAGAGACGAAGTTTATATTAGAGGGTTCTTAGGTAAAATGATTTTTTCTGGTGAAGAAGCTTTGAAAACAAGCCGAGTTTTGTCAGGAGGAGAAAAAGTACGTTGTATGTTGTCTCGAATGATGATGGAGCGCGCGAATATCTTAATGTTAGATGAGCCGACTAATCACTTGGATTTGGAATCAATTACAGCTTTTAATAATTCATTGAAAAACTTTAAAGGGTCTGTGATTTTTACTACTCATGATCACGAGTTTGCACAAACAGTGGGTAATAGAGTAGTGGAATTAACTCCAAATGGTGCAATTGATCGTTACATGACTTTTGACGATTATTTGGATGATGAAAAAGTTCAAGAATTGAGAACCAAAATGTATTCTTAATTTTAAATAAATTAAAAAGCCTTGAATTTTCAAGGCTTTTTTTTGAGTTCTAATTTTCTGTAATTTTTAATTATCAATCATAAAACAGAATTTGTATATTTGCCCAACCAAACATTACACTTAATCATGAGTCAAAAAGTATTACTTACTGCAAAAGAAGTTACTATCATACTACATCGTTTGGCTTGTCAATTAATTGAAAAACATCTAGATTTCTCGGATACAATACTTGTTGGAATTCAGCCTAGAGGCGTTTTCTTGGCAGAACGTTTGAAAGAAATTTTAGAAAAAGAATACCAAACTCCTTCAATTACTTTGGGATATTTAGATATTACTTTTTTTAGAGATGATTTTAGAAGAACAGAAAAACCTTTAGAGGCAAATAAAACCAACATCGATTTTATTGTAGAAAATAAAAAAGTCATTTTCATTGATGATGTGTTGTTTACTGGGCGAAGTATTCGTTCTGCTTTGACAGCTATTCAATCCTTTGGAAGACCTTCTGAGATCGAATTATTAGTATTAATTGACAGACGTTTTAGTCGTAATTTACCGATTCAACCCGATTATAGAGGTAGACAGGTAGATGCAATTAACAATGAAAAAGTAAAAGTGTGTTGGAAAGAAAATGATGGTGAAGACGGAGTTTATTTAATTACGAATTAAATAAGTAAAGTCAATCATTAAAAAATATAATAGTAAAGAAAAAATGAAAGAATTAAGCGTAAATCATTTATTAGGAATAAAATACATTAACAAAAATGATATTGACTTAATTTTTGAAACCGCTGATCATTTTAAGGAAGTTATCAATAGACCTATTAAGAAAGTTCCTTCTTTACGAGACATTACCATTGCCAATATCTTTTTTGAAAATAGTACCCGTACCAAACTTTCATTTGAATTAGCTCAAAAACGCTTGTCAGCCGATGTAATTAGTTTTTCGGCAGCACAATCTTCTGTTAAGAAAGGGGAGACGCTAATTGATACCGTTAACAATATCCTTTCTATGAAAGTAGATATGGTAGTGATGCGTCATGCTAATCCAGGTGCAGCCTACTTTTTATCTAAAAATGTAAAAGCGAGTATTGTCAATGCGGGAGATGGCGCACACGAACATCCTACGCAAGCTTTATTAGATAGTTATTCCATTCGAGAAAAACTCGGAGATGTTGCAGGTAAAAAAGTAGTAATTGTGGGTGATATTTTACACTCTCGTGTTGCCTTATCTAATATCTATGCTTTGCAAATGCAAGGAGCTGAAGTAAAGGTTTGTGGGCCTAAAACATTGATTCCAAAACACATTGAATCACTTGGAGTAACAGTTGAACCAAATTTGCGTAAAGCGCTTGAATGGTGTGATGTAGCTAATATGTTACGTGTTCAAAATGAACGTATGGATGTGAACTATTTTCCTTCTACTCGTGAATATGCTCAACAATATGGAGTAGATAAAAATCTTTTGGATTCACTCCATAAAGAGATTGTGATTATGCACCCAGGACCAATTAATCGTGGAGTAGAAATCACGAGCGATGTAGCCGACTCGCAGCAATCAGTTATTTTGGACCAAGTAGAAAATGGAGTAGCGATTCGAATGGCTGTTATTTATCTTTTGGCTTCAAAAATCAAATAATTCAAGACTAATTGTGTAAATTAGTTCGTTCTAAATAATCTGTGCTATACAGATGTTAAAATCCATTTTATGAAAGTTGATCAAAAAGGACATACTATCACTATAAAAGATACTCAAGGAGACTTTAGCTCATTTTTAGATAAAGTATCACAATCGAATGCTTCTTTTGAATCTCATAATCTAATTATTGATTTGTCTCATAATAAATCGGTTACAAATACCGACTTAAAATTGTTGTTGCCGTTATCTAAGCAACACAAAAAAGCGAAGAAATCATTTGTTGTTGTTGCAGAAGGAATTGATTTTAACGCTGTTCCTGCTCAATTAGTTGTAGTCCCTTCGGTTTTAGAAGCACACGATATTATTGAGATGGAAGAAATTGAACGTGATTTAGGATTTTAATGGTATGAAGATCAACATCAAAACACTTATTTATCTCTATACAATTGCGTTGTTTTTGCTTACGTTTCTTTTAGCAAGAGATAGTATTCACGGACTTAAAACGGGAAATTTCGATTTTATAAGTCTAATTATTTACGCTATTTGCGTAGGCTTTTTTGCATTTAAAATTAATAAGTTGGGTAAAATATCCAATTCAAAAAACGATTAGTTTCGAATTAGATAGTAAACAATGAAGCTAACCATTTTAGGCTGCTACGCCGCTACACCACGTACTATTACTAATCCTACATCTCAGTTACTTGAGATTAAAAACAGAATGTTTTTGATTGATTGTGGAGAAGGAACTCAAGTACAGCTTCGGAAAAACAAGATTAAGTTTTCTAAAATCAATCAAGTATTTATTTCTCATTTGCACGGAGATCATTTTTTTGGTTTGATTGGTTTGATTTCAACATTTAGTTTGTTAGGAAGAACTACCGATTTACATATTTATGGTCCAAAAGGAATCAAAGAGATTGTTATTTTACAACTGAGGTTGTCTAATTCGTGGACCAATTATGGTTTGTTTTTTCATGAATTAGAATCAAATGAAAGTGTGGTAGTTTTTGAAGACGATAAAGTTTTGGTTACAACCATACCCTTGAAACATCGCGTTTATACTAATGGTTTTTTGTTCCAAGAAAAAGCGGGGGAACGCAATTTGAATATGGATACTGTGCTGAATTATGAAATTGAAAGTTGTTATTACCAAAAGATTAAAAACGGTAAAGACATCACTCTAGAAGATGGCAGAGTAATTCCGAATGCAGAATTAACGTTTGATCCTATTCAGCCTAAAAGTTATGCCTTCTGTTCAGATACCGTTTATCACGAAGCAATACTTCCAATTATTGAAAATGTAGATGTATTGTACCACGAATCCACTTTTTTGGAATCGGAACAAAGTTTAGCAGAAAGAACTTTGCATTCAACAGCAAAAGAAGCCGCACGAATTGCTTTGAAAGCTAATGCAAAACAATTAATTTTAGGGCATTATTCAACGCGATACGATAGTATTAATTTGTTTAAAGACGAAGCTCAAGCCGTATTTTCAGAAGTTCTTTTAGCAGAAGATGGCGCTACTTTTGAATTGTAATACACTACCCAAAAACAAAAAGTCATGAAAGATTTAAGTAATTACAGAAAATCCTACGAGAAGAGTGAATTGTTAGAGACTTCTATTCCTGAAGATCCAATCAATTTATTTAATAGATGGTTTCACGAAGTTGAAGATTTTGGAGGGAATGAGGAGGTCAATGCGATGACGGTGTCCACTATAGGATTAGATGGATTCCCAAAATCAAGAGTTGTTTTGCTAAAGAAGTTCAACGAAGAAGGATTCATATTTTATACGAATTATAATTCAGAGAAAGGAAAAGCGATACTGACGAATCCTAATGTTTGTCTTTCTTTTTTTTGGTCAAGTATGGAGCGTCAAGTGATTATTAAAGGGATAGCACAAAAAACTTCTGAAATTATTTCGGATAATTATTTTGCATCAAGACCAGATGGAAGTAAGTTAGGAGCTATTGTTTCCAATCAGTCAGAAGTGGTTCCGTCTAGAGAATATTTAGAAGAAAATCTAAAACAATTAGAGGCTAATTACGAAGGAATTGTTATTCCCCGACCAGAACATTGGGGCGGATTTTTAATTACTCCTTTGGAAGTAGAGTTCTGGCAAGGTCGTCCTAATCGTCTTCATGATAGGATCCGCTATACTTCGCAATCGGATTTTTCTTGGAAAATAGACCGACTTTCCCCTTAATGTAAGAATTTATTTGTAAATAATTGAAAATGAAGTATTTAAACTGTATTTTTTTGACTTTTGTCGATTGATGTTGTATCTTTGCAATGCGAATTAATACTATTTAAAAATTATTAAAGCAGTTTGCCCCACAATCTACTTTAAGCTTGCCCTACTTTTATGAAATTATTTTTATCTCGTGTAGCAGTACTCGTTTCTGTACTTTACACTTTGAATTCTTGTACAGCAGATGCTTCTGCACCTGCGACACCAACTACCGTTTCTCAAACTACTGTCCCTTATCCGTACACTACTTTTGAAAATGAAACCCTGACCTTAATTAATAACTACAGACTGAGTATTGGTTTGAATGCTTTAGCTAAGTCCGATTATATTTCATACAAAGCTGAAGAACATAACAATTATATGATTGCTAATAACGTGGTGAATCATAATGATTTTGTTGCACGATCTGAGGATATCATGAAAACTTTAGGGGCTAAATATGTGACTGAAAACGTAGCCTATAATTACAATACTCCTCAAGCAGTTTTAGATGCTTGGTTGGCGAGTGAAGGACATAAGGCTAATTTAGAAGGAAATTATACTCACTTTGGACTCTCGGTTAGAGAAAATCCAACCACTGGAAAAAAATACTATACCAATATTTTTGCTAAAATTTAAAATACTGTCCTATTACTATTGAACAGGCGAATTTCTAATGAAATTCGCCTGTTTTTTTATAAAGCAGTAATGATGAATTCACTACGTCTATTGAGTTGGTGTTCTTCTTCAGTACAATATACTCCATCGGAGCAGTGGTTTACCAATTGATTTTCTCCATACCCTTTTGCTGTTAAACGATTGGGGTGTATACCATTTTTAATCAACCACTGAATAGTACTTTTGGCTCTATTATTAGATAAAACTTCATTGTATTTGAATGTGCCTCTACTATCAGTATGGGAACGAATATCCAATTTCATTCCAGGATTATCGGTTAGCACAATTAATATTTTTTCTAAATCAATAGCAGCTTCTACTCGGATATTGTATTTGTCAAAATCAAAATAGATATTTTTTATGCCAAAACATTTTCCTAAATCATCACCAATAGTCACTTTACATTTTGTTTTTTCTAATGCAATTGGTAAATAGGTTTTTCCTTCTAAACTTGAAATGCTAATTTTTTGTTCTTTGGTATTGTATTCGCTTTTTTCGGCTCTGACGTGGTAGTCTTTACCACAATCTACTTTTAAAGAATAGTTTCCTTTACCATCTGAAATCGTGGTGTTTAATAATTCAAACAGATTGTTGTACAAACTTATTTTTGTATTTGGCAACAATTCTTTAGTGTTTATATCAGTGATTTCGCCATACAATTCTTGGTCACAGGTCAATCTTTTGGTTTCTAAAAATTGATAGATATCATCGGATCCTTGTCCACCAGTTCTATTCGAACTAAAATACCCTCTTCGGGTTTTTGAATCTATACAATAAGCAAAATCATCTTTGGCTGAATTGACATTTTCTCCCACATTTTGAATTTCCGAATAGGTTCCGTTAGAGTTGATTTTGGTTACAAATACATCAAAACCTCCCAAACCAGGATGACCATCTGAAGCAAAATACATTTCGTTTTCATCGGATATAAACGGGAAACTTTCTCTACCCACTGTATTAATCGTATTCCCTAAGTTTATAGGTGTTCCAAAACTACCATCTGTGTTAATTTGGACTTTATAAATATCTGATTCGCCAAAAGAATCTGGTCGGTTTGAAGCAAAATAAAGTGTTTTTTCATCAAGGCTTAACGCTGGATGTGCAGTGCTAAATTGGTCACTATTAAAAGGTAATTCAGTAACATTAGTCCATAGATTATCTACAGAATTCGCTCGGTATATTTTTAAAAGAGTCGTCTTATCTTGGCTTTTACCTTTTTTACCTTTTAAAAAATTATTACGGGTAAAATACATTGTTTTTCCATCTTTGGTAAAAATTGGAGTGGCTTCATGAAATCTTGATTTCACAGCATCGTCAAAAGGTTCAGGCTTGCTCAGTGTTCCTTCGTCGCTTACTTGCGAGGTGTATAAATTGGTGAAGTATTGGTTATTCCAGGAGTGAGTTCTGTGGGTTAGTCCACCTGTATCTCGGGCTGTAGTAAACACAATTTTATTTCCATATTTTGCAGTTCCATAATCTGAATACGGAGAATTAATCCCTGCATTTTCAATTTGATACCGACCAGAATTGGCTTTAATTTGGTCAAGATAATTCATTGATTCGCTTGTGATTCCAATTTTTTGATGGAATAGCTGGAGCATTTCATCTGCTTTTTTGTTTTCGCCAATCGATTTTAGAGATTGTGAATAACGAAAATAATATTCGGGTTCTAAATCGGTATGCATTGCAAATAATTCGCCATACCATTTTGCTGCTGATTCTAGTTCGCCATTGAAATAATAGGAATTACCTATTTTTTGATACATATCAGCAGACTTGTATCCTTTTTGAGCAACTTTTTCATAGGCTTTGATGGCATCAATATAAGCTAGATTATTGTATTTAGTATCAGCAGATTTTAGTTTGCTTTTTTGTGAAAAGCCATTGAGTGAAAATAGACTCAAAATAGCGATATAAAGGGTAAAATACTTTTTCATGATCGTTTATTTTAGACGTATTTAAAAGAATTAGGTTCTCTTTTTAGATTTTTTAACTGTAGCTACTTCCCATTTTGGACTTAATCGTAGCAGTATTTCATGGGCTAATTTATTGTTACCAATGCATTGCAAACAATCCGCATACTGGTAATAATATTCAGGTTCTAATTGGGTCTTCATGGCAAATAATTCACCATACCATTTGGCTGCTTTTTCAAAGTTGGAATTGAAATAATACGAGTCACCTAGTTTTTTAAATAAGTCCACCGATTTATAGCCCTTTGCTGCAACTCGTTCATAAGTATTAGTAACATCAACATAGGCATATTTTTCATTGACTTTGTCAGTAATGAATATAGTTGCTTTTTGGCTAAAGCCTTTTAAATAAGCTAAATTTAGGATTGCGAAGTAAAGTAGTGTACGATTTTTCATAGTGATAGTTTTTAAAAGAATCTTGGTGTAGTCATTCTATTATTGTTTTTAAATAATTCATAGCGAAGGAAAATTTCATGTGAGCCTGAATTGTATTTGTCTAAATGTGTAGTTTCTAAATCATACCCATACCCAATATGTAGACCTTCAGAAATTTGAAATCCTACCATGCCACTCATTGCAGCACTCCATCTGTAGGCAATACCGACAGTGAGTTTTTCCATAAACATAAAATTTCCAGAAATATCAGCTTGTAATGGAGCGCCTTGAACTATTTTTAGTAATCCTGCGGGTTTAAATTGAATATCGCTTGTTATGTCAAATACATATCCACCTATGAGGTAGTAATTTATTTTTTCTTTAAAAATGGCTACTTCGTTATCATTATAACGATCGGTTTCAATGAAATTTGGCACAGAAAATCCAACATAGGCTTTGTCTGAATGTAAATAAATACCAGCACCAATATTGGGTGTAAATTTGTTATTAAAGTCATGTAAACTAGGATCGTTATCTACAGGATTCAATTTGTTTACATCCAAACTAAATAAATTAGCCGTGGCTTTCATTCCAAATGACAGTTTGAACGTCTCCGAAGTAGGAATAGAATAAGAAATATCGGCAGAGATTGTATTCTCTTGTGTTGGCCCAATTTTATCATTCACAATTGATAATCCTAAACCTAAATTACTTTCATTGAAAGGAGTATTCATAGAAATGGTAGTGGTTACAGGAGCTCCATCAAGACCTACCCATTGTGTACGATGCAAAGCCAATATACTTAATGCTCCTCTAGAGCCTGCATAAGCAGGATTGATGTTAATTGTATTGTACATGTACTGTGTAAATTGGGCATCTTGTTGAGCAAAATTGAACATCGATGTCAATACTAAGGCGAAAGAAAATAATTTAGTTTTCATAATTGCTATTTTATTGTATCATTCAATAGAATGTGTTATTTGATTTTTATTTAGTTAGGAATAGGTATCCTTCTTTTTTATTGGTTTGAATGACATTGTTGTTATCAAAAGAAGTATACGTCAATATATAGAAATAGGTTCCAGCAGGTAAACCTGAAGATTGACTTACTGTTGAACGTCCGTCTGAAATACCATCAAAGGCATTGGTGGTATTGTTATAACCTTTAGTTGAATACACTAATACTCCCCAACGATTGTATATTTCTACAGTATTGTCAGGATAACAGTTGGTGTCGTTGATATTATCGATTACAAATTTTTCATTGATTCCATCTCCGTTTGGAGAGAAAGCATTGTGAACGACGATGGTTCCACAAGGCAATACAATACCGCCACAACCTGTTGTTACTGACATTGTGATTCGAATAGTTCTAGGACAATTAGTATCGTTTATTATATATTCAAATAGATAATCGCCAACGCTAAGACTAGCTGCATTAAAGGTATTGCCCACTAATTTTCCGGTATTTGATACATCTGTCCAAGTTCCGTTAGTAGGAGTTCCAACAGGAAATAAAGAAGTTAAATCAATACTTGTAGTTTCACCATCATTACAAATAGTTCCCGAAAGTGATGTTAAGCTATTCGTAATAGTTACATTAATGGTTTGAACAAATTCTGATGCATTTCCACAGCTATCTGAAACAATCCATTTTCTATTGATTACATACGAATCAGCAGTTAAATTGCTAATTGTTTCTGAAAAAGAAACAGGTGATACAGCAGAACAATTGTCTACAAAAACTAATTCTGGTTTGGCAGGAATTGCATCACAATTAGCAGTAGTGTTAGTGCTGAATTCAGTAGTTGTTATTGGTCCTGTTGTATCTTCAACAGTAATTTTTTGAGATGCTGTAGCGCTATTTCCACAAGTATCTGTAGCTGTCCAAGTTCTCGTAATAGAATACGATCCAGCGCAATTTCCTTCTGTTTTTACATCGTTAAAAGTTAAACTAAAATCTGACCCACATTCATCGGTTGCGGTGGCAAATGCAAATACGGGTGTGCTAGGACAACTTATTGTTGTCGGTTCAGGTAAACTTGAAAATACAGGACCAGCAGTATCTTGAACAGTAATTGTTTGGGATGCTGTAGTACTATTTCCACAGCTATCTGCAGCGGTCCAAGTTCTCGTAATGGAATACGAACCTGCACAATTCCCTTCAGTTTTTACATCTTTGAAAGTTAAACTAAAATTTAAACCACATTCGTCAGTAGCTGTTGCTTGAGCAAAAATGGGTGTATTTGGACAACTTATCGTTGAAGGTTCAGGTAATTGGGCAATTGTAGGAGCTGTGGTATCAACCACATTGATAGTTTGTGATACAGTTGAAATATTATTACATGCATCTCTAAAAGTCCAAGTACGTTTTATTGTGTATGTAGCATCACAATCTCCTAATTCAATAGTATTAATGCCTTCTACAGTTATGTTACCAGAGCAATTATCATTTGCTGTAAGCGAAATCATTTCAGGAATTTCGGCAGCACATCCAACGGTTATACTTGCTGGGCTATCAGGTACTGTAGGAGGTGTATTATCTTGAACACTAAATGTTCCCGATGTAGAAGTTGAATTTCCACAAGCATCGGTTGCAGTGAATACAACAGTTACGGCAGCAGAACAATCATTTGCAATTGAGTTAAAGTTATTGGTCCAAATGATTTCAGAACAATTATCAGAAGCAATTGCACCACCATTATTGGCTAACCAATTAGTAATAGCATTTTGATTACCCTGACCATCGCATTCTACAACTATATCAGTTGCTTTAGTTATCATTTTTGGACTTTCTGAATCTTGTATAGTAATGACTTGAGTAAAAGTTTCAGAATTATTTCCGCAGTCGTCAGTTACAGTCCATGTATTGGTGTAGGTTCCAGAATTGGCACAAGTAGATGAAGCTACAAATTCGCCTGCTGTTTTTTTGCTATTGTTTAGAGTTGTATCACAATTATCAGAAGCAATTGGAAATGAGTTTTGAGCATTCGCTAAAGCTTGTGCATCATTGCATTCGATAGTTGTATTCAAACTTCCAACTTGAGTAATCCAAATAGGAGCTATTGTGTCTTGAACTATAATTTCCTGTACATAATTGACACTTGTATTGCCACAATCATCAGTGAAGTTCCATGTTCTCACTCTCGAATAGCCATTAGCACAATCGGTTGTGGGAGTGGTGACATCACTTACAAGATGCATTGTAGGTGTAGCCGAACAATTATCAGTTGCTGTTGGCACTTCCATTAAAGCAGAAGTAATTCCACTAGTATTATTACATTGCAGTGTATGATTTAAAGCACCGCTAATTGTGGTTACAATAGGAGCTACATCATCAATTACGGTAATGGTTTGCACAAAATTAGCACTTGTATTGCCACAGTCATCGGTAAAATTCCACGTTCTCACCCTTGAATATCCATTGGCACAATCAGTTGTGGGAGTAGTAACATCACTTACAAGATGCATTGTAGGTGTAGCCGAACAATTATCAGTTGCTGTTGGCACTTCCATTAAAGCAGCTGTAATTCCACTAGCATTATTACATTGTAATGTATGATTTAAAGTTCCCGAAGTTGTAGTCACAACAGGCGCAATGTCATCAATTACGGTAATGGTTTGTACATAATTGGCACTTGTATTGCCACAATCATCGGTAAAATTCCAGGTTCTTACTCTCGAATAGCCATTGGCACAATCGGTAGTTGGAGTAGTAACATCGCTTACAAGATACATCGTTGGTGTAGCCGAACAATTATCAGTTGCTGTTGGAATTTCCATCAAAGCGGATTCTATTCCACTAGCATTATTACATTGCAGTGTATGATTCAAAGTTCCCGAAGTTGTTGTCACAACAGGCGCAACGTCATCAATTACGGTAATAGTTTGTACATAATTGGTACTTTTATTGCCACAATCATCGGTAAAATTCCACGTTCTCACTCTCGAATAGCCATTAGCACAATCAGTTGTAGGAGTAGTAACATCACTAACAAGGTGGATTGTTGGCGTAGCCGAACAATTATCAGCTGCTGTTGGGATTTCTGCTAAAGCGGATTCTATTCCGTTAGCGTCGTCGCATTGTAATGTATGATTCAAAGTTCCTGATGTTGTTGTCACAATAGGAGCTACATCATCAATTACGGTAATGGTTTGCACAAAATTAGCACTTGTATTGCCACAACTATCAGTTACGGTCCACGTATTGGTATAGGTTCCAGTAGTAGCACAAGTAGATGAAGCTACAAATTCGCCTGCTACTTTTACAATATTACTTAGGTTCTTGTCGCAATTATCTGAAGCAATAGGAAATGAGTTTTGAGCATTCGCCAAGGCTTGTTCATCGCTACATTCAATAGAGGTATTCAAGCTTCCAACTTCAGTAATCCAAGTGGGAGCAGTTGTGTCAACTATTTTAATAATTTGATTAAACGTAGCTCTGTTTGAGCACGAATCAGTAACGGACCATTTTCTAACAATTACGGTATTGCTTCCACATAAGTTGGTACTAGGAGTTAAGCAAATACTTTTAAATTCAATTCGTCCTTCTTCAGTTCCGTCTTTTCTGGCAAAAACGAACCAGTTACCATTTAAATCCCCAGTGAATTCTTCAAAACTAGATACTAATGAACTTAATCCTGTAATAGTATTAGTTGTAGATAGCACTCCATTTGGGGTAAAATTTTGAATACTATTGGTTACAATTGGATTGCTATTGTCCCATTTTGGATAGTTGGAACTATTAGGATAAAAAACAGGTAAATAAAGTTCTTTTTCACTTGAGGTTAGGTTGTCACAATCCCCACCTTTACAATAAGGGGCTACTAAAACAATCCCTTGTCCATTTGGAGCTACTAAAACAAATTCAGCTCGACCTTTTCCTTGATTGGTTTCAAAAGCTAATGCTACTTTTTTAATGTTATTAGCCGTGATTGAATCAAAACCAGAAACGGTGAAAGGAAAATAATTTCCATTTCCCGAATTTACAGAAGCGGAATTGAAATTGCCAAAGCAATCCGAATCTTCATAAGAGGTAATAGGATTAGGATCACAATTGTCTTTAATATTTGTTACGACTCCTGTTGATGTAGTACTAATATCAGCATAGCAATTTGAATCGCTAGTAAGAGTGATATCAACTGGGGCAATAAATGTAGGGGCTGTAGTATCTTTTACAGTTATTATTTGTGTGTGAGAGTTTTGGTTTCCACAACTATCTGTCGCGGTCCAAGTTCTATTTATTGTATAAGAGCCAGGACAAGATCCAGGTAATTCTGATTCTGAGAATACTACTATTGCTTCACTACAATTATCTATTGCTGTTAAAGTTGCAGGTAAAGGAATTGTGTTGCATTCTACAGTAATATTATTTGGAATGGTCCCTACAAATGTTGGAGCTATTGTATCTTGAACTATAATTTCCTGCACAAAATTAGCACTTGTATTACCACAACCATCAGTGAAGTTCCACGTTCTCACTCTCGAATATCCATTAGCACAATCAGTTGTGGGAGTAGTAACATCACTCACAAGGTGCATTGTTGGTGTAGCCGAACAATTATCAGTTGCTGTTGGGATTTCTGCTAAAGCAGAAGCAATTCCACTAGCATTATTACATTGTAATGTATGGTTAAAAGTTCCTGATGTTGTTGTCAAAACAGGCGCAACGTCATCAATTACGGTAATGGTTTGTACATAATTGGCACTTGTATTGCCACAATCATCGGTAAAATTCCAGGTTTTTACTCTCGAATAGCCATTGGCACAATCGGTAGTAGGAGTGGAAACATCACTCACAAGATGCATTGTTGGTGTAGCCGAACAATTGTCGGTTGCTGTTGGGATTTCTGCTAAAGCGGATTCTATTCCTCTAGCATTATTACATTGTAATGTATGATTCAAAGTTCCCGAAGTTGTTGTCACAACAGGCGCAACGTCATCAATCACAGTAATGGTTTGTACAAAACTAGAACTAGTATTATCACAATCATCGGTAAAATTCCAGGTTCTTACTCTAGAATAGCCATTAGCACAATTGGTAGTAGGAGTAGTAATATCACTCACAAGGTGCATTGTTGGCGTAGCCGAACAATTATCGGTTGCTGTTGGCACTTCCATTAAAGCGGAAGCAATTCCACTAGCATTATCACATTGCAGTGTATGATTCAAAGCACCGCTAATTGTGGTTACAATAGGAGCTACATCATCAATTACGGTAATGGTTTGCACAAAATTGGCACTTGTATTACCACAATCATCGGTGAAATTCCACGTTCTTACTCTCGAATAGCCATTAGCACAATCGGTAGTTGGAGTAGTAATATCACTCACAAGATGCATTGTTGGCGTAGCCGAACAATTATCAGTTGCTGTTGGCACTTCCATTAAAGCAGAAGTAATTCCGCTAGCATTATTACATTGCAGTGTATGATTTAAAGCACCGCTAATTGTAGTTATAACAGGCGCAACGTCATCAATCACGGTAATGGTTTGCACAAAATTGGCACTTGTATTGCCACAACCATCAGTGAAGTTCCACGTTCTCACTCTCGAATATCCATTAGCACAATCGGTAGTAGGAGTAGTAACATCGCTTACAAGATGGATTGTTGGTGTAGCCGAACAATTATCAGATGCTGTTGGGATTTCTGCTAAAGCGGATTCTATTCCACTAGCATTATCACATTGTAATGTATGATTCAAAGTTCCTGATGTTGTTGTCACAATAGGCGCAATGTCATCAATTACGGTAATGGTTTGCACAAAATTGGCACTTGTATTACCACAACCATCAGTGAAGTTCCATGTTCTCACTCTCGAATATCCATTAGCACAATCAGTTGTGGGAGTAGTGACATCACTCACAAGATGCATTGTTGGTGTTGCCGAACAATTATCAGTTGCTGTTGGCACTTCCATTAAAGCAGAAGCTATTCCACTAGCATTATTACATTGCAGTGTATGATTCAAAGTGCCGATAGTGGTTGTTATTATAGGTGAATTAGTATCATTTACAGCAACGGTTTTTGTACATTCTGAAGTACATCCGTTAGCATCAGTAGTATTTAAGGTTAAAGTAAATGATGCATTACAATTCTGTCCAGCAGTAACACTTACAGTCTGAGAAGTAGTGCTGCCACTTAGGGTTCCATTGCCGGAAATACTCCATGAATAGCTGGAGCTAACAGGAGCAGCATAATTATTAGCTATTGTAGAAGGACATAATGGTCCATTAGATCCTGTAATTGAACAACTTGGAGATGGAGTTGTAGTAATAGTAACATCGTCATAAACAATACAGTGAGTCCCAATACCATTAGAAGGATGGGTTTCTACAGTAAGTCGGAGTGTAGCAGAACTTCCATTGATTGTTACATAAGAATCTAGAGTGGTTGGACTGGCAATTGTAGCACTTCCACTTAGTACAGACCAGGTTGTAGAGACAACTGTATAATTTGAACTTGGCACTGCAACCCCTTGTAGTTTGTAATTTCCTCCTGAACAAATGGTGTCATCATCGCCAGCGTCTGCACTTCCTAAAGTAAGATTGGTAACGGCTAGTGGCTCAAAAAAATCTTTAATTGAAGCTGATGGAGCTGTTGAGGTTTTTGATTTTACAAAAATTGTTTTTATTTTGAGATTGGCACACGGATCAATAGCTCCTAATACTTCGGTTAAATTAACTGCTGATTCTATAAAAGTATTTTGTGAGTAACGATTAGTTCCAAAAGCAGAATAAGGAACTGGAACAGTAGTCGAATTTCCTGCCGCATAAACCGAATTAAGTGGAAGAGATGAAAAATAGGTTTTATACTGCCAAGTTCCACTAACATTTTCCCAATGCTGAATATCAAAATTAGCTGCACCATTTTCGAAATAGACAGTTAATAAAAAATCACCTTGCGTTCTTCCTCCTGTTACGCTAGAACCTGTTGAAGCAAAACCTGTAGCTGTTTTAGTCAATTCATCTTGAAGAAATTCAAAATCGATATACGCATTACCACTATTACTCAAACGGTCAGCCGCAAAAACAAACCACACATTGCCATTAGCATCCGTAGTAAAATGGATTAAAGCATTGTTCATGTCGGTTTTATTATTTGCCGTTCCCAATGTCCAAGACATACTGTTAGGATTATCGCTTACTTTGTCACCTCCACCAAAAATGTTGTCGGTTGAACTATTGTATTCATCATACAAATGGTAAGTGGTTTTTATGTTTAAAGGAGTTCCTGAATTGGCCAAAACAAAGCCTCCTGATCCAGTACCAGATACCCAATCTCCAATAGCTGAATTAGATGAAAGTGTCCCATCAATATTAAATCCTCCGTTTGGAGAACTAACAGGAGCTATTCCTGGTCCAATTTGAGCAGAAAGTACTAGTGAACAATGGAAAAATACGAAGACAAAAAGTCTTCCCAAACGAGTAAATGTTGGTTTCATATTGATTTTATTTTTAAATCGTTAGAAAGAAATAATTGGACTATTGTAGAATTGATTTCTTTAAAATCAGTTACCTATTATATATAGTTAAATTTTTAACTATTTGATATAGTGATATTTATATCTAAGTTACTTTGTGAGAATATAAAAAATAGTGCAGTCCTTATAAAAGACTAAAAAACTCGTTAAACGGTCCGATTTGATTATTTTGGTGATTGTTTTCTTTCTTTTTAGGTAGCAAAAAAGGTGTTGAATAATAAAAAGCGTTAAAATCAATATTCGTTTGTATTTCTTTTGTAAATTGTATTTTATAAGAGCAAATCATTTTCTAAAGCATCAACCCCTAATCCCCCCATACGATATGAAAAATTTGATTTTAATTAGACACGCAAAATCGAGTTGGGAAACTCCAATTCAAGATATTGACAGACCCTTACTTCAAAGAGGAATTATGGATGCTCATTTAGTTTCTTCCTCCATTTTAAAGTACATTCCAAAGACATTTTTACTCTGGAGTAGTGTGGCTAAACGAGCTGCAGATACGGCTTTGATTTTTGCTCAGAACATTTCTTTTCCAATTGAAAATATTGTTTATAAAGACGATTTGTACACTTTTGATGAGAATCAATTAGAGAAAGTAATTAAATCGTGTGATAATCTTTATGAAAGTGTTATTCTTTTCGGACATAATGAGGCTATTACAAATTTTGTTAATAAATTTGGAGATAGTTTTATTCCTAATGTTCCTACTTCAGGATTTGTTTCAATACAATTTGGAGTTAATCATTGGGATAAAATAGATAAGGGTAAAACCCAAAAAATTGTTTTTCCAAAAGATTTAAAATAAATAAAGTGCCGCATCATAAATATATAGACAGAGAGAAAAGTTGGTTAGCATTTAATGCCAGAGTACTTCAAGAAGCAGGAGATGAAACAGTACCACTTTTAGACAGAATGCGTTTTTTAGGGATTTTCTCTAATAATTTAGATGAGTTTTTTAGAGTTCGTTTTGCGGCTATTCGAAGGTTGACTTTAACCGGAATTTCTGGAGAAAAGTATTTTAATGGCATTCCAGCCCAACAATTGCTAAATGATATTACCGATATTGTAATTGATCAACAAGCAGAAAGTTTAGACATCCTAAATGATATTGAGGCTAGGCTGGAAAAAGAAAACATTTTTACCATTGATGAAAATGATGTGACTGAAGAGCAAGAAAATTTTCTAAAAGAATTTTTTGTTCAAAAGGTGAGCCCAGAATTAGTCACGATTATTTTGAATGACCTCGATCATTTTCCTGTTTTAAAAGACACTGCGGGCTATTTAGCAGTGAAGTTGGTGACAAAAAATCAAACTCAAGATAATGATGTTGAGGATACGGATGAAAATTCAGAAATAAGATATGCAGTAATTGAGCTTCCAAAAACAATTAACCGATTTGTTGTTTTACCTCCCGAAGGTGAAAAGCAATTCGTGATTATGCTGGACGATGTGATTCGTCTGAATTTGAATAAAATCTTTGATATTTTTGATTACGAAAGTGTTTCGGCTCATATGATAAAAATTACTAGAGATGCCCAATTGGATATTGATAGCGATATGAGTAAGAGTATGCTAGAGAAAATATCTGCGGGTGTCAAAGACCGAAGAATAGGAGAGCCAGTTCGATTTATTTATGACCAAACAATTGAAAAAGATACGCTTAATTTCTTTTTAACCAATATGAAAATTGATGCGACGGATAGTATTATTCCGGGTGGGAAATATCATAACAGAAGAGATTATATGGATTTTCCAAATCTAGGTCGATTTGATTTGTTGTATAAAAATAATCCGCCTTTACCGATACCAGGCCTAAGTTTGGATGAAAATATCATGAAGAAAATTGCGGTAAAAGATTATTTGGTCAATGCTCCATACCAATCGTATTCCTATGTAATTAAATTCTTGCGAGAGGCTGCTTTGGATCCCAAAGTCACCACAATTAAAATCACTTTGTACCGATTAGCCAAGAATTCCCAAATTATCAGTTCGTTAATTAATGCTGCTAAAAATGGTAAAAAAGTAACGGTTCAAATTGAATTGCAAGCTCGTTTTGATGAAGCAAGTAACATCTCGTATGCTGAGCAAATGCAAACCGAAGGAATTGAACTAATTTTTGGAATTAAAGGACTGAAAGTACATAGTAAAATTTGTGTTATTGAACGATTAGAGGGTAAGAAAATCAAGCGTTATGGAATTATATCTACAGGGAACTTCAATGAGGCAACAGCCAAAGTATATACTGATGTAACACTTTTTACGGCACATCAAAAAATCCTGAAAGACGTATCTAAAATCTTTGATTTCTTTGATACTAATTATAGAGTACATCGTTACAAACACTTAATCGTTTCTCCTCATTATACGAGAGGTCGTTTTCATAAATTGATAGATAGAGAGATTTCGCATGCATTAGCAGGAAGAAAAACCTATATGAAATTAAAAATGAATAGCCTTTCAGATACTGAAATGATTGATAAATTGTATGAAGCAAGCAAAGCGGGAGTTAAAATTCAATTAGAAGTTAGAGGAATTTGCTCTTTAATTCCAGGTGTTCCAGGAATGAGTGAGAATATAGAAGCCATTAGTATTGTAGACAATTATTTAGAACATTCTCGAATTTATATCTTTGGAAATGCAAGACAAACCGAAGTGTATATCTCATCGGCTGATATTATGACAAGAAACTTAGATGGTAGAGTCGAGGTTACTTGCCCAATTTTAGACGAAGAAATCAAGCAAGAGTTAATTGATAATTTCGATTTAGGTTGGAAAGGAAATGTAAAGGCGAGATTTCATTCGGAAAAATTAGACAATAAATACAGACAAAGAGGGAATAATCCTGTTTTTAGAGCGCAGTTAGAAACGTATAATTACTATAAGAACAAAGTAGATCAAGAAGAAATAGTCTAATTATAGATTAAACTCCTAAAAATTTATTTACCCACAGAATCAATTTTTGATGTTAAAAATAAAAAAATACGCCGCTATCGATATTGGATCTAATGCCATGCGATTGCTTATTGCAAATATTGTTGAACAAGACGGCAAAGAAACTCAATTTAGTAAAAGCTCTTTAGTTCGTGTACCAATTCGTTTAGGTCAAGACGCCTTTACTGTTGGTGCCATCTCAGAAGAAAACATTGACAGAATGTGCGATGCCATGAAAGCATTCAGTCTATTAATGAAAGTTCATAAAGTAGAGCAATACAAAGCTTTTGCTACTTCAGCCATGCGTGAAGCGTACAATGGGAAAGAAGTGGTTGAAATTATTAAGAAAAAAGCGGGTGTTAAAATAGAAATTATTGATGGAAAACAAGAGGCGGCTATTATTGCGTCGACGGATTTACACCATTTATTAAAAACGGATCAAACGTATCTTTTTGTTGATGTGGGCGGTGGAAGTACCGAATTCACTTTGTTTTCTAATGGAAAAATGATTGCTTCCCGATCTTTCAAAGCGGGAACAGTTCGTTTGTTGAATGATATGGTTCACGAGGTGGTTTGGGAAGAAATTGAAAAATGGATTCGCACCAATACTGAAGAATATGATGAAGTAACATTAATTGGATCTGGAGGAAATATCAATAAGTTGTTCAAGATGTCTGGAAAACTTCAAGAAAAGCCGTTGTCTTATATTTATATAAATTCTCAATATGCATTTTTGAATTCGTTAACTTATGAACAACGTATTTCTGAATTAGGATTGAATTCGGATCGTGCCGACGTAATTCTTCCTGCAACTAGAATTTACTTGAATGCAATGAAATGGAGTGGTGCCAGAAATATTTATGTTCCAAAAATTGGTTTAGCTGATGGAATTGTTAAAGCCATGTACTACGGTAAAATTTAAAAAAATAGTAAGTAATACCCGTTGAGTGTAATTAGTTTTTGATGATAATTTTTACGTCAGTTCGAGTAATTTTCGACAGAAAATTGTATCGAGAACAAGTGAAATTTCATTAAAAACGATTCTCGATACATTTTTTGTTTCATTTCATTACACAAAAAACACTCGAATAGACGTTTTTAATAATAATATGCAAAGAATTAAGTAATATCCAATCCGAATGTTGTTTTTAATAGTTCAATATTCGGATTGATTTGATGCAAACGATTGTAACGATCTTGATCATTAAAACTGCGTTTGCTTTCAAAACTTTCATTGACAATGACTTCAATCGTAATGTCATGATTGTGCAAATGACCTTTCAAATAGCCTAATAATCCTAATTTTTCGCTTTCAAAATCTAATTTAGAACCCTCATTGGGTAATTCAATGGTAATATGTGTACCATTCAAAACAGGGTCGTTAATTAACAATAACGATTCCATAATTTTGTACCCTTTATCTCCCAAACGCTGTGCATACTTATTCCACTGCAATAACATTTCAGTCTCTGTAAAAGGCTCTGTTGGTAAATGAAGAATATCTTTTACAATAGTTTTAGAATTTTCCTTTAATGCTTTTTTCGCACGAATACTTGATAAAGACAGCGCAGAAACTTTAGGCTCTGATTCGTTTGGAATCATTGGTTTAGGAATTTCAAGAACAATCTCAGTAACTGGTTTAGAGACTTCGACGATTTCGACAGGAAGTTCTTCTTTAATTTCTGGCGAGGGAATAGTAATAGTTTCTTCGACTAATTTCGGAGTTTCGGTACTTTTAACGACCTCAACTATTGAATAGCCTGAATTTTTAAAATAAGTAGGAGGAATTATAAATTGTTCAACTTTTTTTTTTCTCCATCGAAAGTGATGGAGGCCAATTGCATTAAGCAAAGTTCAACAAGCAGTCGTTGATTTTGACTGACTTTGTATTTCAAATCACAATCATTGGCAATTTCAATTCCTTTCAACAAGAAATTCGCATCACATTTTTGTGCTTGGATTCCGTATAATTGTTGTGCTTGTTCTCCCACTTCTAATAAAGATAAAGTGGCAGGGTTTTTAGAAACCAATACATCTCTGAAGTGCGAAGCCAATCCAGAAACAAAATGATGGGCATCAAATCCTTTGGCTAATATTTCATTAAAAGCCACTAATAATTCTGGAATTTTGTTTTCCAAAATTAATTCAGTCACATTGATATACGTTTCGTAATCTAAAACATTCAAATTTTCTGTAACAGCCTGACGGGTCAAATTGGTACCACAAAAAGAAACTACTCGGTCAAAAATAGACAAAGCATCACGCATAGCACCGTCTGCTTTTTGAGCAATGATATGTAAAGCGTCATCTTCAAACTGAACCCCTTGACTAGTGGCTACATCTGCTAAATGTTCTTTAGCATCTTTAACGGTAATTCTTTTAAAATCAAATATTTGGCAACGAGACAAAATGGTAGGTATGATTTTGTGTTTTTCGGTGGTAGCCAAAATGAAAATAGCATGTTTTGGCGGTTCTTCTAACGTTTTCAAGAAAGCATTAAAAGCAGCTGAAGACAGCATGTGTACCTCATCAATGATATATACTTTATATTGTCCTGTTTGTGGTGGTATACGTACTTGGTCAATCAAGTTTCGGATATCATCTACCGAGTTGTTAGAAGCAGCATCCAATTCAAAAACATTGAAAGCAAAATCTTCGTTCGGGTCGTCATAACCAGGTTGATTGATTTTTCGTGCCAAAATTCTAGCACAAGTTGTTTTACCCACTCCACGAGGCCCTGTGAATAAAAGGGCAGAAGCTAAGTGGTTATTTTCAATGGCGTTTAGCAAAGTATTCGTAATGGCTTTCTGCCCCACAACATCTTTAAATGTTTGCGGACGGTATTTTCTAGCCGATACTATAAATTGTTCCATTGAAAACGTATTAGGAAGCAAATATAGGATTTGAAATTTCAAAAAACAATAGCTCTAGCTTCAAAAGAGGAGGACTTATCCCCAATTTACTAACAAAATGAAGCCGCGGTTTTTAATATTAATTAGCGGACTTATAAATCAATTATGAATTACCATAAATTATGTCGTAAATTTGCACCGCAGACCGCCTTATCGCCGTCCTGATTTATTAGGAGGGAGGAAAGTCCGGACACCACAGAGAAGCATAGCGGGTAACGCCCGTCTCCCGATAGCTATCGGGAAGGACAAGTGCAACAGAAAGTATGTACAGGTAATGCTGTAGTGAAACCAGGTAAACTCTATGCGGTGAAATATCAAGTATATCAGCATTTAAGGGCTTCTCGTCCGTTGTTGAAGGGTAGATAGCTTGAGTCTTACAGTAATGTAAGATCTAGATAAATGATAAGGCTCCGTTTATCGGAGACAGAATCCGGCTTATAGGTCTGCTTTTTTTTATAATTTGTAAAGAAAACTATTCTTCTTCCTCTTCAGAAGTAGCCATCTCAAAAAAACTAAAAAATGAACCTCCGTAACTTTTCTGAAAAGAAAAATTCGGCAAATGTTCCATTTTAGTATACTTAGAATGTTCAATGATCAACATGCCTTCTTCTTCAAGAAGTTCTCTTTCAAAAACTAAAGTAGCAACTTTTTCGAAGGTTTTTTGGTCTAGACCATAAGGCGGGTCAGCAAAAATGATATCATAAGTCGTTTTATTCTTTTCTAAGAAAGCAAAGACATCACTTTTAGTAGCAGCAATATTGAAATCGTATTCAGAAGCAATTTGTTTGATGAATTTTACACAACCAAAATCCCCATCCACAGAAGTAATAGGCGAACTCCCTCTGGAAGCAAATTCAAAGCTGATATTTCCTGTCCCCGAGAATAAGTCCAACACTTTCAATCCCTCAAAACTAAAATGATTATTCAATACATTGAATAAGGCTTCTTTACTCATGTCGGTGGTTGGGCGTACAGGAAGATTTTTGGGAGGAAAAATGCGTCGGCCTTTGTATTTACCTGAAATAATTCTCATGAATTAAAAAGTATAAAATGGGTTCTGTTATCCGCTTCTGAAAAATTATTTTTGGCTTGTATATCGCTTACATCCAATAACGATACATTGCGAATGTATTTGTAGGCTAATTGGTAATACTCACTTTCAGCATCAATTTTTCCAATCAATTCTAAAGGGAACTCTTCTGGATTTAAACCCAGTTGTTCTGCTGTAAACAAAATGTAATACAAGAAATCTTCGGGAGTGGTGTAGTCAAAAGAGTTGAATAATAATAATTTTTGGTTTTGGACTACAATAATTTCAAAATGCCCTGAATTGATATGAACGAATACTTTTTTCTCTGGATTGTTTTTAGAGCCAATTAATAATTTGGATACTAAAATAGTATTGGCATGTTTGTAATCGAAAGTACCAAATTGATCAATAAAAAAATTATTGATGTTCACATACGGAATGTAAACAGTGTTCATCTGGCAATTGGCAATTTCGTCAAAAGCAAAAAAATCAGTTTCAAAAACTTTGGTATTGTATTGTAAATAGCTTCCTAAAAAGTTTTCATCAAACAAAGGTTCTGGTACAAACGTAGAAAGATTGTTGTTGTGAATTACCAAAATTTCATCATACGAATCCTTTAATTCAGGGAAATCACTAAATGCGTCTGCAAACAAATCTTCGGTTTTAGTAGCTTTATGAAACGTATCAAAACGGACTTCGTTGAAAGAAGTGATGCTATTGTTGAGTGTGTCGAAACAGCAAAAAGAAAGTCCGTTCAAGGCAACCTGAATGGATAATTTTTTATAGTTCTTTTCGGTGATGTTTGTGTTCATAGCATTTAGTTCAACAATGCAAACATACGAATAACAATAGCAAAAATCAAGTTCAATGACAATGGCATAAATGAATCTCAAAACTTCTGTTCAAAAAGGAATTACAATTTGAAATTGAAATTGAATTTTGAACTTGCCATTGTAACTGCAATTGCGTACTTTGCAGTCAAATTAATCCTAATGAATTCCTCTCTGTTTTACAGTCTTTTAAAGAAAAAATTTCCGTTTGAACCGACTTACAAGCAGGATATTTTTTTTCAAAAGATTGCTATTTTCTTGACCGAAACGGAAAACAACACCATTTTTGTTTTAAAAGGATATGCAGGTACGGGGAAAACAACCGTTATTTCTACCATTGTCAATAATCTGATTGAGATTAATAAAAAATATGTTTTGCTTGCGCCAACAGGTCGTGCGGCCAAGGTAATTGCTAATTATTCGAATAAGCCTGCTTTTACCATTCATAAAAAAATCTATTTTCCAAAGAAATCTTCTGGAGGTGGCGTTTCATTTACCTTACAGCCTAACAAGCATAAGAATACTATTTTTATTGTTGATGAGGCTTCGATGATTTCTGATGCTAATTCGGATTCAAAATTATACGAAAATGGCTCGTTGTTAGATGATTTGATTTCGTATGTGTATTCGGGAACCAATTGTAAAATGATTCTTTTGGGAGATACAGCTCAGCTACCACCAGTGAATTTAGATATCAGTCCCGCTTTAGACACGCATACTTTGGCAGTGCATTATGACAAAGAAATAGAATCTATTGAATTAGACGAGGTGATGCGTCAGGAAGAAAGTTCGGGTATTTTATTCAATGCAACAGAACTTAGAGAACTGTTGAAAGATTCGTTTATAAACGAATTTCAATTTGATGTGCGAAAATTCAAAGATATTGTCCGATTAGTAGATGGTTACGATATCCAAGACGCCATTCATTCGGCATATAGTAATTATAGTATTGAAGATACCGCTTTTATTGTTCGTTCTAATAAACGTGCGAATCAGTATAATGAACAAATTCGAACCCGAATTTTAGATAGAGAAAGCGAATTGTCTACGGGTGATTTTTTGATGGTAGTAAAGAACAATTACTTTTGGCTAAAAGATTCTGACGAAGCGGGATTTATTGCCAATGGGGATATTATTGAAATATTAGAAATATTTGCTATTCAAGAGTTGTACAGCTTCAAGTTTGCGAAAGTAAAAATTCGGATGGTGGATTATCCCAATCAAAAACCATTGGAAACCGTTTTGTTATTGGATACTATAAAAAGCGAATCTCCTTCATTAACGTATGAAGAGTCGAATCGTTTGTATCAAGAAGTATTGAAAGATTACGAAGGGGAAACTAAATTCAAACAATTCCAGAAAGTAAAAAATAACGACTACTTTAATGCCTTGCAAGTCAAATTCTCGTATGCAATAACTTGTCACAAATCGCAAGGAGGGCAGTGGAATACCGTTTTTATTGAGCAGCCCTATTTGCCTGACGGAATCAACAGTGACTACATTCGTTGGTTATATACAGCTATGACGCGAGCAAAAAATAAATTATATTTGATTGGTTTTAAAGACGAAAGTTTTGTTGACTAAATTTAAACAGTAATTATGATGAATAATTTAAACGATTTACACGCTATTTCAGGGAGTTTCCCTACAACAGATAAAATGCCTGTTTTATTTTTGGGACATGGAAGCCCAATGAATGCTATTGAAGAAAATCAGTTTGTAACAGGTTTTAGAGATCTTGCAAAAACACTACCGCAGCCTAATGCTATATTGTGTATTTCAGCCCATTGGTACACCAAAGGAACTAAAGTTACAGCTATGGAAATGCCTAAAACGATTCACGATTTTGGAGGTTTTCCACCCGAATTGTTTGCAGTTCAATATCCTGCCAAAGGTAGTCCAGAATTAGCTTTGGAAACTAAAGAACTATTGCAGCCTGTAGCAGTTGAACTAGACGATACTTGGGGATTAGATCATGGAGCTTGGAGTGTTATTAAACATTTATATCCTGAGGCTAATGTTCCTGTTATTCAGTTGAGTATTGATTATTCAAAACCGCCAGAGTATCATTTTGAGTTGGCTAAACAATTAAGTGATTTGCGTTACAAAGGCATTTTAATTGTGGGTAGCGGGAATATTGTCCATAACCTGAGATTAGTTGATTACCCTAATTTTGATAAAGATAATTACGGTTATGATTGGGCTATTGAAGCTAGAGAAATAGTGAATAATTATCTATTAGATGGTAATTTCAAACCTTTGTTTGATTACGAAAGGCAAAGTAAAGCCTTGCAATTAGCCATTCCAACGCCAGAACATTTTTTACCGTTACTTTATACATTGGGATTAAAAGAAGAGAAGGAAGAACTTAGTCTATTCAATGATAAATTAGTAGCGGGTTCTTTGAGTATGACTTCGGTGAAGATTATGTAGATAGGTTTTGTAGTAAAATGGTATATTTGGAGAATGATTAATAAAAAATAATAATCAGTTTTTTAAAATTAGTAACAAAATAGTTGCAATAATAAAACCTTTGTGACTTACTGCCTTTGGGGCAATTTAAATACAAATGAAAATAATAGCTGTCATCCCTGCACGTTACGCTTCCACGCGATTCCCTGCTAAATTAATGCAAGATTTAGGAGGAAAAACAGTCATTTTAAGAACCTACGAAGCGGCACTTTCTACGAAGTTGTTTGATGATGTTTTTGTGGTCACGGATTCGGATATTATTTTTGAAGAGATTGTTTCTAATGGTGGTAAAGCTATTAAAAGTATCAAAGAACACGAGTCAGGGAGTGATCGAATTGCTGAAGCCGTTCAGAACCTAGACGTGGATATTGTGGTCAATGTGCAAGGCGATGAGCCTTTTATTGATATCAATCCTTTGGAAAAAGTAATCGAAGTTTTTAAAAATGATTCGGCTAGACAAGTCGATTTAGCTTCTGTAATGCGCGAAATCAAAGACGAAGCCGAAATTAATAATCCCAATAACGTAAAAGTAGTGGTGGCGCAAAACGGATTTGCCTTGTATTTTTCCCGTTCGGTAATTCCGTATCCAAGAGAGAAAAATGTAGGAGTACGCTATTTTCAACACATTGGAATTTATGCTTTTAGAAAACAGGCTTTACTTGATTTTTATAGTTTACCAATGCAATCGTTGGAAGCTTCCGAAAAACTCGAACAATTGCGTTATTTGGAATTTGGCAAACGCATTAAAATGGTGGAAACTACTCATGTAGGTATCGGAATTGATACTCCTGAAGATCTAGAAAAAGCCAGAAAAATGCTTTAATTAATCCTGATTTTCGTGATCAAAATAACCTTTAGTTTTTACTTTGGTTGAAAAAAAGTTCAGGAAAAGAATAATAAAAAACAAGAATAGTAAGGCCTGTGTACTTACTAAAAACTTTCCTATTGTAGCTATAGGATGAAAATCGCCATACCCAATTGACGACGAAGTAATAATACTAAAATATACTGCGTCAAACCAATTTTGAAAAGGTTTGTTTAGATAATTTCCACACGAATAAAAAACGGCATACGCAAAGACGATTTCTAAATAATTGAAGAATAGTAATAGCATCGACCTTCTGTAGGAGCGCGGTCTTGAAAAGAGATCAGAGGCAAAAATTAGGGTGGGAATGTAAAATATAGTTTCTAAAAACACATACGTCATTAGTACAATGATCCATTGATACTGTTGCCATTGGTTTACTAAAATAAGAATCGGAAAAGTAACTTTGAGTAAAATGTAAAAATCAGTCGCTAAGTCTTGGTATTCAATTCCCTTTTTCCTAGAAAAATATTTAATATAAATTCCAGGAAATAGTAATTGAGAAGAAGATAGTAACAAACGAAAAATCTTTTCTAATCCGTTATCGTCTTGATGATCGTTATTCCAAATGGATTTTATGTTTTGAATTCGCTTTTCAATAGGATCGAATTCAGCTTGTTTTCCATTGGATGATTTGCCTAAAAATAGTTTTCGGATTGTTTTTCTCATTTGTGATAGAATAAGTACCTACAAGTTAGTAAAAAAATAGCATTATATCTTTTCAATTACAATTAATTCATTGTGAATTTCCACCCTCGGGATTGTTTTTATTTTGAAATTGGGTTGGTAAAATTCAGTACAATATTTCTTATTTCTCTGATTGTCTATTTCACTTAATACCATTGTATTAAATAGAATACAGCCTTTTTCTTGAAGTAACGCACAAAGTCTTTGTGTAAAGAAATTTTCGAATAAAAAACTAGGCATTTTTGTGTCTTGAAAAATATCAACGATGATTAAATCGTATTTATCATTGGCTTGTAAAACAAATTCAAAAGCATCGGTATTCAATAAGCTAAGATTCGGAATTTGATTCAATTGAAAGTAAGAATTGGCTATTTTAATGATTTCAGGATCAATTTCAACTCCTATAATTTTACCTTTAAATTGGATTTCGTGATTTAAAGTTTTGATTACACTTCCGCCAGCAACACCTAAAACCAATATGGTATTCATTTTTCTAATTTGGCGAAAGCCAATGGTTTTTAATCCGAGACGTAAAATGCGTTGTAAACTTCCGTACGAGTAGTTGGTGTTTTCAGAATCTAGAACTAATTCGCCATTTGCCCAAGTGATTTCAATTGATTTACTCCAATTGGATTTTGTCTTAAATACAGTTATAGGCAGGAGATAACTCAATAGTTTGCGAATCATAGTGTGGGGTTTGTTCAAAAATAAGATTTTAATTGTTTTATTTGTAAAAAATTAAAAGAGAATGAAAAGACAATTCTATAAGTGGCTATTTTTCAAAATCATGGGTTGGAAAATTGTCGGCACCATTAATCCCGAAATAAAGAAATGTGTAATGATGGTAATGCCTCATACAAGCGCACACGATTTTTACTTAGGTATTTTTACACGAGGAATTTTGGGTTTAGAAATGAATTTTGTTGCTAAGAAAGAATTGTTTCGTTTTCCTTTTGGATATTATTTTCGTTATATGGGAGGAGCGCCTTTGGACCGATCAGGAGGTTTGAACAAAGTAGATTCTATAGCTGCAATATTTGATACAAAAGAAACTTTCCGTTTAGCAATAGCTCCAGAGGGAACACGTAAATATGTAGCTGAACTTAAAACAGGCTTTTATTACATTGCTTTGAAAGCGAATGTACCCGTTATTTCTGTAGCTTTTGATTTCGGCAAAAAAGAAGTTCGTTTTGGAGAACCATTACTTCCAACAGGAAACTTAGAGGAGGATATGACAATTCTTAAACACCATTTTGTTGGCGTTAGTGGTAAAATTCCGGATTGTGGTTACAAAGTGTAAATGCCTTACTGCGGCGTAAATTCTTTAAAAGAACCGTCTTTATAAAAGAAAACGATTTTTTCTATTTCGCTTGAAATAGATTCTGGCTTCTTTTCTACTTTTTTAATTTCTACAGGAGTGGTCTTTTTTGTTTCTTGAACTTCAGAGAACAAATTGGAACGAATTGCATTATCATTCAAAGGAGTAGGAGGTGTCTCAATTTGTTGTTCGACGTTGATTGTTTTCGGGAAACTTCCTTTTCCATTTAGTATCCAATACAAATCTACTTCTGGGAAAACCTCTAAAATTTTAAGAATAAAATCCAAACTAGGTTTGTTTCGTCCCGATAGAAGATGAGACAAACTAGAACGCTGTACACCAATTTTATCCGCGAAAGAAGATGCATTCAAATTATAATAATCCAATAGAGTTTCAAGTCTTTTTACAAAATCATCGATGTTTACCATTGTGTAAAATATTAAAATAATAATTTGTTTACAAATGTAATTAAATTAATTACACCTCAATGTTAAATAGTTCTAAATCGGTTTAAATGCGTATATTTTAATTGAAATTTTAATAGAATTAAAATGTTTTAAATATATGACTTTTAACACTTTAATTAAAAAATATAAAATTGTTTACAAATTACAATTAGTAATATATGCAGAATAAGTTAAACACTACAATATATGTTTACATTGTTGAAATTTTATAATCACAATTAGTTTACATTTGTAAATATAAAGATGTTTACTTTTGTAAAATCAAATTAAAGACTATGAATTTAGAAGAATTATTTGTTCAGAATAAAGAACAAACTATCCAAGGTAGGTATCTAACATTAGATCATATTGAACCTGTTTTAAACCGTTTAAATACAAACAATCAATTGCAAGTAATTGGGAAATCGGTTTTAAATAAACCTATATATGAATATCAAATTGGTCTAGGAGCTACTCGAATTTTTCTTTGGTCACAAATGCATGGAAATGAAAGTACCACAACAAAAGGAATGTTTGATTTTTTAAATCTATTGCATAGTGGTTCTGATTTGGCAAAACAATTTTTGAGCAACTATACTTTTTGTTGGATTCCGATGTTAAATCCAGATGGAGCTACTCTTTATACTCGTGCTAATGCTAATGAAGTTGATTTGAACCGTGATTCTCAAGACTTAACCCAGCCTGAAAGCAAGGTGTTGAGAGCTACTTTTGAACGATTCAAGCCAGATTATTGTTTTAACCTACACGATCAGCGAACTATTTTTGGCGTTGCCAATACGGGTAAACCAGCAACTATGTCATTCTTGGCGCCTTCGTATAACGAAGAAAGAGAAATTAATGAGTCACGATTAAAAGCAATTAATGTGATTTCGGGCATCAATCAGGTTTTACAGCAATTTATTCCCGGACAAGTTGGACGTTTTGATGATTCATTCAATATTAATTGTATTGGAGATACATTTCAATATTTAGGTGTACCTACTATTTTATTTGAAGCGGGTCATTATCCAAATGATTATGAAAGAGAGCAAACTCGAAAATATGTATTTATTTCTTTGGTCGCTGCTTTCAATCTAATTAGCGAAAACGATATAGTTGGCAATAGAATCGAAGAATATTTGAATATTTCACAAAATAATCCAGTTTTTTGTGATTTTTTGTATAAAAATGTCAAAATAAATTATGATGGTAAGGAAAAAATCATCAATTTTGCCTCACAATACAAAGAAGAATTGATTGACGGCGCAATTTGCTTTAATGCTTACATTAATCAAATTGAAGATTTAGAAAATCGTTTTGGTCATTTCGTATATGATGCTCAAGGAGCTTCTTATTCAGATGATTATGATAGTATTCCTAGATTAGATCAGAAAGCCAATTTTTATTTAAATAAAAACATAGAATTTGTTAACGGATTGATAAAAAAATAATTTTATTACTCATTGTTTGATTTTTATGTATATTTTTATACTTTGTTTTAGATAATTAATAATATTAATTGAAAAAATTATGAGTAAGTTTCGTTTAGATGAAGTAGATCACCAGATTTTAGATATGTTGATTGACAACACTAGGGTTCCTTTTACGGATATTGCAAAAAAATTATTAATATCTGCTGGTACAGTCCATGTTAGGGTTAAAAAGATGGAAGATGCTGGAATTATTATGGGTTCTTCTCTTGTGCTAGATTATGATAAGTTGGGATACTCTTTCATTGCTTATGTAGGTGTATTTCTTAATAATACTTCTCAAACTAAATTTGTTTTAGAGAGAATTAACGAGATTCCTTTTGTAACGGTTGCTTCTGTAACTACAGGGAAATTCAATATTTTTTGTAAAATTAGAGCAAAGGATACTAAGCATGCAAAAGATGTTATTTTTATGATTGATGACATTGACGGAGTGTACAGAACAGAAACAATGATTTCATTAGAAGAAAGCATCAACGACAAAAAGCGTTTGATGCATACGATCTTCAAAAACATGTAATACTTGTTGCTATATATTATATATAACCTCAAGTTTACGCTTGGGGTTTTTTTATGCCAAATTGATTAATAACTACTACAACCAACTTATAAAATTATGTATACGCTTCCCAAAATAGAACGTTTTAATCAGGATGTTCTTTCTAAGTATCACATTTATAATAGTGTGTTTATAACCTTACCATTTGATTCTATAGATAATACGGGGGTTTTACTTCCTTTGTTTACAGAAGTTTGTGAAACAGGTTTTAAAAAACAAGAAACTCCTGGAGAGATTGTAGAGTTTTTTGCTAAAAAATATTTGCACACAGATTCGGAATCAGATAAAATAGATTTAATGTTTCGTTTTATTCAATACATTGAAAGACAAATTGTACTTTTTGATGCTATTGAAGATGCCGCTTTCCCTGCTGTGAATAATATGGAAGGAAGAGGTTCGCTTCGTGATATTAAAGAAAAAGCGGATGATAAAAACAGTCAAGAAGAATTGATAGAGTTCTTAGAAAACTTTAATGTTCGAACGGTATTGACGGCGCACCCAACACAGTTTTATCCAGGAGCTGTATTAGGAATTATCAATGATTTAACGGATGCTATTCGTAAAAACAATTTATTAGGCATTAAACAATTGTTAGCCCAATTAGGAAAAACGCCTTTTATACAAAATGAAAAACCCAATCCGTATGACGAAGCGGTGAGTTTGATCTGGTATCTTGAAAATGTTTTTTACGAAACAGCAGGAGAGATGGTTCATTATTTAGAGAAAAATTTATTTAACGGGAATTCAATCAATAATCCTTTAATTAAATTAGGATTCTGGCCAGGAGGTGATCGTGATGGAAATCCTTTTGTAACAACTGATATTACTCTAAAAGTAGCAGATCGTTTGCGTACGTCTATTTTGAAATGTTATTATATCGAAATGAGAAACTTAAAACGTAAGTTAACATTTCCAGGTGTTGATACGTTAGTTTCGGAATTAGAACAAAAATTATATCGCTCTGTTTTTTATTCAAAAGGCGAAATTTTTATTACCCTTGAGGAATTTAGAACTCAATTGAAAAAAATCAGATCGATTATTGTAGAACAACATCAGTCGTTGTATGTTGATCAATTAGATGCCTTGTTAATCAAGGTAAATCTTTTTGGATTTCATTTTGCGACTTTAGACATTCGTCAAAACAGTAAAATCCATGATGCGGTTTTTAAAGATGTAGTTAACTATTATCAAAAATCTGATTCGAAAGTTTTCCCTGCGAATTATTTTGAACTTTCTGAGCAGGAAAAAATGGAAGTTTTATCAAATGTATCAGGTGATTTAGATCCAGCTGCTTTTGATAACGAAATGACTAATTCGACTTTAGGGTCTATTCAAGCGATAAAAACGATTCAACATAATAATGGTGAATTTGGTTCTAATCGTTATATTATTAGTAATAATGAAAGTGCGCTAAATGTAATGGAAACTTTTGCTCTTTTTAAATTGAGTAATTGGAATGCTCCTTCGGTTGATATTATTCCGTTGTTTGAATCGGTTGATGATTTGCAAAATGCGCATGAAATTATGGAGAAGTTGTATACTAATCCAGCCTATGCAATACATCTAGAATCAAGAAATAATAAACAAACCATCATGTTAGGTTTCTCTGACGGAACTAAAGATGGAGGTTACTTGATGGCAAACTGGAGTATTTATAAAGCAAAAGAGTCATTGACCGAAATTTCGAGAAAGTATGGAATAAAGGCTATTTTCTTTGACGGTAGAGGTGGTCCTCCTGCTCGTGGTGGTGGTAAAACACATAAATTTTACGCTTCTTTAGGGCCTAAAATTGAGAATAACGAAATTCAAGTTACCGTTCAAGGTCAAACGATTAGTTCTAATTTTGGAACGTTAGATTCTTGTCGTCATAATTTAGAGAATCTGTTAAGTGCAGGTGTGACAAATCAAGTATTTGCCAAAGGAAGAAATGAATTGACAATTGATGAAAAAGCCATTTTAGATCAATTAGCTGAACTAGGGTATGAAAAGTATTTGAACTTCAAAAACCACCCAAAATTCATTCCGTATTTAGAGCAAATGAGTACGCTGAAATACTATGCTAAAACAAATATAGGTAGCCGACCTTCTAAAAGAAGTAAGTCTGAAAATTTAGATTTTGCTGATTTGAGAGCTATTCCATTTGTAGGTTCTTGGAGTCAATTAAAACAAAACGTGCCAGGATTCTTTGGAGTTGGAACTGCTTTGAAACATTTTGAAGATACGAATCAATGGGATAAAGTTCAAAATTTATACGATGGTTCTTTGTTCTTTAAAACATTATTAGAAAACAGTATGATGTCATTGGCTAAATCGTTTTTCCCATTGACAGCTTATATGAGTAAAGATCCAGAGTTTGGTGAGTTTTGGCAAATCATATACAATGAATTTTTGGAAACCAAACGTTTGTTGTTAAAAATTGCAGGGCATCAAGAATTGATGGAAAACTATCCTGACGGTAAAGCTTCGATTGACATTAGAGAGCGTATTGTGTTGCCTTTGTTGACAATACAACAATATGGATTGACAAGGATTAATGAGTTATTGAAACAAAAAAATCCAGACGAAAAGTTAATTAAGGTGTATGAAAAAATTGTAACCCGTTCACTTTTTGGTAATACCAATGCGAGTAGAAACTCAGCTTAATTAGTATTTATGAAAACAAGTCAGTTATCCGATAATGAATATTCAACTTTTAATGCTACTTATATTAAGGCGGCAGGCGAAGTAGATTTGATTGAAGAATTGGAAATTTGTTTGCATGACTTTATTCGTTTTGTACAAAACATTCCGATGGATAAGTTTGATTATCGTTATGCCGAAGGCAAATGGACAATCAAAGAAATTCTTCAACACATTATTGATACAGAACGAATTTTTGCTTATCGTGCATTGCGAATTTCAAGAAATGACACCACACCTTTGCCAGGTTTTGACGAAACTATTTTCGCAAATAATACTGAAGGGGATAAAAGAAGTCTTCAAGATTTATTAACCGAATTATCCGCGGTTAGACATTCTAATTTGTTGCTTTTTAAAAGTTTTTCTGAAGATCAATTGAAAAGAGTAGGTGTAGCTTCTGAACATTCCATTTCTGTTAGAGCTATTGGTTTTATGCTAATTGGACACCAAAAACAACATCAAAAAGTTTTTGAAGAACGCTATTTGTAAGAATAACAGTTTATATAAATTGCAAAAGGCTATCTATTTTCATAGGTAGCCTTTTGTTTTTTTGTCCAATTAATAATTTATTCTTCGTCTTCTTCGTCTTCTTCGTCAGCGATGTCATCAAAATTATCATCCTCGTCGTCACCATCTTCACCATCAGTGTCTGGTTTATCTAGATTTTCGTCTTCTGCATCATCGTCATTTTCATCTTCGTCTAGTTCAAGTCCTTTGATTGGTTCAACGACTACATCGATGATTTCATCATCTTCATCGTAGTTTTCAATTCTGTCAGAAAGTTTAGTACTCACTTTTACTAAATAAATAGTGTCATCAGTTCTAACTTCTACTGCTTCAACTAATTCATTCTTAGCGTTTCTAAAACGGATAATGTCTGAATCATCATAACCATCAGGAAATTTTTCTACTAATAAGTTTAAAATTTCGTTTGTAAGTTTTGCGTAATCAACAATTACTCTTTTCATAAAGTTGTGTATTCTATAAGTCTAATAAATAAGCAAAAATTAAAGGTGCTACAATGGTAGCATCAGATTCAATAATGAACTTTGGAGTGTTGATGTCCAATTTACCCCAAGTTATTTTTTCATTCGGAACAGCTCCAGAGTACGAACCGTAACTGGTTGTAGAATCTGAAATCTGACAGAAATAGCTCCAGAATGGAATGTTGTGCATTTCCATATCTTGGTACAACATAGGTACCACACAAATTGGGAAATCTCCTGCAATACCACCACCAATTTGGAAGAATCCAATTCCGTTAGCGCTATTTTTTGGATACCAGTCTGCTAGAAAAGTCATGTATTCAATACCTGACTTCATGGTGGAGGCTTTTAAATCTCCTTTGATTACATAGGAAGCAAAGATATTACCCATAGTACTGTCTTCCCAACCTGGAACAATAATAGGTAAGTTTTTTTCTGCTGCCGCATACATCCAACTATCTTTTAAGTCAATTTCGTAATATTCTTCAAGAACACCTGAAAGTAACATTTTGTACATAAATTCATGTGGAAAATAACGTTCTCCTTTATCATCAGCGTCTTTCCAAATTTTATAAATGTGTTTTTGCAAACGACGGAAAGCTTCGTGCTCTGGAATACAAGTATCTGTTACACGATTCAATCCTCTTTCTAACAAATCCCATTCATCTTGAGGAGTTAAATCACGATAGTTAGGTACTCTTTCATAGTGAGAGTGTGCAACTAAATTCATGATATCTTCTTCAAGGTTAGCTCCTGTACAAGAAATAATTTGCACTTTGTCTTGACGAATAATTTCTGCAAAAATCTTTCCGATTTCAGCGGTACTCATGGCTCCAGCCATACTCACCATCATTTTGGCTCCATTAGCTAATTGCTGTTCGTAAGCCTTTGCGGCGTCAACTAAAGATGCAGAATTAAAATGCAAGTAGTGCTTTTCGATAAACTGACTGATTGGTCCTTTGCTCATTTTTTAAAATTTAATATTTAAAAATGGAATGTCATAGTTGATGGTACAATCAAATATAACAAATTTTTAAATGCTCTATTGTGTGTATAATTATTTTTTATTGTAACCTAATATTTTTAAAACGTCATCTGAAGTTTGTTGTTCTGAATAGACTTCAGTTGCTAAGATGCCATTCTCATCTCGATCAATTAAGATATGTTTGGGTTGTGGAATCAAACAGTGATGTAATCCACCATAACCACCAATGGTTTCCTGGTATGCACCGGTATTGAAAAAACCAATATATAACGGTTTTTCTTTATTGTACTTTGGTAAATAGATGGCATTCATGTTTTGCTCTGAATTGTAATAATCATCGCTGTCACAAGTCAATCCACCCAATAAAACCCTTTCGTAAGTATCATTCCATCTATTGACAGCCAACATGATAAAACGTTTGTTAATTGCCCAAGTGTCTGGTAGAGTAGTAATGAATGAAGAATCAATCATATTCCATTTCTCTCTATCGTTCTGTTGTTTTTGATACAAGATCTGATAAATTGCTCCACCGCTTTCTCCTACAGTAAAAGATCCAAATTCAGTAAAAATATTAGGAACCGCTACTTCGGCTTCGTCACAAGCAATTTTAATTTGATTGATAATTTCGTCAATCATGTATTGGTAATCGTATTCAAATGTCAATGAATTTTTGATAGGAAAACCACCACCAATATTCAATCCGTCAAGCGAAGGACATTCTTTTTTTAACGCTACATATACTTTGATACATTTTACTAATTCGTTCCAATAGTAAGCGTTGTCATTGATTCCTGTATTGATAAAAAAGTGCAACATTTTAAGTTCCAATTTTTTATTCTCCTTAATTTCCTTTTTATAGAAAGGAACGATGTTTTTGTAACCAATACCCAAACGCGAAGTGTAAAACTCAAATTTAGGTTCTTCCTCTGCAGCAATACGAATACCTATTTTAAATTTACCTTTTATCTGTGCTTGAAGTAAATCTAATTCTTCGTAGTTGTCAATTATAGGAATAGTATTCTTATGACCTGTATTAATTAAACGAGCAATATTTTCAACATATAAATCTCTTTTGAAACCATTACAGATTACATAAGTACTTTTATTGATTTTTCCATTCTCCAAAAGATTCTCTACAATATTAATATCAAATGCCGATGACGTTTCGATATGAATATTGTTTTTGAAAGCCTCGTTCATAATGTATTCAAAATGAGAACTTTTGGTACAATAGCAATAATAGTATTTTGCCTCGTATTTGTTTTTCTCCATTGATTTACGAAACCAAGCTTTGGCTTTGTTAATGTTATTGGAAATTTGTGGAAGGTAAGTGAATTTTAAAGGCGTTCCGTATTGTTCCACTAATTTCATCAAATCAATATTGTGAAACTGAAGATTGTCTTTATTTAAAGTAAACTCTTCTTGAGGGAAGTAATACGTTTGATTGATTAAGTCGAAATATTTTGTATTCATTTAGTTGTCAGAATTTTAGATTAAATATAGTTTAAATAATAATTAAACTAAAATTCAAACTCGAATATTAGCATACACA
>Ga0213920_1000379_pt1 | contig 37558 bp, 32 predicted proteins | sample McNCre1117MG_FD_161054 | JGI IMG/M metagenome (GOLD analysis project Ga0213920, IMG submission 161054) | Freshwater microbial communities from McNutts Creek, Athens, Georgia, United States - 11-17 MG | ecosystem: Environmental > Aquatic > Freshwater > Creek | place: USA: Georgia | collected...
CTGCAGTACATCAATTTATTCACATTGGTGATCATGCTATGATATCTGGAGGATCTTTGGTAAGAAAAGATGTGCCTCCATTTACAAAAGCGGCTAAAGAGCCTTTGTCTTATGTAGGAATCAATTCAATTGGTCTAAGACGAAGAGGATTTACAACCGAGAAAATTAGAGAAATTCAAGATATTTACCGTATTCTTTATCAAAAGAACTACAATACCACTCAAGCTATCGGTATTATCGAAGCTGAAATGGAAGCTACTCCTGAACGTGATGAAATACTAGATTTTATCAGAAATTCATCAAGAGGAGTAATGAAAGGTTACAGTGGTAATTATTAATCAAAATAGTAGAAAAACAAAAATAAATACAATTTAAAATGGCAAGTACATCAGATATTAGAAACGGATTATGTATCAAATACAATAACGATATTTATAAAATTATTGAATTCTTACACGTTAAACCAGGTAAAGGACCAGCTTTCGTTAGAACTAAATTAAAATCTTTGACTAATGGGAAAGTATTAGATAATACATTTTCTGCGGGTCATAAAATTGATGAAGTTCGTGTTGAGACCCATACGTTTCAATATCTTTATGCAGAAGGAGATGATTTTCACTTTATGAATAATGAATCTTTTGAGCAAATTACTTTGAACAAAAATGTATTAGATAATCCTGATTTATTGAAAGAGGGAACTAATGTAATGATTCAGATTAATGCCGAAACAGAAGCGCCACTTTCAGTTGATATGCCTGCTTCTATTATTTTAGAAGTTACGTATGCTGAACCAGGAGTAAAAGGAAATACTGCAACCAATGCTACTAAATCAGCAACAGTTGAAACAGGAGCTACAGTAAACGTTCCTTTATTCATTAATGAAGGAGACAAAATTAAAATTGATACTACTTCAGGTTCTTATATGGAACGTGTAAAAGAATAAATAAATTACTAATCTAAAGGTTGATTGTCCACCGACTCTCAACCTTTATTTTTTCATATTAAATAATACATGAAATTCCCTAATACACATACACTAAAAGAAATTGCCAACTTAATTCATTGTGAATTTGTTGGGGATGCGAATTTTCCTGTTTTGGGGATGAATGAAATTCATGTAGTAGAAGCGGGGGATATAGTTTTTGTGGATCATCCTAAGTATTATGACAAAGCATTGCAATCGAATGCTACCATAATCTTAATCAACAAAGAAGTGGATTGCCCAGAAGGTAAAGCCTTGTTGATTTCAGATGATCCATTTAGAGATTTCAATACTTTGACAAGACATTTTATGCCTTTTCAATCCTCTAATGTGTCTATTTCGCCTTCGTCAAAAATTGGGCAAGGAACTGTAATTCAACCCAATACTTTTATTGGAAACCAGGTAGTAATCGGGAACAATTGTTTGATTCATTCTAATGTAGCGATTTACGATCATACTATAATAGGAGATAATGTAATCATCCATGCAGGCACAGTAATAGGAGGAGATGCTTTTTATTATAAAAAACGTCCTGAAGGATTTGATCAATTGCTTTCAGGAGGAAGAGTAGTAATTGAAAACAATGTTGGTATTGGCGCACTTTGTACCATTGACAAAGGAGTTACAGGAGATACCACTATTGGAGAAGGAAGTAAATTAGACAATCAAGTACATGTGGGTCACGATACTGTAATTGGAAAAAAATGTTTGATCGCTTCACAAACAGGAATTGCCGGTTGTGTAATCATAGAGGACGAAGTAACTCTTTGGGGGCAAGTTGGTACAACTAGTGGAATTACTATTGGAACGAAAGCCGTTGTAATGGGACAAACAGGTGTTACTAAATCTATTGAAGGTGGTAAATCGTATTTTGGTACTCCAATAGAAGAATCCAGAGAAAAATTGAAACAATTAGCCAATATCAAAAAAATACCCGAACTATTAAATAAATTGAAATAATGTCTGCCAAAAAATTAGTACAAAATTTTTACAAATCAGATGCTTTAATTGATGCTGAAGTAATGAAAGACTTTTTGCATCCTGAAATTATTTTAGATTGGAATAGCAGCAAAGGATTTGTGCAAATGAATTACGAATCAATAGTCAACTTAGCGGGTGAATTAAGTAAAGCATACGTTCGTTCTAAAGTTAGAATTAGTCATATTCTTGCTGAAAATGACTTAGTTTCTGTTCGCTATTCACATTACGTAAAGACTATTGAGAATCCCAGAGAAGAAATGTTTTTAGCAAATTTTATAGTAATTTGGCAACTAAAAGACGATAAATTGTACAGAGGCTATCAAATGAGTCAAATTTCTTAATTTATTTTCAATTAAAAAGTTCGAAAATAATTTCAAAACCTTACTTTTGCATAACAATTTTTAAAATCATATAAAAAATATATCATGAGTGTTTTAGTTAATAAAAATTCCAAAATAATTGTTCAAGGATTTACAGGAAGCGAAGGAACGTTTCACGCTTCTCAAATGATTGAATATGGTACAAATGTTGTAGGTGGTGTAACTCCAGGAAAAGGAGGAACAACACATTTAGATCGTCCTGTTTTCAACACAGTAAAAGATGCTGTTGAACAAGCAGGTGCTGATACTTCAATTATTTTTGTACCGCCAGCTTTTGCAGCTGATGCTATTATGGAAGCCGCTGATGCTGGAATTAAAGTAATCATTGCCATTACAGAAGGAATTCCTGTAGCAGATATGATTAAAGCCAATAGTTATGTTAATGAAAGAAACGCAAGACTTATTGGGCCTAACTGTCCAGGTGTTATCACTGCAGGTGAAGCTAAAGTAGGTATTATGCCAGGTTTTGTTTTCAAAAAAGGAACTGTAGGTATTGTTTCTAAATCAGGAACGTTAACGTATGAAGCCGCTGACCAAGTAGCTAAACAAGGTTTAGGAATTACTACTGCAATTGGTATTGGTGGAGATCCAATCATTGGAACAACTACAAAAGAAGCAGTTGAATTGTTAATGAACGATCCAGAAACTAATTGTATTGTTATGATTGGAGAAATTGGTGGGCAATTAGAGGCTGACGCCGCTAAATGGATTAAAGCCGATGGTAACCGTAAACCGGTTATTGGATTTATTGCAGGAGTTACTGCTCCAGCAGGTCGTACAATGGGTCACGCAGGTGCTATTGTAGGAGGATCAGACGATACCGCTGAAGCTAAAAAACAAATCATGAGAGAAAACGGAATTCACGTAGTTGACTCTCCAGCTGAAATTGGTAAAAAAGTAAAAGAAGTTTTAGGTTAGTCCTAAATACACAATAGAATCTAAAATACCTCACGGTTTCGTGGGGTATTTTGTTTAATAAATACAGTAAATAATAATGTACAAAGAATTAAAAAAGTTTAAAGTAACTAAGAGTTTTACTTTTGGTCAAGAAGATAGTTTAGAAGAAGTGTGTAATGCTCCTGAAAGTGCTAGTGGTATTTTCTTGGTATACGCTGTGGATGGTGAGGAGAAAGAATTGATTATGGTGGGTTCTACAGGAACTATCCAAAACAACGGTACTTTAAAAAGTAAAAATGGAGGATTGTATGACAAAATTGTAAATGGTCATCAATTTGCTAAAACAGGAAGAAAATATTCTTGGCCTGCCCAAATGAAATTAGAAAATATAGAACGATTAGAAGTTTCGTGGTATGATACTTTTAATGAAAAAGTAAAAGTAATTCCAACTTTTATTGAAGGTCAGGTTTTACAAAATTTCTTGGATGAAAATGGTAGTTTACCAAGATGGAATGTAGCTTTTTAAGTAATACATTTTTTATAAAACAAAAGCGCCCATTTTTCAATGGGCGCTTTTGTTTTTATTTAAATGGGCTAGACCATTTAGGGTCTGTATACACATTAGTTCCTGTGAGGGTTTTTATAAAAGCAATTAAAGCAGTCACTTCAGTTGCATTTATATTCAATTGTTGCCCAAATCCATTGGGTGTCAATCTTTGATCTAAATTAGTATTTCTAGGAGCAATGGTAATGGTTCCGTAATGACCTATTACATTTTGTAAAGTAGCAAAGCTCCCTGTATGCATCATTGGACCATTTGGAGTTCCATTGGCGTTTAGCAAATCTCTTAAAGAAGGCGCTTTGGTATTCGTAATGTCAATTCCTGTTCCGTTAAGTACACCAATTACACCATTATTTTTAGTATTAGGGTCAATATCAAATTCAGGTGGTGCGTGACATCCTGCACAACCAAAACCTCCTGAAATTCTAACTCCTGAAGTATCAAAAACAGGAGGGATTAAAAATAAGTTCTTTCCTTGATTTTCTTGAGCAGTAAAATTAGAAAATGGTTGATTGTCATTTTGAACGGCAGCTCTTCCTGTATCATATTTTGAATCAAAAGATTGAATACTTCGGATAAATTGAGCTAAAGCATTTTGCAATTTTGTTTCCGTTATTTCTTCTGAACCATAAACGTACTTAAATAACTCTTTGTAATATCCGATTGCTTGCAGTTTAGTAATCAAAGTAGTGATTGAACCGTCTCCACTTGTTCCGCTAAATCCCATTTCAATATGGTTTTGAATGGGTTGTGATGTCTGAGCTTCTAAAGTCGTGGCTCTTTCATCCCAGAAAAATTTAGTTTCATTTGAAAATCGAGAATTAACTAATCGCATAGCGTGTCTGGTCGTTGTTCCATTAACACCATCACTTGCATCCGTATCATCACCAAAAGCATTGGCTTGAATATGACAAGATGCACAAGAAATAGTGTTGTTTGACGATAAATTCTTATCATAAAACAATACTCTGCCTAATGTTGCTCCTTTATCTGTAATAGGGTTTCCGGCCGTATTATCTTTTGTAATGTACGCTGGCTTACTTTGGGTTGCATAATTGCTTAAATTATTTAAATCTATTTTTCCTGAAAAGGCAGCAATTACGTTGGGGTAAGTTTCCGTTGGAGTTGAAACACTATCACTGCTGCTACAAGAAAAAATGGTAAAAGCAATTGAAAATGTTATAAAAGAAGTTAATTTCTTCATAGTTTTAGGTTTAGGTTAATTTGGGATTTATTTTAAAAACGGAAAAGTATCTATTTAATTATATAAAAGTAAAATAGATTCTCAATTTTAATAAATAATTATGATTAAAATTAAATTTCTTAATCATTTATTTTTGACTATTATAACTTTTAAATTGAATTTGGGCTTTTTTTCAAACCACAATTATTCCTATATTTGAAAATTGATATTCATCCTTGCTATTAAGGATAAGAATTCAATATTATTGCAATTGAATCACAACACTATTTAGTTTATACTATGAAATTATTAGAAGGAAAAGTGGCTATCATTACTGGTGCCAGCCGTGGAATCGGTAAAGGAGTTGCAGAAGTATTTGCACAACACGGAGCAAATATTGCATTTACGTACAGTTCATCTGTAGAATCTGCTTTAGCATTAGAAAATGAATTGAATGCAATGGGTATTAAAGCCAAAGGCTACCAATCCAATGCAGCCGATTTTAATGAAGCGCAAGCTTTTGTTGATGCCGTGATTGAAGAATTTGGAACAGTTGACATTTTAATCAATAATGCTGGAATCACAAAAGATAATTTGTTAATGCGTATGTCAGAGGCTGATTACGATCAAGTAATTGATGTGAACTTAAAGTCGGTTTTCAACATGACTAAAGCTACTCAAAAAACTTTCTTAAAACAACGCTCAGGTTCTATTATCAATATGAGTAGTGTGGTAGGAGTGAAGGGAAATGCGGGTCAAGCCAATTATGCTGCTTCTAAAGCGGGTGTGATTGGATTTACTAAATCTATTGCCTTAGAATTAGGTTCAAGAAATATTCGTTGTAATGCAATTGCACCAGGGTTTATTGAAACTGAGATGACAGCTAAATTAAGTCCAGAAGTAGTTCAAGGATGGAGAGACGGAATTCCGTTGAAACGCGGTGGAACAACAGATGATGTAGCCAACGCTTGTCTTTTCTTCGCTTCAGATATGAGTGCTTTCGTAACAGGTCAAGTACTTAACGTTTGTGGTGGAATGCTAACATAACGGTTTGCTAATAGTTTGATTTTGTATTCAAACTAAATCTAAAATATAATGAACACCAACACAATCTTGTTACTGATTCTTTCTGTTTTGATTGCTTCGGGTTTTGCTTATTTTTACTATTTATATAAAGCCAAAAACAAATCCAATCTGAATTTGTTTTTGGCTTTTTTACGTTTTTCGGCTTTATTTAGTATTTTTCTATTACTCATAAACCCAACTATAACAAGTAATACGCTCGAAATCCAGAAGACACCTTTAGTAGTGGTGATGGATAATTCGAGTTCGATTCCTTTTTTAAAATCAGATAAAACAGCCAACGAATTCTATCAGAAGATAGTTTCTAACACTGATCTACAAGAGAAATTTGATATTCAATCCTATCAATTTGATACCGACTTTCTACCATCAAAAAGGTTTAATTATAAAGGAAAACAAAGTCATATAGACGCAGTTGCCAAAGGCTTACAAACCACATTCAAAAATAAAACGTTTCCCACGGTGTTACTTACCGATGGTAATCAAACAACAGGCAATGATTATGTGTATAGTTTTAATGCTGCCAATAAAGTCTATCCAGTAATTTTAGGAGACACTACGCAAGTATTTGATTTAAAAATCAATCAACTTAATGTAAACCAGTATGTTTTTCACAAAAATAAATTCCCTGTTGAAGGATTTATTCAATATTCGGGAACACAACCAATAACCGCTAATTTTATCATTTCAGAAGGGAAATCTAACCTTGCGCAACAAACAATTTCTTTATCTCCACAAAAAAGAACAGCCGTTGTTCAATTGGTTTTGCCTGCCAAAAAATTAGGGTTACAGGTTTTAAAAGCGCAAATTACTTCTCCCAAAGAAGAGAAAAATAAATTCAATAATAGTAAAAATTTTGCCATTGAAGTGCTGAATCAAAAGACCAATATTGCAATTATTTCGTCTTTGAATCATCCTGATATTGGAGCTTTAAAACGCAGCATTGAATCTAATGTAAAACGTAAGGTTAGTGTATTTAAACCTAATACAATCAGTGATTTAAAAAAATATAATGTTGTTATTTTTTATCAACCTAACTCTACTTTTAAAGCTGCTTTTGAGACTGCAAAATTATTGGGTTTACATTCATTTATAATTACAGGGACGAATACAGATTTCGCATTTTTAAATCAACATCAAAATGATTTGCAATTCAAAATGGCAAATCAAACGGAAGATTATTTTGCGGGTTTCAATTCGCAATTTAATGTATTCGCCTTAGACAATATCGGATTTGAATCTTTTCAGCCATTGCAAAATAATTTTGGTACAATTTCTTCGAAGGGAAATGTTTCCGTTTTACTTTCTTCTAAAATTAGAGGAATCGACACCCAATTACCTTTGCTTGCTTTTGCTGAAAATCAAGGTGAAAGAACGGCTTTTTTATTAGGAGAAAACAGCTGGAAATGGCGTTCACAGAGTTTTGTCGACCATCAATCTTTTGAAAAATATGATATTTTTATAGATAAAATTATTCAGTTTTTAGCCTCTAATCCAACTAAGAAACCATTAGTTGTGGAACATGAATTGGTGTATAATTCAGGGGATAAAATTGAAATTAATGCCCAGTATTTTAATAAAAACTCTGAGTTTGATGAAAAGGCTCGCTTGAATATAGCTATCATAAACAAACAAACTAAAGCAGTTACAAATTTTGATTTATTAAAAGGGAGTAATTCGTATAAAGTCAATCTTGACGGACTTCCAGCTGGAAAATATAATTTTACGGTTACAGAACTAAACTCAAAAGAACAGTATTCCAATCATTTTGAAATTTTGAATTTTGATATTGAAAAGCAATTTGTAAACCCTGATTTTCAAAAGCTACAACAATTGGCAACTCAAACTCAAGGAAAAGTCTATCTACCTAATCAAAATGCTAATTTGATTCAACAATTATTAAAAAATGAGGACTACAAAGCAATCCAAAAAAATGTAATTACTCAAGATTCATTGATTGATTGGTCTTATTTATTGGTAATCATTGCATTTTTACTGACAACGGAATGGTTGGTTAGAAAATACAATGGATTATTATAATATTCTTATTAATGAATATATTTACACTCTAAACTTACTATTATGAATTTAAACGTTAAAAAACCAATCGTGCTTTTTACAGCAGTTACTGTTGTATCATTTATTGCTATTTCATGGGGACCTTTTGGTCATGAACGTATTAACAAAGCGGCTGTATTAGCACTTCCAGAACCAGTACGTACTTTTTTTTACAATCACATCGATTTTGTTACACAAGAATCTACTGTACCCGATTTGAGAAAATATACTTTGAGAGACAATTCAGAAAAACCACGTCATTTTATTGATTTAGAGAATTACGGTGTTGCGGATACTGTTCCCAGAACTTCAGAATTAGCGAAGAAAAAATACGATGAGAAATTCTTATCTAGCAATGGGATTTTACCTTGGTACATTCAAGATGTAATGGTAAAGTTAACCAAAGCGTTTAAGGACAAACGCAAAACTGAAATCTTGTTTTTGGCAGCTGATTTAGGACATTACATAGGTGATGCACACATGCCCTTACATACTGCGGTTAATCACGACGGGCTATTGACTAATCAAAAAGGAATTCATGCTTTATGGGAAGCGCGTATTCCTGAAATGTTTGGTAAAGACTATAATTTGCACACAGAAGGCGCCACCTATATTTCAAATATTGAAGAAACAACTTGGGGAATTATCAATGATTCTCATAGTTTGATTGCGCCATTGTTATTGGCAGATAAAAATTTAAGAGATGCTGTAGGGGTGGATAAAATGTATAATTTGGATGCAAAAGGAACCATTGCAAAAAACAAGTTTAACGATCTTATTCATACCGATGAATATGTTAAAAAATACAATCAGGCTTTGAACGGAATGGTAGAAAAACAATTACGAAAAGCGATTGTGATGACTTCAAGTTATTGGTACACTGCATGGGTTAACGCTGGTAAACCTGACTTATCAGGTTTAGACACTCCTGATCAAACAGAACGAAATAAAGAAAACTTGAAATCCGATTTAAAACTTTGGAACCAAGGCAAATTATTTGGTTTAGAAAGCGAAAAAGATTTCGATTAATTTCAAAAAAAGGGGCTATTCTAAATAGCCCCTTTTTTTATTTAGTTTTTCTGGTATTTCTTTTTCTTCAACATATCCGAAGCCGTTTGATAATACGAAACGGTTTCTTTAACTAAGTCGGTTCTTTCTTTTTTTAACAAGACTTGATCATAATACAATTGAAATTCAGGAGTCATTTTTTGATCTGGTTTTAAACTCAATTGGAATTGTTTGACTTGTTGTTTGGGCGAAATAATAGTCAATACATTGTCTTTTATCAAACCTAAATCTTGATAAGTAGCGATTAACGCTCTTGGTTTATAATCCGCCTTTAAAACGTCTTGTCCGTAAAATTTACTTTCATAATTAAAATTCAACAAGCCCATTACAGTAGGCATCACATCAATTTGAGACATCAATTGAGTATATTTCTGTGGTGCAATAAATCCTGGGCTATAGACCAAAGCAGGTATCCTGTATTTATCTAAAGGCAATTCTGTTTTTCCTGCACTTGAGGCACAATGATCCGCAACAATTACAAAAACAGTATTCTTGAACCAAATTTGCCTTTTAGCCATTTCAAAAAACTGTTTCAAAGCATAATCGGTATATTTCACTCCGCCATCTCTAGACTTGGCATCGCCAGGAATATCAATTTTATTATTAGGATAAGTAAAAGGTCTGTGATTACTTACCGTCATCCAATGATTAAAGAAGGGTTTGCCAGTTTGTGCTTCTTCATTCATTACTTTAATAGCTTTGTTAGCCATATCTTCATCACAAACACCCCACACATTAGCAAAGGTGATTTCGATTGGACTCAAGGTTTTTTTATCGATAATAGCATACCCATTTCCAGAGAAAAAATCTTCCATGTTATCAAAAAAGGCATCTCCACCATACAAGTATTTCACATTGTAACCTTTTAGTTTGAAAACATTTCCTGTCGAAAATTTATTCTTGTTGTCTTTTCGTTTTACTACACTTTCTCCCGCAGTAGGAGGAAAGCAAAGCGTTACAGCTTCTAGTCCGCGAACTGTTCTATTTCCAACAGCATATAGATTAGTGAACTGCAAACTTTGATTGGCCAACTCATCTAAAAACGGAGTGATATTGTTTTCATTTCCATAGGCTTTCATGAAATCAGCACTATAACTTTCAATGGTGATTAAAACTACATTTTTATGATTTTCTTGCGCTTGTCCTTTTATTGCTCGTAAAGTAGATTCGTCTGAAATTCCATGGATTTGCTCTTGCAAAGTAGCATATGCTTCTTGAGTTGGAATGGTTTTATAAAATTTAAAGTAATCCAATTCGCTATGAATAAAAGCCAAATAGAATTTATACACCCCGTTAGATTGCAATTCATTCGTAAAGATATTTTGAGAATTTTCTTTGGCAGCCAAATAAGGTATGGTGACCAAGGAGAATACCAACATACCAATATACATTCCTGAAATTTTGATTTTTTCAGTAAAGGAAGGAATGGATTCTATGTAGTTTTTAGAACGTTTTACAATGAAATAGGTAATTGTACCTGAGATTACAAAAAGAGTTGTGAATATGGGGATTACAGGATAGGATTGCATGATATTTCCAATGACTTCATTGGTATAAACCAAATAATTTACAGCAATAAAATTGTATTTTACTCCAAATTCATTCCAAAAGAAAAACTCACTAATGGCATTTTGAAGTATCAAAGTCACAAATAGAAAAACAACAAACGAGAACAACCAGAAACGGATGGTATCTCTATATTTTGGTAGGAATAATAACAGTCCAAATAACAAAGTTTTGAGTCCGATGAATGCCATACCAATCTCGGGTAAAGCACCTCCGTATTCGTTTAAAATAGTATTTCCAAAAGTCACATATAAAAACAAACTAACCAATAGTCCAAAAACAATATAACCAGTTGGTTTTAGGTATTTCGAGTTGGATATAAAAATCAAATACAACCACAAAAATCCACTCAAAACCGTAAAAACTAAACAATCTGAAAGGATACCAAAAGTAAATATTTTGATTGTGTCTAGGCTAGAAAAAGAGGCCTGAGTAATGGGATGAAATAACAATACTATTCTAAGTATGAAACTTACAAGTATATAAAACAACGTAAGATTATAAAAAGGAGATAGTTTTTTTAGTACAGACATAGTGAAAATATTTTTGCAAAAATAAGCAATTTGAAATAATAAAATAGGGATAGTAAATAGAGCAATAATATAACCTATTTAGAGTTATTTGTTAATCAACCTTAATTTTAACTTAAAAATAGAATTTCTAAAATTATATAATTCTAATTTCGATTACATTTACGTTCAGAATTAATTATACTACCAAATGAAAAAAACATTTTTATTCTTTTTCCTATTGATTTCGACTTTAGGCTTTTCTCAAAATTGGAAAACTAATTTTGAAGATGCGAAAGTTCAAGCCGCAACTGAAAACAAAAACATAGTATTGGTTTTTTCTGGATCTGATTGGTGCGGACCTTGTATCAAATTAGACAAAAACATTTGGCAATCAGATGCTTTTAAAAAAGAAAGTGCGAAAAAATGGGTTTTAGTTCGCGCTGATTTCCCAAAGAAGAAAGCCAATCAACTTTCAGATGAATTGACTTCAAGCAATAAAAAACTTGCTGAAAAATACAATAAAGAAGGAAATTTTCCTTTAGTAGTTGTAGTAGACAGCAACGGAAAAGTTATTGGTAAAACGGGGTATGCTAATGTAGAACCCGAAGATTATATAACCATCTTACATGGATTAGAAAAGAAATGAAAAAAATACTTCTCTTCTTTATTTTAGTTTCAATTTCCTCTTTTGGACAGATTATCCATAAGAGGAAATTGATTTTACTGACAAGTCCCTTCGAAATGACTGTTGTCGCTAAAGATACTGTAGAGGCCAATCAATATATAGATTTGGCAATTGCCGAAGTAAAAAGAGTGGAAAATTTAGTTTCTGATTGGAAACCAGAAACTCAAATTTCACAGGTAAATCAAAACGCGGGGATTCAGCCTGTAAAAGTAGATGACGAGGTATTTCAATTAGTAAAAAGGTCAATTAAAATCTCTAAGCTAACTGATGGTGCATTTGACATTTCGTATGCGTCTATGGATAAAATCTGGAAATTTGATGGGTCAATGAAAGAAATGCCTACTGCTGAAGCAATCAAAAAATCAGTTGAAAAAGTGGGCTTCCAAAAAATAATTTTGGACGAAAAAGAGAAAACTATTTTTTTAAGAGACAAAGGAATGAAATTAGGTTTGGGCGGAATTGCTCAAAGTTTTATAGCTGATAATATTAGGGATTTATTGAAAAGTAAGGGGTGTACTTCTGGAATTGCCAATGTATCAGGAGATATTGCTGCTTGGGGAAAACAACCAGATGGTAAACCTTGGACGATTGGAATTATCAATCCAATGAATAAAAATAAAATTTTCGCTACTTTCCCGTTAGTCGACAGCTCGGTTGAAACATCAGGAACGTATGAGAAATATGTAGTTTTTGACGGCATTCAATACAGCCATATTATCAATCCCAAAACAGGCTATCCGGCACAAGGAATTGTGAGTGTTACTGTATTTGCCAAACAAACTGAAATTGCCGATGGTTTAGCCAAAGGGGTATTTTTGTTTGGAGTGGAAGCGGGGTTAAATTTGGTCAATCAACTCAAAGGAATTGAGTGTATAATAGTTGACAGCAAAGGTAAAATCTATTCGTCAAAAGGAATTGATATAAAAAAAATGAGTTTAAATTAAAAAACAGCCTTATACTATGAAACATAAATTAGTAGTGTTATTTTTTATTCTTATAGGATTACAATCGTGTAATACCGTTAAAGAATACGAAAAACAAAAAATAAACGATCCCGATATGAAACTTTCGGCACGTACTAATGAGAAATTTGAAAACACGTTTCAAGTCTATCGTGAAGCTGCTGCAGGTGCTAATGGTGGAAAATCAGGTGGAGGCTGCGGCTGTAATTAATTTAAAATACAATGAAAAGAATAATAGTTATAGTAAGCTTAGTAATTAGTACACTATCTTTTGCGCAAAAGAAAGATTCTACAGCTGTGTTTAAAAAACGTGTACTCGAAACTACTGAAGTAGATTTTATTTCCAGTTATTATAATCAGGATGGCTCACACGCTGCTGTATCTGGAGGTATTGGAACAGAAAAATTAAGTGATTTTGCCTCAAATATCATTGTAGCAGCACCTCTAAATGATGATGATGTGCTGACTTTTGATGTAGGAATCTCTGCTTATACTTCGGCTTCGTCAAGTAATGTTAATCCATTTAATTCGCATACTACTTCAACTTATACTTCGACAGGTGCATCGGGTAGAGGAGGATCGATTTCTACGTCAAGTTCTCCTCCAGATGGAACACCATGGCAGTCTTCAACAGGAGCATCAGGTCAAGGGGCTTTGTATGCGTTGAATGCTAATTATAGTCATAGTTCAGATGATAGAAATTTTATGTGGAATAGTGATGTTTCTCTTTCGACTGAGTTTAACTACAATTCTTTTGGTTTTGGAGGGGGAATTACCAAACTATTCAATGATAAAAATTCAGAAATATCAGTTAAGTCTAATATTTACTTAGATAATTGGAAAATAATTTATCCGACTGAATTACATCAATACGATACTTATGGCGCTAGCTTTTTAACTTCAGGCTACTTTACTGGTGTAACTGTTCTGGATCAAAGTGGAGCTGCTTCAAGAGCTTATTTACCAAGCAATTTTAAACCTTGGGAATCTACAGCCCGAAATTCATATTCAGCTTCGGTTAGTTTTAGTCAAGTTGTTAATACTAGATCACAGCTTTCTGTTTTCTTTGATGTTTTACAACAACAAGGACAGCTTTCTACACCATACCAAAGGGTTTATTTTGCTGACAAAGCTAATTATTATATAGGTCAAGCAAAATACATACCTAATTACACCGATTCATCTAATCTAGCTGTGTACCAATTAGCCGATGATATAGAAAGAATGCCTAACAGCCGTTTCAAATTGCCTGTAGGATTACGTTGGAATTATTATTTCAATGAAAAATTGACTATGAGAACGTATTACCGTTATTACTGGGACAATTGGGGACTTCGTTCTCAAACAGCCAGCTTAGAAATTCCTTTTAAAATCTCAGATAGTTTTACAGTGTATCCAATGTACCGTTATTATATTCAAAATGCAGTGAAGTATTTTGCTCCTTATGAACAACATGTATCAACGGAACAATATTACACTTCAGATTATGATTTGTCACTGTTTACAGCTAATCAATACGGTTTTGGATTTAATTATACGGACATTTTTGAATCTACAACATTCTTTGGATTAGGAATAAAAAATGTCGATTTTAGATTCAATCACTACTCTAGAACCGATGGTTTAAGTGCTAATATTGCCACTTTTGGAATTAAATTCGTAGCTCCTTAAATAGGTCGCTTATGCGTATTCTTATAATAGAAGACGAAGCTGGAATCGTTCAATTCTTACAACAAGGATTGGAGGAAGAAGGCTATAGTATTACTACAGCATCTGATGGTGAATTAGGGTTGCAACTACTTTTAAATAAAAGTTTTGATTTGGTTTTATTAGATTGGATGTTGCCCCAAAAAACGGGACTAGAAATATGCAAAAGCTTTCGTGAGAAAGATAAAAAAACCCCTATTATTTTTTTAACAGCTAAAGATACTGTTCAAGAAACCATTGAAGGACTTCAGGCTGGAGCCAATGATTACATCAAAAAACCATTTAGTTTTGACGAATTAGTGGAAAGAATCAAAATTCACTTTCGGAATCTTGAAGCGAATTCAATACTTCAATTGGGACCAATTGAAATTGATTTAAATAAACATATTGTTTCGTCGTACAAAAAAGAGATTAATTTAACCCATCGTGAATTCGAATTATTACATTACTTAGTTAAAAATAAAGGCAAAGTATGTACGCGAACTCAAATTATCGAAGATGTTTGGGACATTCATTTTGATTATGATACAGGTGTAATTGATGTTTTTATGAATGCTATTCGCAAAAAACTAAATTTAAAAAAAGAAGACGACTATATTAAAACCATTAGGGGTGTAGGTTATATTACTAACGACTAATTCATGCAACAACTCTCTTTTCGAAATAGAATTGCTTCCTATTATATAATCACAACGGCATTATTGATTTGCGCTGTATTTTGTATGATTTATGCTATTGTAAGTTTTAGTGTTTACAATCATGTCAAAGAGGATATCAATTCAGAGGTAGAAAAACACTTAGAGGAAATTGAAATCAAAAACAGTCAGTTTCACTTAATTAATAAAGAAGAGTGGAGAGAACGAGAACATAATACTATTGATGTAAATCCTGTTTTTGTGCAATTTATTGATCAAAATAAAAATATTAAAGAAAAATCGCCTAATCTTAAAAACTTAGAATTAAAATTTAATGCTCAATCTACGCCCTACCAGCTATATGATTCAAAATTAGCTCATAAATTAATTAGACAAGCACAAGCGCCTATTCGTGAAAATGGTAAAATTGTTGGCTATCTTATCGTAGCCATGTCGTTAGAGGCTCCTAATTTATTGCTTCACGATTTGTCTGAAGCACTTTTGATTTCATACCCCATAATTTTATTAGTTTTATTCCTAATTGCCCGTTTGATTGCCGGGAGAAGCATTAAACCTATTAGTTCCATAATGGCGACTTCAAATGCCATTACAAAAGATAATTTAAAGTCCCGAATTCCGTTACCTAAGACTCGGGATGAATTGTACATTTTATCAGAAACGATTAATAATTTACTGGATCGTTTAGAAACCGCTATTGAACGCGAAAAACAATTTACCTCCGATGCTTCTCACGAGCTCCGAACTCCATTAACAGTTATCAAAGGAACTTTGGAAGTTTTGATTCGAAAACCTAGGACTACTCCAGAATACGAAGAAAAAATCAACTTTTGTGTAACTGAAGTAAACCGACTCAATCATTTAGTTGATCAATTGTTGTTATTGGCTCGATATGAAAATGAAAAACAATCGTTAAAAATAGAATCGGTTAATTTGAGTAGATTACTTCTTGAAACTATTGATAGACAATCGTTTTTAATTGATTCTAAAAATATCCAAATTTCAAATCAGATTGAAGATAATGTACTTTGCGAATCTGACCATCATTTATTGCCCATAATTATTACCAATATAATTTCTAATGCATTAAAATATTCTAACGAAAACGGAGTGGTTGAAATTCAACTTAAGAAGAGTAAAAATAGAATAGAATGTGTTATTTCCGATTCTGGAATTGGTATTTCGGAAGAAGATTTAGATAAAGTTTTCCATCCTTTCTTTCGAACTAAAGCAGCAAATCAGGCACATATTAAAGGGATGGGATTAGGTTTATCAATTGTACAACGATTATGTACTTTACTTACAATTGATTTAAAAGTAATTAGTACTGAAAATATAGGTACTCGAGTATATTTATTTTTCAGTTGAATGCTAAGTAATTCTTAAGATTTAACTTATATTTATATATTACATTTGTGATATTAAATTTTAAGATAAAAAATGTTAGAAAAAATTATAGCTTTTAGTCTAAAAAATAAACTTATTATTTTACTATTTACACTTGGTGTATTTGGTTTTGGAATATTTTCTATATTCCAAATTTCAATTGGAGCCGTTCCTGATGTGACCAATAATCAAGTCCAAGTGATTACTACTTCACGTAATCTTTCAACTCAAGATATAGAGCAATTTATTACCTATCCCGTAGAAATCGAAATGGCCAATTTACCAGGCGTAAAAGAAATTCGTTCGATTTCAAAATTCGGATTATCAGTCGTAACCATAGTTTTTGATGATAATTTAGGCACCTATTTACCGAGACAATTAATTGCTGAGAAAATAAAATCAGCTTCTGAAAAAATACCCGATGGTTTTGGAACTCCAGAAATGGGACCAATTACAACCGGTTTAGGAGAAATTTATCAATATACTTTAGAAGTACAACCCGAGTTCAAGCACAATTATTCTGTTGCTGATTTAAGAACCATACAAGATTGGGTAGTGAAACGACAATTGTCTGGAATCAAAGGAGTAGTAGAAATCAATACCTGGGGAGGTTATTTGAAACAATACGAAATTGCAATTAGTCCTGCTAGTCTAAAAGCGATGAATATCAACATGTCGGAGGTATTTTCTGCCTTAGAAAAAAATAACAGCATCGCCGGTGGTGCCTATATTGAAAAAGTAAATCAAAGCTATTTCATTCGTGGAGAAGGAAAAGTGAAGTCTTTGGAAGACATCGAGAATATCGTAGTCAAAAACAACAATGGCATGCCCGTGTATGTTAAAAATATTGCAACGGTGCAATTTGGTCATGCTAACCGTTTCGGCGCTATTACCGGTAATGGAGAAGGCGAAAAAGTGTTAGGACAAGTAATGATGCTAAAAGGAGGTAATTCCAAACAAGTGATTACTGATGTTAAAAATCGTGTGGCCGAAATACAAAAACATTTGCCAGAAGGGGTTTATATAAACGGATTCTTAGAGCGAAGCGAATTGGTTGGAAAAACCACTTTTACGGTGGCAGAAAACTTAATTTTAGGTTGTCTTATAGTCATTTTTGTGGTCGTTTTATTATTAGGAAACTGGCGTTCAGGCTTGGTGGTAGCTTCAGTTATTCCGCTTTGTTTACTATTTGCCATTTCTTTTATGAATATTTTTGGCATTGATGCCAATTTAATGAGTTTAGGCGCCATAGATTTTGGAATCATTATCGATGGAGCTGTTATTATAGTAGAATTTATTGCTTTCCAGATAGCACATAAGTCGGCTCATTTGGCTTTATTAGCCAAAGAAGAACAACAAGTAGAAATTGATCAAATAACGTTTAAAAGTGCTTCAAAAATGATGAACTCGGCTGTATTTGGTCAGTTGATTATTTTAATCGTTTTCATTCCTATTTTATCGTTATCAGGAATCGAAGGTAAAATGTTCAAACCGATGGCAATGACTTTTAGTTTTGCCTTGCTAGGCGCCATGCTTTTCTGTTTTACCTATGTACCTGTGGTGGCTTCTTTATTTTTAAAACCCAAAGAAGAAAATCCAAATTCTTTTTCGCACAAACTCATTCAGAAATTGAATTCGTGGTATGTCCCAATTATCACTTGGGCATTGGCAAACACTAAAAAAGTGTTGTATGGCGCACTGAGTTTGTTAGTTTTTGCTGTCGTTTTATTTAGCACGATGGGAGGAGAATTTATTCCGACCTTAGACGAGGGTGATTTTGTAATTCAGCCCGTTTTAAAAACAGGAACTTCCTTGACTAAAACGATAGCAACTACGACCAAGATAGAAAAAATCATCTTGAAAAATTTCCCAGAAGTTACGCAAGTTGTCAGTAGGATAGGAGCTGCCGAAGTCCCTACAGACCCAATGTCTATGGAAGAAAGTGATGTTATTGTTAAATTAAAACCCAAATCAGAATGGGTTTCAGCCGCATCGAAAGATGAGTTAGCTGATAAAATCAAATCGTCTTTAGAAGCTCAAATTCCTAATATGGAAATTGAGTTTACACAGCCTATCGAAATGCGTTTTAACGAATTAGTTTCAGGGACTCGTTCGGATGTGGCAGTGAAAATATTTGGAGAAAACTTAGATGTTTTAGCACAAAAAGCACACGAAATAGAAAATGCCATTAAAAATGTGGAAGGAGCCTCGGACATTATTATCGAAAAAACGGAAGGCTTACCACAAATGGCTGTACAATACGACCGTTCTAAAATTGCTCGTTACGGATTGAATATTGCTGATTTGAACGAAATGATTGCGCTAAGTTTTGCAGGAAAAACAGTGGGAAATGTGTTTGAGGGTGAAAAACGATTTGATATGGTAGTGCGTTTGAATGAAACGAATCGTAAGGATATTGATGATTTGAAAAACTTATATGTTTCGACGCCTAATGGACTACAAATTCCGTTAAGCGAATTAGCTACTATCGAATACACACAAGGTCCAGCTAAAATTTCAAGAGACAATACCAATCGTAGAATTGTAGTGGGTATCAATGTAAGAAATCGCGATTTACAAAGTGTGGTAACCGATATTCAAAAAATTGTAACTACTAAAATTAAACTTCCTTCAGGCTACTATGTAAAATATGGCGGACAATTTGAAAATCTTCAATCTGCTAAAGCCCGCTTGTTAATAGCAGTACCAATCGCTTTATTTTTAATTTTTATCTTGTTGTATTTTGCCTTTGGTTCAATCAAAGAAGCCTTAATGGTTTACTCCGCAATTCCGTTATCTGCCGTAGGTGGTATATTGTTTTTATGGATACGCGATTTACCTTTCAGTATTTCGGCAGGGGTTGGATTTATAGCTCTTTTTGGAATCGCTGTTCTCAATGGAATTGTCTTAATTGAGCATTTTAAAGAATTAAAACACCACGGAATGAAAGATATGGACGAATTGATTTTAAAAGGAACTACAGATCGTTTGCGTCCTGTTTTATTGACAGCTGCTGCAGCTGCTTTAGGTTTTTTACCGATGGCTATTTCATCTTCGGCAGGTGCTGAAGTGCAACGTCCATTGGCTACAGTAGTAATTGGAGGGTTATTTACGGCAACAATTTTAACGATGATTGTTTTACCTATTTTGTTCAAAGTATTTGACGGAAAAGAATTCAGAAAAGCTAAATTTAAAATGCATCATAAATCCACTTATTTAGTATTGTTTTTACTAAGTTCTACTTTTTTAATGGCACAAAATCCGCCTTCAGAGCGCGAGCGAATTGTAGCATTAGCTTTAGAAAACAATAAAGAAATCAAAGCAGCACAATTGCAATTAGAAAAAACAAAGGCGACTATTCAAACGGCTTATTCATTTGATAAAACCAATGTGTATTACAATTATGACCAAAATAATTTAGCTTTAAATAACGAGCCTTTACGAGTATTTGGTGTCCAACAAAAATTTGAATTTCCAACAGTATATGGAGCCAAGAAAAAAGCATTCGCATCAGAGTATGAAAAAGAAAAAGCTAAAGTAGAATTGCAAAAAAACAAATTGACTTTGGCTGTTTCTAAAGTGTATGAGCATATTGTGTATTTGCAAAACCAAGAAAAGCGCTATGCCTACTTGGATAGTTTGTACCAAAATTTTTCTAAGGCCAGTAAGCGTCGTTTTGAATTAGGCGAAACCAATTATTTAGAAAAGATTACAGCTCAAGCTAAGTCGGGACAAATCCAAACCAAGAAATCTCAAATTGAAAAAGATATAGTAGCGCAATATGAATTGCTTAATGCTTTAGTACAATCCGAGACTAAAGTAACAGTTTTGAATGCTCAAATGAGTCCGCTAGCTATTACATTAAGTAGTTCAGGAAAAGAATTGCACTCGGTTTATTTAGAAAGAGTTAGCGAAACCTACAAGAAACAATTAGAATTACAAAAACAACATTGGTTGCCTGATATTAATGTAGATTATTTTCAGGGTAGAAATAATGGATTATCTCAGTCTTTGTATGGTTTTCAGCTAGGAGTAGCGGTACCTATTTTATTTACGGGAACGACTTCAAAAATTAAAGCGGCTCAATTGGATTTAAAAAGTTGGGAACAACAAAAACAATACGAAGAACAAAAAATGACTCAATATCTTAGTCAAAAGGAAAATGAATTAGCCAAATACCAAGAAGCTATAAATTATTACAATCAATTTGGTCAAAAATTATCTGAAGAAATTATTAAAGTAGCTAATTTGAGTTACAAAAATGGTGAAATTGATTTCTTTCAATACATTCAAAGTTTAGAAAACGCCACGACTATTCAAGTCGATTATTTAGATACGTTGTTGCAATACAACACTACCCAATTAGAATTGTATTACCCTAATTTTTAATCTGTTGACAATGAAAAAAATACTATATACACTTGCATTAACAACTATTCTAATCAGTTGTAAAGAAACCAAAACAGAAGCAACCACTCCCAAGGAAGACGGACTCATTCACGTTACAAAAACTCAATTCGAGTCAGGCGGAATGATTATCGCTAGTCCGACAGAAGAGGATTTTGATGTTAGCATTAAAACTTCGGGAAAAATTGATGTGCCACCTCAAAATAGAGCACAAGTAACTACTTTTATTGGTGGCTATGTCAAGTCAACCACACTATTAGTAGGAGATAAAGTTCATAAAGGTCAAGCATTAGTTACTTTAGAAAGCACTGAATTTTTAGATATTCAAAAAGACTATTTGGAAGTTGCTGAACAAATAAAGTATTTAAAATCAGAATACGAACGTCAAAAAACTTTGTTTGACGAAAAAATAAGTTCGCAAAAAAATTACCTTAAAGCAGAAAGCGATTACCGAAGAGCTAAAGGAATGTATCAAAGTTTGAGAGAGAAATTACTTTTGCTAAAAATCAATCCGGCTAACGTAGAAAAAGGAAAACTAACTTCTACCGTTACTATTACATCACCTATTTCAGGAGACATTGTGATAATGAATGCTAATGTAGGAATGTACATAGCGCCATCAGCGGTAATTTTAGAAATTGTAGATACGCAACATTTACATTTAGAATTAGCCGTTTTTGAAAAAGATATTTTGAAGGTAAAAGTGGGTCAAAAAATTAATTTCACGGTACCTGAAGCATCTAAAGAAGTGTTTCCAGCTGAAGTGCATTTAGTAGGGAAATCAATTGAAGGAAACGACAGAACTATTAATGTTCATGGTCATTTAGATGAAACTATCAAACAAAAATTACTAACAGGAATGTTTGTGGAAGCTAAAATTGTAACTAGTAGCAAAAAGGGATTAGCGATTCCTGCTGAAGCATTAGTGACAGAAAACAATAAAAATTTCGTACTTTTATTAAAGAGCAATAAAGATAACGGTTATTCATTTAAGAAAGTAGCCATTACAATTGGAGAAAAAAATAAAGATTTTATTGAAATTCTACCTAATAACGAGATTCAAGCTGCTTCTAAAATTTTGACAAAAGGAACTTTTGACATAGTTAACTAGAAAATTATGGATGTAAACAAATTAAAAAAACAATTACAAGTAGAGGTAGATACAGCTTTTTTGTATGATAGTATAGCTTCCATACAATCGGATGTGAACTTAACTCGTGTTTTACAAAGTCTAGCTGAAATAGAAAAAGGACATGCTAAACACATGTTCGAGAAAGTAGTGACTATAGAACCTAATTATTCCATGCCGATTCCATCTTCTAAGGCAAAATTTCAATTGAAGGTAGGTAAGCTTTTTGGTTATAGTTCAATAATTAGCAGCTTAGCCAATATTGAAAAACAATTTGCTGTTAACACTATTAAAAATAAAATTGAACATGGAGAGAAACTAACAGGTTTTGAACACAATCATTTGCAAATTATTGAAGCGGTTAATAATAATGAAGCTTTAAATGTTTCAGGTGGTTTGTTATCTAAGTTTGAAAGCCGGCACAAATCTGTAGGAGGAAATGCGTTACGTGCTGCCGTTTTAGGTTCAAATGATGGTTTAGTTTCTAATATGAGTTTGGTTATGGGTGTGGCTGGGGCAGCAGTTTCTAATAATACCATTCTACTAACTGGAATTGCAGGATTATTAGCTGGGGCTATTTCAATGGCTTTAGGCGAATGGCTTTCTGTACAAAGTTCAAGAGAATTAAATCAACGCCAAATAGAATTAGAAACCGAAGAATTAGAAGCTTCTCCTGAGGAAGAAAAGAAAGAATTAGTATTGTTGTACCAGGCCAAAGGAATGAATGCAGTTGATGCTCAGAAACTAGCAGACAAAGCATTTGAAAGTCCAGAAACTGCAATCGATGCAATCATTGCAGAAGAATTAGGTATTGACAAAGAAGAATTGGGAGGTTCTGCTTGGGAAGCTGCTATTGCTTCTTTTGTGCTTTTTTCCATTGGAGCTGTTATTCCGTTGTATCCTTTTATCTTTTTAGATGGTAATAACGCTATTTTATTAAGTATTGGAAGTAGTGTAGTTGGTCTATTTGGTATTGGGGCAGCCATCACTTTGTTAACAGGTAAAAGTATCCTGTTTTCAGGCTTTAGACAAGTAGCTTTTGGACTTGCTGCCGCAGCAGTAACTTATGGGATAGGAACTTTAATAGGAGTTTCATTAGCAGGATAATTAACTAAACTAAATTTTATATTATGAACGATGCACATTTACACATGGTAGTCAACCATTTTCCAATCATTGGAACCATTTTAGCGATTGGAATTTTAATTGCTGGATTAATTTTGAAAAATACCACTCTAAAAAACACGTCTTATTTCTTGTTTATTATTGCAGCTGTTTTTGGTGCTTTAAGTATGGGAACAGGTGAGGGCACTGAAAAATTAGTAAAAGATATACCTACTATTGGCTGGGAAATTATTCACGAACATGAAGAAATTGCCGAGAAACTGGCCTTGTTACTATATATTTTAGGTTTACTTTCAGTAGTTGCATTGTATTTAAATTATAAAAAGAATACCAAAGAAAAACTAGCTTCCTTCTTTATCTTAGGAATCGGGATTGCGAGTTTATTTGTAGTTCAAAAAGTAGGCACTTCTGGAGGCGAAATTCGCCATACTGAAATTAGAGAGGGTTCTCAAAATACTTCAGCCGAAAAAATAGATAAAGATCTTGATGAAAAGTAGCAAGTGCTTTTAATAGATTAGCCTTTTTATTATTGTATTTAAAAAAATAATACAAATAAATTGACACAATGTTTTTATTGATAATTTTTGTTACAAAAGTCATAATAAGATACTATTCGTGTTATATTATTTGTAACTATATCGATTTCGTAATTTTATTTTTCTTAATTTTGAAAATATATACAATACGATTTTTTTAAATATTATTAGAGATGAGAAACATCAAAATCATTCAAGAATTACACGGTTTGGGAATAACAGGTTATCACGAAGTATCCCATAATCCATCTTATGAAGAATTATATCAAGACGAAATGTCTCATCGTAGAAAAGGCTTTGAAAAAGGTGCTTTAACGGATACAGGTGCAGTTGCAGTAAAAACAGGAATCTTTACAGGACGTTCTCCAAAAGACAGATATATTGTAAAAGACGATGTAACTAAAGATACGATTTATTGGGATGACAAAGTTAACTTTCCTACAACTCAATCGGTTTGGCGTGATTTAAAGAAATTAGTCTTAAAGCAATTATCTACTTCTCCAAAGTTATACGTTGTTGACGCTTTTTGCGGTACCAATGTAGATACAAGACTGAAAGTTCGTTTTGTTATGGAAGTCGCTTGGCAGGCCCATTTTGTAACCAATATGTTTATTCGTCCTTCAATATATGAAATAGAAAATTTTGGAGAACCTGACTTTGTGGTAATGAATGGTTCTAAAATAACCAATCCAGATTGGCAAAAACACGAACTTAATTCAGAAAATTTTGTGGTTTTCAACCTTACCGAAAAAATCCAAATTATCGGGGGAACTTGGTATGGTGGCGAAATGAAAAAAGGAATGTTCTCCATGATGAACTACTATTTACCTCTAAAAGGAATGGCGTCAATGCACTGTTCTGCTAATGTAGGAGAAGAAGGAGATGTAGCGATATTCTTTGGCCTTTCTGGAACTGGAAAAACAACACTTTCGGCTGATCCTAAACGCTATTTGATTGGAGATGATGAACATGGTTGGGATGACAATGGAGTATTTAATTATGAAGGAGGATGTTATGCCAAAGTAATTGACTTGTCAGAAAAGAACGAACCCGATATTTGGAGAGCTATCAAGAGAGATGCTTTATTAGAAAATGTTATGGTAGACGAATACGGAGAAATTAATTATTATGACCATTCTATTACTGAGAATTCAAGAGTTTCGTATCCTATTTATCATATTAATAAAATTGTTTTGCCTTCCAAAGCGGGACATGCTAAAAAAATTATTTATCTATCAGCAGATGCTTTTGGAGTTTTGCCTCCCGTATCTATTTTGGATGACGACCAAGCGCAATACCATTTTTTATGTGGTTATACTTCAAAATTAGCCGGTACTGAAAGAGGAATTACGGAACCTGTTCCTTCGTTTTCTCCTGCTTTTGGAGAAGCTTTCTTGACATTACATCCTACACGTTATTCTCAAACGTTAATTGGAAAAATGAAAGAACATGGGGCTAAAGCATATTTAGTAAACACTGGTTGGAATGGTACTGGGAAACGTATTTCGCTAAAAAACACTAGAGCGATCATCGACGCTATTATTAGTGGTGAAATTGAAGAAGCAGAAACAAGAGCAATTCCATTTTTGAATTTAACTATTCCAACTGTTTTACCTAATGTAAGCGATGGTATTTTAGACCCAAGAGATACTTACGAAGATAAAGCAGAATGGGAGCGAAGAGCTAAAGATTTATCGGCTAGATACATCAAAAATTTCGAACAATATACCAATACTGAGGAAGGAAAACGTTTAGTAAGCGCAGGACCAAAGTTAAGTTAGGTTGTTTTAGATTTTAACAATAAGATAGTGTTAAGTTAAATTTATAATTGGGATGTTACTATATTTTGCTTTATATTTGCACTCGAAATAAAAGAATTTCTATTAATTAGTATGTTATCAAATCAATTACATCATCATCATTTACTAAATTGCTCTCAAGCGATGTGTTAATGGTATGCGTGTAAGTCACATATTTAAAAACCCGTTTGAGTACATCAAGCGGGTTTTTTATTAAAAATCTGTTGTACTCAAATCACAACAAATTAAAAAAAACAAAAAACAATGAGTACTTTAAAAATTGCTATTCAAAAATCAGGACGCTTAAACGAAGACAGCATCCAAATCCTTAAAGACTGTGGTATTTCTATCAATAATGGAAACGACCAATTAAAAGCTACGGCATCTAATTTCCCATTAGAAGTATTGTATTTACGTAATTCAGATATTCCCCAATACTTAATTGATGGAGTAGTTGATGTGGCTATTGTAGGTGATAACTTATTAGTTGAAAAGGGGAAAAATATTGAAGTAGCCGAAAAATTAGGTTTTTCTAAATGCAAAGTTTCAGTAGCTGTACCTAAAAACTTTCAATACAATTCCGTAAAAGATTTAGATGGTTTACGAATTGCTACTTCGTATCCCAATACCGTTTTAGATTTTTTCAATTCTAAAAATGTGAATGTTGATTTACACCAAATTTCAGGTTCGGTTGAAATTGCTCCAAACATTGGTCTAGCGGATGCTATTGTTGATATTGTTTCAAGCGGTAGTACGTTGTTTAAAAACAATTTAAAAGAAGTAGAAGTTATTTTTAAAAGTGAAGCAGTTTTAGCGGTTTCGCCAAAAATGACTCCCGAAAACAAAGCGATTTTAGATAAATTACAATTCCGAATCCAATCGGTGCTAAGAGCGCGAAAATCAAAATACATCTTGATGAACGTTCCGAATGATAAAATTCAATTGATTAGTTCCATTTTACCTGTTTTGAAAAGCCCAACAGTAATGCCATTGGCACAAGAAGGTTGGTCAAGTGTACATACTGTGATTGAAGAAGATCGTTTTTGGGAAGTTATTGACGAGCTAAAATCAGCAGGAGCCGAAGGTATTTTGGTTTGCCCAATTGAAAAAATGGTGTTGTAATTTCTTAAATCTTAGAATCACAATGAACAAAATATACAATCCAAAACAGACAGATTGGGCTTCTTTATTAGAAAGACCAACTAAAACTGTGGACGATATTGAAGCTACGGTAAAAGAGATCTTCGCTGCAGTACAATCTAAAGGAGATGAAGCTATAAGTCAATATACCGCTCAATTTGACGGAATTAGATTAAATACTATTCAGGTTTCTGATGCTGAAATTCAAACTGCAATTGCCCAAGTGGATGACGAATTGAAAATAGCCATTCAACTAGCAAAATCCAATATTGAAAAATTCCACCAAGCACAAAAAAACAATCGCGTAAGCGTTGAAACTACGTCAGGAGTACAATGTTGGCAAGAAAAACGACCAATACAAAAAATAGGATTGTACATTCCAGGAGGAACTGCACCTTTGTTTTCAACGGTTTTGATGTTAGCAGTTCCTGCAACAATTGCAGGTTGTAAAGAAGTAGTATTATGTTCGCCTCCCGATAAAAACGGAAACTTAAATCCGGCAATTTTATATGCTGCAAATTTATGTGGCGTGACCAAAATACTTAAAGTAGGAGGAATACAAGCGATAGCAGGAATGACTTTTGGTACAACCACCATTCCTAAGGTCTATAAAATATTTGGACCTGGAAATCAATATGTAACAGTAGCTAAACAATTAGCAACTCAATTTGGTGTTGCTATAGACATGCCAGCCGGTCCATCGGAATTGTTGGTAGTCGCTGATGATAGTGCTGTTCCTGCCTTTGTAGCTTCTGATTTATTAAGTCAGGCAGAACATGGCGCTGACAGCCAAGTGATTTTAGTTGCAACTTCTAAAACAATGATAGAGGCTGTAGAGCAAGAAGTACAATCACAATTAGCTGTTTTGCCAAGAAAAGAAATTGCATCAAAAGCCATTGCTAATTCGAAATTGATTTTTGTAGAAAATAAAGAAACGGCTTTGGATTTAATTAATGAATATGGACCAGAACACTTTATAGTTTGTACTGAAGACAATGATTTTTATGTAGACAACATCGAAAATGCAGGTTCAGTATTTATAGGGAATTATACCCCAGAAAGTGCTGGAGATTATGCTTCAGGAACCAATCATACGTTGCCAACCAATGGTTATGCTAAGAATTATAGTGGCGTTAACTTGGATAGTTTTATGAAATCGATTACGTTCCAAAAGATTTCTGAAACCGGAATTCAAGCTATTGGAAAAGCCATCGAAATTATGGCGGAGAAAGAAGGATTACAAGCGCACAAAAATGCGGTTACATTACGTTTAAAAGCGATTGAAAATGAAAAATAATTTTGACATCAATACTTTAGTTCGAGAAAACGTCAAAGCCATGATGCCTTATTCTTCGGCACGTGATGAATTTGAGGATTTTGATACGGCGGATATGATTTTTTTGGATGCCAATGAAAATCCCTATGAGAATGGGGTGAATCGTTATCCAGACCCACAACAAGCGACAGTAAAATCAGTTTTAGCCGCACAAAATGGAGTAGCAAAAAATCAAATTCTTTTAGGAAATGGAAGTGATGAAGTGTTGGATTTATTGTTCCGAGCTTTTTGTGAGCCAAAAATCGACAATGTAATTACGCTGCCACCAACTTATGGAATGTATGGTGTTTTGGCCAATTTGAATGCGGTTGAAAATAGAGAAGTTTTACTTTCAAATGATTTCCAACCGCAATTAGATGAAATCATGAAAGCTGTAGATACTAACACTAAAATGATTTTCCTTTGTTCACCAAACAACCCAACGGGGAATTCGTTTTCTACCGAAAGTGTACAGTATTTATTAAATAATTTCAACGGATTGGTAGTCATTGACGAGGCGTATATTGACTTTTCGGACAAAGCGTCTTGGATACAAAAAATCAAGGATTATCCTAATTTGATTATTACGCAAACTTTATCTAAGGCGTATGGTTTAGCAGGAATTCGATTGGGAATTTGCTATGCTTCTGCAGCAATTATTGCAGTTTTAAATAAAATTAAACCTCCGTATAATGTTAATGAACTTACCCAAAAACGAGCATTAGCACGTTTGAGTGATTCAGCCAAAATAAAAGAAGAAATAAATTCTATTATAGCGCAAAGAGAGTTGTTACTTAAAGTATTACATGAAGTTAATTTTGTATTGAAAATATATCCTACCGAAGCCAACTTTATTCTGATTAAAGTAGATAATGCCAATCAACGCTATGATGAGTTAATAGCTAAGGGAATTGTGATTCGCAATAGAACGACGCAACCTTTGTGCGAAAACACTTTGCGGTTGACTGTTGGTACAGAAGAAGAAAATAAGAAATTAATAGAAGCTTTACAGAGTTTAAATTAATCGGCATGATTACAAATGTAGAAACGTATTTTGATGAAGGTTGTGGACGTTGTTCTAAAATGGCAACACCTTTGTGTCGTGTGCGAACTTGGGAGACAGAATTACAACTCTTACGAAAAATTATATTAGAAACTGGCTTGGTGGAAGAATTGAAATGGAGTCATCCTTGTTATACGTTTCAAAATAAAAATGTAGTAATGATAGGTACCACAAAAGCATGTTGTGCGATTAGTTTCTTTAAAGGTGTTTTATTAGAAGACAAACAAAAAGTGTTGATCGCTCAAACAGAGAATATGCAGGCTACGAGACAATTGCAATTTACAAATACCGCTCAGATTTTGGAATTAGAAAATACTATAAAAGCCTATATTTTTGAAGCGATTGAAGTTGAAAAATCAGGCGCTAAAGTCCCTTATAAAGAACCTATTGCAATTGAAACTCCAGAAGAATTTCAATACTTTTTAGATAATGACGAAGTATTAAAATTAGCTTTTGAAGGCTTAACACCTGGAAGACAAAAAGCCTATTTGCTTCATTTTTCTGAACCAAAACAATCTAAGACAAAAACAGCTAGGGTTGAAAAATGGATGAGTCAAATTAAACGTGGAAAAGGAATGAATGATTAAGAAGTTGTTCTTAATCAGAAAATATTAGAATAAATTGATATGAAAAAAGTATTATTTATAGATCGTGATGGGACCATCGTAATTGAACCCGCCGATTTTCAACTAGACAGTTTAAACAAACTGGAATTCTACCCGAAAGCCTTTCAATATTTGGCTAAAATTGCCAATGAATTGGATTATGAATTGGCAATGGTAACCAATCAAGATGGTTTAGGTACAGTTAGTTTTCCAGAAGACACCTTTTGGCCAACACAAAATTTCATTTTGAGAGCTTTTGAAAACGAAGGTGTTTTGTTTGATGATATTTTTATTGATCGTTCGTTTCCTGCTGACAATGCACCAACACGTAAACCTCGTACTGGAATGTTGACCAAATACATTGACAATCCAAACTATGATTTAGCCAATTCATTTGTCTTAGGCGACCGAATTACCGATGTAGCCCTAGCCAAAAACTTAGGAGCAAAAGCCATTTTCTTGAAACAACAAGAAGGTTTAGGAAGTGATGAAATCAAAGAAAATGAAGATTTTAGCGATGTTATATCATTACAAACTACCGATTGGAAAACTATTTATGAGTTTTTAAAATTAGAAGCTCGTTCTGCTACTATTGAAAGAAAAACACACGAAACGGATATTTTTATCAAGTTGAATTTAGACGGAACCGGTAAAAGTAAAATCGATACTGGAATTGCCTTTTTTGACCATATGTTGGATCAAATTGCACGCCACGGACAAATGGACTTAGAAATCACTGTAAAAGGCGATTTAGAGGTAGATGAACACCATACTATAGAAGATACTGCTATTGCTTTGGGAGAAGTTTTTGCCAAAGCATTGGGAAATAAACTTGGGATCGAACGTTACGGTTTTTGTTTGCCAATGGATGATTGTTTATCGCAAGTAGCAATTGATTTTGGAGGCAGAAATTGGTTGGTTTGGGAAACCGAATTCAAACGCGAAATGGTAGGTAAAATGCCAACAGAAATGTTTTACCACTTTTTCAAATCATTCTCTGACGGCGCCAAAGCGAATATCAACATCAAAGCGGAAGGAACTAACGAACATCATAAGATTGAAGCGATTTTTAAGGCTTTCGCAAAAGCGATAAAAGTTGCTGTAAAACGTGATACAGAGAAAATGATTTTGCCTTCAACAAAAGGAATGCTCTAATAATTATGAATTATAAATTATGAATTGTTGAGTGTATTACCTTAATATTCTTAATTTCTTAATGGTTAAAAATAAATGAAAATTGTAATCATCAATTACGGTGCGGGAAATATTCAAAGTATTCTATTTGCTATAGAACGCCTAGGGTTTCAAGCGGTTTTAACTAATGATCCCGTAACAATTCAACAAGCAGACAAGGTAATTTTCCCTGGTGTAGGAGAAGCGAGTTATGCGATGAGCAAACTCAAAGAAAGTGGTTTAGATACTTTGATTCCTAACTTGAAACAACCCGTTTTGGGAATTTGTTTGGGAATGCAATTGATGTGTCGCCATTCTGAAGAAGGAAACACAGACGGCCTAGGCATTTTTGATGCGAATGTAGTTCGATTTTCAAATAATGTCAAAGTACCTCAAATGGGTTGGAACCAAATTTACAATTTGAAATCACCTTTGTTTGAAGGGATAAAAAATAACGAATACATGTATTTAGTGCATAGTTATTATGTACCTAATTGTGATGAAGCCATTGCTGTAACGAACTATGATATCGAATATGCTTCGGCCTTACAAAAAAATAATTTTTATGGAACCCAATTTCACCCAGAAAAAAGTGGCGATATAGGAGAACATATACTTGGAAACTTTTTAAAGTTATAAATTTCAAATATCGTATATCAAATATCGTAAATCGAAAATAAAATGAGAATAATACCAGCTATAGATATCATTGACGGGAAATGTGTTCGTTTATCCAAAGGAGATTACGATACTAAAATCATTTACAATGAAAATCCACTTGAAGTAGCCAAATCGTTTGAAGCGCATGGAATTGAGTATTTACACCTAGTAGATTTAGATGGTGCTAAGTCAAGCAAAATTGTGAACTATAAAATTCTCGAACAGATTGCAACACAAACCAAATTAAAAATTGATTTTGGAGGTGGTTTGAAATCGGATGCCGACTTAAAAATTGCTTTTGAATCTGGGGCGAACCAAATTACAGGCGGAAGTATTGCTGTTAAAAACAGAGCTGTTTTTGAACAATGGATTGCCGAATACGGTTCCGACAAAATCATTTTAGGAGCGGATGCTACCAATGAAAAAGTAGCTGTTTCGGGTTGGTTAGAAGACTCTAACGAAGATTTAATCCCTTTTATTCAAGATTATCAAAACAAAGGAATTCAATACGTTATTTGTACGGATATTGCCAAAGATGGGATGTTGGCCGGACCTAGTTTTGATTTGTATGCTAAAATTTTGGCCACAGCCAAAGGAATTAAATTAATTGCCTCTGGCGGAATTTCTACATTTGATGAATTGCCACAATTAGCCGAATTAGGTTGTGAAGGAACGATCATCGGAAAAGCAATTTACGAAGGTAGAATTTCGTTGAAACAACTAGAAAACTATATTTTAAACCTATAGATTATTACACAAAGATGCGCAAAGCATAGCACAAAGAGGCACTAAAATCTTTGTGATCCTCTGCGAAAATTTGGTAAATCTCTGTGAAACAACAATATAAATGTTAACAAAAAGAATCATTCCTTGTTTGGATATTAAAAACGGAAGAACCGTAAAAGGAGTCAATTTTGTGGACTTACGTGATGCGGGAGATCCTGTAGAACTAGCTAAAATCTATTCGGATGAAGGAGCAGATGAATTGGTGTTTTTAGATATTTCAGCAACTGAGGAACGCAGAAGAACCTTGGTGGATTTGGTGCGCAAAGTTGCGGCAATAATTAATATTCCGTTTACTGTTGGTGGTGGAATTGCCTCTGTAGAAGATGTTGAAATACTATTGCAAAATGGAGCAGATAAAGTTTCAATCAATTCATCGGCAGTTAAAAATCCGCAATTAATAACTGATTTGGCTCAAAAATTTGGAAGTCAATGTGTGGTTGTGGCTATTGATGCGAAACAAATTGATGGTGAATGGGTGGTGCATTTAGTAGGAGGTAAGGTACCTACAGACATTAAATTATTTGATTGGGCTAAAGAAGTCGCCGCTAAAGGAGCAGGAGAAATCTTGTTTACCTCTATGGATCACGACGGAACTAAAAATGGATTTGCGAATGAAGCCTTGGCTACATTGTCACAATTAGTGAATATTCCTATTATTGCTTCTGGGGGAGCTGGGAATATGCAACATTTTATTGATACCTTTGTCGAAGGAAAATCAGATGCAGCATTGGCAGCAAGCGTTTTTCATTTCAAAGAAATTGAAATACCCACTTTAAAAAAAGAACTAAAAAATAACCATATTGAAGTTAGAATTTAAAAACTACAAATTCAATACTCATAATTCATCATTACACACATGAACATCGATTTTTCAAAAAGCGCCCACGGATTAATTCCAGCCATTATTCAAGATAGTGAAACCAAAGCCGTTTTAATGTTAGGCTATATGAACGAAGAGGCTTATGCTAAAACTCAAGCAACTCAAAAAATAACATTCTATAGCCGCTCCAAACAACGTCTTTGGACTAAAGGAGAAGAAAGTGGCAATTTCTTAAATCTAGTAAGTATCAAGAACGATTGTGATAACGATACGTTATTAATTCAAGTGCGACCTGTTGGACCAACTTGTCATAATGGAACTGACACCTGTTGGGCAGAAGACAATCAACCTCATTACGGTTTCATTTCGACTTTGGAACAAACTATCAAAACGCGTCGTGAAAATGCAGATGCTGAGAAAAGTTATGTTGCTTCCTTATTTGAAAAAGGGATTAATAAAATCGCTCAAAAAGTGGGTGAAGAAGCAGTAGAAGTGGTAATTGAAGCCAAAGATGATAACGATAATTTGTTCTTAAGTGAAAGTGCTGATTTACTTTTTCATTATCTTATTTTATTGCAAGCTAAAGGCTATCAAATGAATGATGTAATTGAAGTTTTAAAGAAAAGACAGAAATAATTCCTTTTAATTATTAAATAAAATAAACCCCAATGATAAATATATCATTGGGGTTTTATATTTACTGCACAATCTGTTATATTTACTTATTCTTTAAAAGATTGTTTAAACTATACATTTCGTTATGAATAAAAAAGTCATTTACCTGTTCCTTATATTTTTGGTAACCAATACCATTTTTGCTCAAAAATTCACCAAAAAAGACAGTTTACGTGGGAGTATTACCAAAGAAAGAGTTTGGTGGGATTTGAAAAAATACCATTTGGATATTAAAGTCAATCCTGCGGACAGTACTATTGTAGGTTCCAATACAATTGATTATCAAGTAGTAGATAAGTACAATGTGATGCAAATTGATTTGCAAGAACCCATGCAAATTACCAAAGTCATTCAAGATGGAAATAGTCTGAAATTCGAAAGAGAAGGCAATGTGTTTCATATTTATTTGACAGCTAATCAAAATAAAGGTGATTACAAACAAATTACAGTTTTTTATAATGGAAAGCCTAAAGTTGCTGTTCGCCCACCTTGGGATGGTGGAATCACTTGGAAAAAAGACGAGAATGGAAAATCATTTATTGCTTCTTCTTGTCAAGGATTAGGAGCAAGTGTTTGGTGGCCTAATAAAGATCACATGTATGACGAAGCCGAGTCGATGTTGATAAGCGTCAACGTTCCTAAGGGCCTAATGGATATTTCGAATGGTCGTTTACAAAGCGTAAAACAATTAAAAGACGGAACAACTACGTACAACTGGTATGTTTCTAATCCGATTAATAATTACGGTGTCAACATCAATATTGGCGATTATGTAGCTTTTTCTGAAAAGTATAAAGGTGAAAAAGGCATTTTGGATTGCCAATATTATGTGTTGAGAAATAATTTGGCTAAAGCCAAAAAACAATTTCAAGATGTACCGAAGATGCTGAAAGCCTTTGAACATTGGTTTGGACCGTATCCGTTTTATGAAGACAGTTACAAATTAGTAGAAGTACCGTATTTAGGGATGGAACATCAAAGTTGTGTCACCTATGGAAATGGCTTTCAAAATGGGTATCGCGGACGTGATTTGAGTGGAACAGGTTGGGGATTAAAATTTGATTTTATCATTATTCATGAATCGGGACACGAGTGGTTTGCCAATAACATCACCTATAAAGACATTGCCGACATGTGGATTCATGAAAGTTTTACCAATTATTCGGAGAGTTTATTTGTAGAATACTATTACGGAAAAGAGGCGGGAGCTGCTTATGTGAGAGGTACTCGAAAAAATATCCAAAATGACAAGCCCATTATTGGTCAATATGACGTCAATAATGAAGGCTCTAGTGATATGTATTACAAAGGCGGTAATATGTTGCATATCATCCGTCAAATAGTTAATGATGACGAAAAATGGCGACAAATTTTAAGAGGCTTGAACAGCACTTTTTACCATCAAACTGTCACTACCAAGCAAATTGAAGGGTATATCAGTCAACAAGCGGGAATTGATTTATCGACTGTTTTTAATCAATATTTGAGAGATACACGTGTGCCTACTTTGGAATATTATTGTAAAGACAAGCAAATGGTGTACCGTTGGATCAATTGTGTAGCAGGTTTTAATATGCCCGTTCAAATTGCTTTGGATGGTAAAAACAGAACTATTCAGCCTTCAAACGAATGGAAAGCTCTCACTTTAGATACTGCTAACCCAAAGCTAACGATTGATACTAATTATTATGTGGCGGGATTGAATAGTACTGAGTAAATTTTTATTTTTTCTTAAACTCTAACGGATTTTCTCCAACTACTTTTTTGAAAATACGATTGAAATAGGATAGACTATCAAAACCACATTCGTAACAGGTTTCGGTCACATTTTTATCTTCTTTCAAAAGACGTTTGGCTTGTTCAATACGATATTGATTTAAGAACTCAATAAAAGTTAATCGAGTCATTTTTTTGAAATACCTACAAAAAGCAGCTTTGGATAAATGGGTGAGTTGTGCCATTTCTTCAATACTAATGGTACGCTGGTAATTACTTTCAATGAATTTATAGACTATTTTAAGTCGGGATTGTTCTTTGTTATTATAAAAGTTTTCAAAAGGTTGTTCGTGTAAAAAAGTCCTTTCTTGAGATGTAGCCAAAGATTGGAACAAAGACAAAACAGCAATAAATTGTTCAAAATGTGGCAATAGATGAATTGCTTTAAGTTGTTTCCCAATTGTTGCTTTCGTGTTTCCGTGAAAACAAATTACTTTTTTAGAATTTTCAAATAATTGGTGAATCGCTTCTAATTCAGGGGTGGAAGCAAAATCATTTTTAAAAAAATCAGCGTTGATTTGTAATACTACTTTTTCATACTCGGTTCTGATTCCATAATCAAAATTCAAATGGGGGATATTAGAACCTATAAAAACCAGATCACTTCCTTCAAATTGTCCCACATGATTTCCAACACGTCTGTTACCTTGAGATGCTTCAATAAAAGTCAATTCGAATTCAGGATGAAAATGCCAATAATAAAAATCATTTAATTTTGGATTGACCAAAATTCGGAAGGAACTACCCGCTAAACGTTTGATATCTTCAAAAACAATTTTCATATAATTAGTATTTTATGACCCGTTGGGTGAAATTATTAAAAACGTCAGTTCGAGTGTTTTTTGTGTAGTAAAACGGAACAAAAAATGTATCGAGAACCGTTTTTAGTGAAATTTTTCTTATTCTCGATACAATTTTCTTCCCGAAGCGTCGGGAGAAAATCACTCGAACTGACGAAAAATTATCATCAAAAACTAATTACACCCAACGGGTTTTACAGTATAAATGTACTATTGAATAGTTTAATTTCCAATAAAATATCAATATAGTACAAATTATGGTAAATTTTGTGATAATTCAACTGCTAGATTCCAACTAATTTTGGATTATCAAATTAACCAACTATTACATTATGGATACTAAAAATCAAACTATGACTATGACTCCGACAATGACGCCAACGATGGCGACTAACGCACACGCAGATATCCCTGGAAATCCATCAGTAGCAAAATCTAGTGTACACAAATTAAATGACCGTTCTAACGGAAAACCACTTCGTTTATTAACCGAAGAGCAATGGAATTTCTGGATTACCAATGGTTATATTGTTATTAAAAATGCCGTTCCAAAAGAGAATGCAGAACGATTGGCTAATTTCATTTGGGAATTTGAAGAAAAAGATCCAAACGACCCATCCACTTGGTATGCACCACCAAGAGCAGAAATGCAAATGAAAGAACTAACGAATAGTGGAATGGTAGAATTGTACAATCACCAATACCAATGGGATAACCGTCAAATGCAAAAAGTATATGATGCCTTTGCGGATGTTTGGGGAACAGAAAAGCTATGGGTTACTATTGATAGAGCCAATTTGAATTTTCCAGTTCGTCCTGATCACGAATTCAAAGGATTTATACATTGGGACTACGATCCAGAAACAAAACCGCAAAATGTACAAGGAGTTCTAGCATTAGTAGATGCAACCGATGAAAATATGGGAGGTTTTCAATGTATTCCTGAGTTGTTTCGCACTTATGATACATGGAAATTAACCCAACCTGAAGACAGAAATCGTTTCCAACCCGATATTACAGGTTTTGAGGATAAATTAGTAAAAGTTAAAATGGAAGCGGGCGATTTAATGATTTTTAATAGTTC
>Ga0213920_1000380_pt1 | contig 37510 bp, 36 predicted proteins | sample McNCre1117MG_FD_161054 | JGI IMG/M metagenome (GOLD analysis project Ga0213920, IMG submission 161054) | Freshwater microbial communities from McNutts Creek, Athens, Georgia, United States - 11-17 MG | ecosystem: Environmental > Aquatic > Freshwater > Creek | place: USA: Georgia | collected...
CATCATCGGTGAAGTCCACCGTGCCATCAAAGCGGCCGTGCACGCTGTCGTACTTGAGCATGTAGGCCAGGTAGTCGGCGGGCTTGGGGTCGTTGATGCCCACGATCTGGATGTCGTCGTAGCCATGTTTGATCGCCGCGCGAAGAGCCAGGCGGCCGATGCGGCCGAATCCGTTGATGCCAACCTTGATAGTCATGGTGAGTGCCTCTGGGAGAAAGTTACTAAACCGTTACGTAACCGGGTTTTAAATCAGGACCCTTGCATGAGCCTGATCCCTGAGCCAGCTTTCAGTGAGGAAAGCCGGCTCAGTACCAGTCAGTGGCCTTTTCAGGCCTTGAGCAGTGCCGCGTGGACCGTGTCCGCGACGTTCTCGGCTGTGAAACCGAAGTGTTTGAACAGCACCGGCGCCGGTGCCGATTCGCCGTAGGTGTCGATGCCGACCACGGCAGCGCAGCCGTATTTCCACCAGCCGTCGGTGGAGCCCATTTCGACCGCCACGCGGGGCAGGCCTGCAGGCAGCACGCTTTGCTTGTACTCGACGCTCTGGCGGTCAAACACATTGGTGCTGGGCATGGAGACCACGCGCACGCCGATCTTGCGTTCGGCCAGCAGCTTTTGCGCTGCCAGTGCCAGCTGCACTTCGGAGCCTGTGGCGATGATCACGCCGTGGGTCTTGGCCACACCGACTTCACTCGGCTCGGCCAGCACGTAGGCGCCGCGGCTGATGTCGCCGAGGTCGGCCTTGGGCGCGTAGGCCAGGTTCTGGCGCGACAGGCACAGGGCGCTGGGGCGGTTGCTGTTTTGCAGGGCCACGGCCCAGGCCACGGTGGTTTCGGCCGTGTCGGCGGGGCGCCACACGTCCAGGCCAGGGATCAGGCGCAGGCTGGCCACGTGCTCGATCGACTGGTGGGTCGGGCCGTCTTCGCCCAGACCGATGGAGTCGTGGGTGAACACATGCACCACGCGCTGCTTCATGAGCGCGGCCATGCGGATGGCGTTGCGGCTGTAGTCGCTGAAGGTCAGGAAGGTGCCGCCGTAGGGGATGTAGCCGCCGTGCAGGGCCACGCCGTTCATGATGGCGGCCATGCCGAATTCGCGCACGCCGTAGTTGATGTGACGGCCAATCTGGCCGTCTTCGGTTTTGACCACGTCACCGGCCAGGTCCACACGGAAAGCGGGGGTGGATTTGGTGTTGGTCAGGTTGGAGCCGGTCAGGTCGGCCGAGCCGCCCAGCATTTCGGGCAGGGCGGCGGTGAAGGCTTCCAGCGCCAGCTGGCTGGCTTTGCGGCTGGCCACGGTTTCCGCCTTGGTGTGGGCGGCGACCACGGCGTCAAACGCCACCTGGTTGAAGTTCTTGGGCAGCTCGCCCTTCATGCGGCGCACAAACTCTTTGGCTTGCGCGGGGAAGGCGGCCTTGTAAGCGGCAAAGGCGGTGTTCCACTCGGCTTCGCGGGCTTTGCCAGCGGCCTTGGCGTCCCAGTCGCCATAGACTTCTTTGGGGATCTTGAAGGGCTCGTGGCTCCAGCCCAGGGCTTCGCGGGTGAGTTTGATTTCTTCGGCGCCCAAAGGTTCGCCGTGCGCCTTGGAGGTGCCAGCGCGGTTGGGCGAGCCCTTGCCAATGGCGGTCTTGCAGACGATCAGGGTGGGTTTGTCGGCGCTGTGCTTGGCCGAAGCGATGGCCTTGGATATGGCAGCCGCGTCGTGGCCATCCACCGCGTCGATCACGTTCCAGCCGCAGGCGGCAAAGCGCTGGGGCGTGTTGTCGATGAACCAGGGGGCCACTTTGCCGTCGATCGAGATGCCGTTGTCGTCGTACAGGGCGATCAGCTTGTTCAGCTTCCAGGCGCCGGCCAGGGCCACGGCTTCGTGGCTGATGCCTTCCATCAGGCAGCCGTCACCCAGGAACACATAGGTGTGGTGGTTGACGATGGCGTGGCCAGGCTGGTTGAACTCGGCGGCCAGCATCTTCTCAGCCAGGGCCATGCCCACGGCGTTGGTGATGCCCTGACCCAGCGGGCCGGTGGTGGTTTCCACGCCGGGGGTCACGCCCACTTCGGGGTGGCCCGCGGTTTTGCTGTGCAGGGTACGGAAGTTTTTCAGGTCATCGACCGACAACTTGTAGCCGGTCAGGTGCAGCACCGAATAAATCAACATCGAGGCGTGGCCGTTGGACAGCACAAAGCGGTCGCGGTTGGCCCAGTGCGGGTTGGAGGGGTTGTGTTGCAGGTGCTCACCCCACAGCGCCACGGCCATGTCGGCCATGCCCATGGGGGCGCCGGGGTGACCGGAGTTGGCTTGTTGAACGGCGTCCATTGCGAGGGCGCGGATGGCGTTCGCCATTTGCTGTGTATTGGCCATGTGGGGCAACTCCGGTAAAAAATTCGGGAAAACCCCTTATTTTAACGGCGGCGCACCCCCTGAGCTGTCCCATTCCCTTGGCCCGACAGTTACAGCGGTACGTAACCCGCAGGACTTTTGTGGGAGCGGCGCCCTCGCCGCGATGTCTGGCAGTGCACCCGGGCTTGTCCCCGGTTCATGGCAACATCGCCCCATGACTGCCACCTCCCCGCCTCTTGCCCAAGCCATGGTTCTCGCCGCAGGCCGTGGCGAGCGCATGCGCCCCCTGACCGACACCAGCCCCAAACCCTTGCTGACCGTGCGTGGCCAGCCGCTCATGCAGTGGCCCATGCAGGCTCTGGCGCGGGGCGGCTTCACAAGCCAGCTGGTCAATACCGCCTGGCTGGGTGAACAGATTCCGGCGCATTTTGGCGAGCGCGTCACCTGGCCCGGTTTACTTGAAGTGCAGATCGCTTACTCGCACGAGGGGCAGGACTTTGGCTGGGCGCTGGAGACCGCAGGCGGCATCGTGCGCGCTCTGCCGCAGCTGGCCGAGGTGTTCTGGGTGGTGGCAGGCGATGTGTTTGCGCCCGACTTTGTGTTCACGCCTGAGGCCGTGCAGCGCTTTGTTGCCAGCCGGGCGCTGGCCCACCTGTGGCTGGTGCCCAACCCCGCGCACAACACGGGCGGCGACTTTGGCCTGTCGGATGTAGGTCGGGTGCTCAACCTGCCCAAAGGGGCGGTGGGCCGTGACCTCACCTTCAGCACCATTGCTTTGTACAAGCGCGCCTTTTTTGAGGGTTGCGGCCTGCCTGCAGGCAACCCCCAAGGCGCAGCGCTGGCGCTGGCGCCTCTGCTGCGTTCGGCCATGGACCAAGGCCTGGTCAGCGGCGAGGTCTACACCGGCGCCTGGACCGATGTGGGCACGCCCGAGCGGCTGGCGCAGCTGAACGCATGATCCCCTAGTGGGAGCCCCGCCCTCGGGGCGAATGCTTGTGGACTTCGGGTGCCCATTCGCGGCGAGGGCGCAGCTCCCACGAGGCGCAGCTCCCACAGCAGTCACCGCTCCCACAAGGCGCCGCTCCCACAGCCTGCATCACTCCTACAATGACCGCATGAGCACCAACCTGATCTACGCCGAACGCCGCGCCCGCCTGGCTGCCCAGCTGGGTGCTGGCGGCATTGCCATCATTCCCACCGCCCGTGAGCAGCAGCGTAACCGCGACAGCGATTTTCTGTTCCGCCACGACAGCTACTTTTATTACCTGACCGGTTTCACCGAACCCAACGCTTGGCTGGTGTTGACCGGTGAGGGCGAGGCCACGCTGTTTTGCCAGCCCAAGGACCTCGAGCGTGAGATCTGGGACGGCATCCGCTTGGGTCCCGACGCGGCCCTGGCCGAGCTGGGTGTGCAAAAAGCCCTGCCGGTGACCGAGCTGGCCACACAAATGCCCAAGTTGCTGGAAAACCGCAGCACGGTCTGGTATCCGTTTGCCACACACCCCGGGCTGGAGAGCCGCGTGGACGGATGGCTGCAGCCCGTGCGTGCCCGTGTGCGCTTTGGCGCCTTGTGCCCTGACCAGCAGCGTGATGTGTGTGGCTTGCTCGACGAGATGCGCCTGGTCAAGGACGCGCACGAGCTGGACATCATGCGCCGAGCCTCGCAGATCAGCGCCCGTGCCCATATCCGCGCCATGCAGCGCAGCGCGGCCATGCTGCGTGCCGGGCAGGAGGTGCGCGAATACCACCTCGACGCCGAGTTGCTGTACGAGTTCCGTTACCACGGCTCGCAGTACCCGGCCTATGGCTCCATCGTGGCCGGTGGTGCCAACGCTTGCGTGCTGCACTACCGTGCCGACAAGGCCCTCATCCAGAACGGCGATCTGGTGCTGATCGACGCCGGTTGCGAGCTGGACGGTTACGCCAGCGACATCACCCGTACCTTCCCGGCCAACGGCCAATTCACCGGACCGCAGCGCGAGCTGTACGACCTGGTGCTGGCTTCGCAAGAGGCGGCCATCGCGGCCACCCGGCCCGGTACCCGCTTTGTGGACCCGCACGACGCCACGGTGGCGGTGCTGGCGCAGGGCATGCTTGATGTCGGTTTGCTCGACAAGAACAAGGTCGGCTCGACCCAGGATGTGATCGCCAACCGCAGCTACTTCCAGTTCTACATGCACCGCACGGGGCACTGGCTGGGCATGGACGTGCACGACTGCGGCAGCTATGTGGAGCCTTCGCAGGTGGGCCAGTTCAGTGAGCGCAAGGACCCGCTCAGTGGTGAGCTGATCAAGGACCGCCCCAGCCGCATCCTGCAGCCGGGCATGGTGCTGACCATCGAGCCGGGCATCTATGTGCGCCCTGGCGAGGGGGTGCCCGAAAAGTTCTGGAACATCGGCATCCGCATCGAAGACGATGCGGTGGTCACGGCCACAGGCTGCGAGCTGATCACCCGGGACGTGCCGGTGCGCGCCGACGAGATCGAAGCCCTGATGAAGGCCTGAACGCGGTGCTTCTCTCTGGTCGTGTGTTGTCCATCCAGGTCGGGCGAGTGCGCCCCCTGCAGGTGGGCGAGCGCAAGCTGATGTCGGCCATGGGCAAGAGCGCAGTCCATGGTGCTGTGTCTGTCGGCCCTTTGGGGTTGGCGGGAGATGAGCAGGCCGATCTGAGCGTGCACGGCGGTTTGTCCAAAGCGGTGTACGCATTGCCCTTCGAGCACCTGGCTTGGTGGCAAGCCCAGCGGCAGGCCAAAGCCGCGCTGCTGTTTGACGAGACGCTTGTGCCCGGCAGTCTGGGCGAAAACCTTTCCCTGCAAGGTTTGACAGAAGACCAGGTCTTCATCGGTGACACCTGGCACTTTGCCCATGTGGTGCTGCGTGTGACCGAACCGCGTCAGCCATGCAGCAAGTTCAATGCGGTCATGGGCTACGACCAGGCGGGCCGCGACATGGTGCAAAGCGGGCGCTGCGGCTTTTACCTGGCGGTCGATACGCCAGGCCCCTTGTCGGCTGGAGAGACTTTTGTTGTCCAGGCCGGTGAACGTGCGATCAGCATGGCCGATGCCTTGCGCCACAAAGCCCGAAAACACCTGCGCTGATTTGTGCGCATAAGTAAAAACCCAACTCACTTGCTGCGCGTATTTACGTAGCTGGAGGGGGGTGATGCCGGGTCTACAATGAAAAATTGCCACCTAGCAGCACTTGCAAGCCCTGGCCTCCTGGAGAAGAACATGACCCCAAAGGTCCCTGCTGAAGACAAACGCGCCCAGTTGCGCAAAGCCGCCCTCGAATACCACGAGTTCCCCACCCCCGGCAAAATCGCCATCGCGGCTACCAAGCAGCTGGTCAACCAGCACGACCTGGCCCTGGCCTATTCGCCCGGCGTCGCTGCGCCCTGCGAGGAAATCGTCAAGGACCCGGCCGCTGCCTTCAAATACACCAGCCGTGGCAACCTGGTGGGCGTGGTGACCAACGGCACCGCTGTGCTTGGCCTGGGTGACATCGGTCCGCTGGCGGGCAAGCCCGTCATGGAAGGCAAGGGCGTGCTGTTCAAGAAGTTCTCGGGCATCGACGTTTTCGACATCGAGATCAACGAGAAAGACCCGGACAAGCTGGTCGAAATCATCGCCTCACTCGAACCCACCTTTGGCGGCATCAACCTGGAAGACATCAAGGCGCCTGATTGCTTCTACATCGAGCGCAAGCTGCGCGAGCGCATGAAGATCCCGGTTTTCCACGACGACCAGCATGGCACCGCCATCGTGGTGGGCGCGGCCATCCTGAACGGTCTGAAAGTCGTGGGCAAGGACCCGAAAAAGATCAAGCTGGTGACCTCGGGCGCGGGCGCGGCTGCGCTGGCCTGCCTGGGTCTGTTGGTCAAGCTGGGTATCCCACGCGAGAACATCTGGGTGACCGATCTGGCGGGCGTGGTCTACGAAGGCCGCACCGAGCTGATGGACGAGGACAAGGCGCAGTTTGTGCAAAAGACCGACCAGCGCACACTGGCCGAAGTCATTGACGGGGCCGACGTGTTCTTGGGCTTGTCTGCCGGCGGGGTCCTCAAGCAGGACATGGTCAAGAAGATGGCTGCCAAGCCGCTGATTTTTGCGCTGGCCAACCCCAACCCGGAGATCGCACCCGAGGATGTCAAGGCGGTGCGTGACGACGCCATCATGGCCACCGGCCGCACCGATTACCCCAACCAGGTCAACAACGTCCTGTGCTTCCCCTACATCTTCCGCGGGGCACTGGACTGCGGCGCGACCACCATCACGCTGGAGATGGAAATCGCTGCCGTGCACGCGATTGCCGAGCTGGCGCAGGCCGAGCAAAGCGAAGTGGTGGCGGCGGCCTATGCGGGCGAGCCCTTGGCCTTTGGCCCAGAGTACCTGATTCCCAAGCCCTTTGACCCGCGCCTGATGATGAAGATCGCCCCGGCTGTGGCCCAAGCTGCGGTTGACAGCGGCGTGGCTTCGCGTCCGATCCGTGACATGGACGCCTACCGTGAACGCTTGCAAGGCCTGGTCTACGCTTCTGGCACGATCATGAAGCCCATCTTCACGGCCGCACGGCGGGCGCTCAAAAAGCGCATCGTGTACTGCGAGGGCGAAGAAGAGCGCATCCTGCGTGCCGCTCAGATCGTGGTGGACGAAGGCGTCGCTCGCCCCACACTGATCGGTCGCCCAGCTGTGATCGCCAAGCGGATTGAGAAATTCGGCCTGCGCCTGCAGGAAGGGCTGGACTACGACGTCGTCAACGTCGAGCTGGATGACCGCTACCGCGACTTCTGGCAGACCTACCACCGCATGACCGAGCGCAAAGGCGTGACCGAGTCGATCGCCAAGATCGAAATGCGCCGCCGCCTGTCGCTGATTGGCGCCATGCTGGTCCACAAAGGCCATGCCGACGGCATGATTTGTGGCACCTGGGGTCACAATGCGATGCACCTGACCTACATTGATCAGGTGCTGGGCAAACGTCCAGGGGTCACCACTTTTGCCGCCATGAACGGCCTGATGCTGCCCAACCGCCAGGTCTTCATTGTGGACACCCATGTCAACTATGACCCCAGTGCGGAGCAACTGGCCGAGATCACGGTCATGGCGGCTGAAGAAATGCGCCGTTTCGGTATCGCACCCAAGGCGGCTTTGCTGAGCCATTCCAATTTTGGCACTTCTGACCAGCCCAGCGCGGTCAAGATGCGCCAGGTGCTCGAATTGCTGCGCCGCAACGCGCCCTGGCTGGCGGTGGACGGCGAGATGCATGGCGATGTCGCGCTCGATGCGGCAGCGCGTCAGACGATCATGCCGCACAGCGCCCTGATCGGTGACGCCAACTTGCTGGTGATGCCCAACATCGACGCGGCCAACATCGCCTACAACCTGCTCAAGACCGCTGCGGGCGGCAACATCGCCATCGGCCCAGTCTTGCTGGGTGCAGCCAAGCCGGTCCACATCCTCACGCCAAGCACCACGGTGCGCCGCATCGTCAACATGACTGCATTGACAGTTGCAGACGCCAACGCGCACCGTTGAGGCCTGTGGGCAATAGCCTGCACTCACTTTGATCAGGCCAAGTCCTCCGGGAATTGCCTGATTTTTGCGCAGGCTATTGCTTTTTTTGGTGGTTTGCCCCACACTAGCGCCTTCGAGTGTTCGGGTTAACCCGGGTGCTCTTGAAAGGTGTTTTTCATGCCGGTAGAGCATAAAACTGCCACTTTCAAACGCTGGATTCCAGTTTTTGCAGGCTTGGCATTTTCTATTTGCACTTCTTTGGTGCACGCGAGCTCTCCATCAGAGGTGCAACCTCTGACCGGCATGTCGGCGACCGAGTTGCCGAAAGAAGGCCAGACAACCTACCAACTCATCCGCAAGGGTGGTCCTTTTCAGTTTGAAAAGGACGGGGTGGTCTTTGGCAATCGCGAGCGGATCCTGCCCCGGCAAGCCCGAGGCTACTACCGTGAATACACCGTCAAGACCCCTGGCTCGCGGGATCGCGGTGCCCGACGCATTGTGTGTGGCGGCCAAGTCCCGGTTCAACCGGACGCTTGCTACTACACCGCCGACCATTACGCGAGTTTTCGCGTGATTGTTGACAAGAACTGATTTTGATTTGGACTTGAGGAAAGCACGGACATGGAAACGCTGCAGCGTACGGACCAAGAAACGCCTTTGAAAGGCGTGCGGTCCAACATCGTGCAGTCGATTCGCGCCTACCGCGTGAGCGACTTGCAGGAGGCGGCCCAGGGACTGGGCCACCACTTTTTGTATGCCAATCTGGCTGAAGCCCAGAGTAAGCAGGACGTGCTGGACATGATCGGTGGCCAGTTCACGCTGCCCACCCATTTCGGCAAAAATTTCGATGCCCTGTACGACTGCATGACTGATCCGCTGCACAAGTCGGGTCCTCAGCCAGGTTTCATCGTGGTGCTGGAGCAGATTCCGGCCAATGTGAAGTTTGACAAGGAAGCACGCGAGCAGCTGCTCGACATCTTCCGTGACACCGCGGACTACTGGGGGGACAGAAAAATACCCTTCCGGTGTTTCTATTCTTTTCTGTAGCCCGTTCTGCGCAAAATAGCCAAGCAGGACGGGCGGTTGAGGCTGAAAGCGGTGAAGCCGCCGAGCTGGTCGAAGAAGGCGAAAAAATGCCGACCGACAAACTCGTCGACGTGTCTCCGTTGGCGCTGCGCATGAGCAGCCCTTTCAACGCAGGTTACTGGCTCGCCGCCGCGTAACCTACCCACCGGGCCATCTGGCCCGTTGCAACAAAAAGCCCGGCATTGACCGGGCTTTTTTGTGGGCGTCTGTTTCAGCTTTTTTCAGGCAGTCACAGGGCCTGCACCAGATCGACGTATTCCTGGACAGGCACTTCTTCGGCCCGGCGCTGCAGGTCAAACTGGCCGCCGAAGCCTTTTTCATCGAGCCATTTGCCCAGGGTGTTGCGCAGCATTTTGCGACGCTGGCTGAAGGCGACTTGCACCAGGGTTTCGAGCGTTTTCACGTTCAGGTTCGGTGGTGCCGCATGTGGGACCATGCGCACCACCGCGCTGTCCACCCGGGGTGGCGGATCAAAGCTCTCAGGCGGCACGAACAGCACGTTTTCCATGGCGTAACGCCACTGCAGCATGACCGACAGACGGCCATAGTCAGAGGTGGCGGGCTTGGCCACCATGCGGTCGATCACTTCCTTTTGCAGCATGAAATGCTGGTCTTCGATCACCGCCACATGCGAGAGCAGGTGAAACAGGATGGGGCTGGAGATGTTGTAGGGCAGATTGCCCACCACCCGGATCTTGCTCATGGGTTTTCCAGCCAACATCTGTTGCGCCAAGGCTGTGAAATCAACCTTCAGCACATCCGACTCGACCACCGTCAGGTGCGGGTGCAGTCGCAGACGCACCGCCAGATCGCGGTCCAGCTCCACCACGGTGAGGTGGCCCAGGCGCTCCACCAGGGGTTGGGTGAGCGCTGCGAGGCCTGGGCCGATTTCGACCATGGGCTGACCGGCTTCGGGGTGGATCTCATCCACGATGGCATCGATGATGCCGCCATCGGACAGGAAATGCTGTCCGAAACGTTTGCGCGGGATGTGCTTCATCGTGCAGGCGCCGTGTTCAGCAGCGGAGCTTCACGCATTTCGACGTAAGCGCGGCCACGCGTTTCATCCACCCAGCGGGTGTAGGCCTCGTCCAGCTTTTTCTCACGCAGCGCGGCACGTGCCATGTCGCGCTGTTCGCGTTCGCTCAAAGCCACATTGCGCCGCTCCATGACCTCGATGATGTGCACGCCGAATCGCGACACCAGCGGTTCGCTGATCTGGTTGGGGTTCAGGCGGTTCATGACCTGCTCGAATTCGGGCACAAACATGCCTGGGCCTGCCCAGCCCAGATCGCCGCCCTGGCTGGCGCTGCCGTCTTGCGAGATGTCTTGCGCTGCACGTGCAAAGCTCACCCGACCGGCCTGGATCTGTTTGCGCACATCGGCCAGTTTGGCCACAGCCTGATCGCGGCTCATGCTGGGGCTGGCGCGCAGCAGGATGTGGCGTGCACGGGTCTGCGTCACTGTCAGGCCCACGGGTGGCGGCTCGCGGCGCTCCAGCAATTTGAGAATGTGAAAGCCCGCACCCGAGCGCACGGGTCCGGTGAGTTCATTGGGGCGCAATTTCTGTACTGCCTTGACAAACAGTTCCGGGTAACGGTCAGCGGGGCGCAGGCCCATCTCGCCGCCATTGGCACCTTTGTCAAAAGCTTCGGAGTTGGTTTTGGCCAGTTCTGCAAACGACTCGCCTTTGCGTGCACGGGCCAGCAGGTCCTGTGCACGCTGCTCCAGCGCCTTGACCTGGGCTTCGGTGCTGCTTTCAGGCACGGCAATCAGGATCATGCCCAGATTGATGTCAGGCTCACCGCCCACGCGTGGGCCGCTGGATTTCTCGGCCAGAAATTGGTCGATCTCCTGTTCGGATACTTTGACGCGGGATTCAACCTCACGTTCGCGCACTTTGGTCAATGTCAACTGCTCGCGCAGCTGTTCGCGAAATGCGCTCGGTGACAGGCCTTCCTGTGCCACACGTTTACGCAGTTCGTCGCGTGTGATCTGGTTGCTGCTGGCCACATTCATTTCGGCTTGATCCACGGCATCGTCGTCGACCTTCAAGCCGTTTTCACGAGCCAGTTGCAGCTGCGCCTTGTCGTTGATCAGCTGCTCCAATGCCAGGCGGTTGAGCTCCTGCGCGCTGGGACGCTGGCCGCCGCGGGCGGTGGCTTCGCGTTCCATGCGCTGGCGCAGGGTCTGCACCTCGTTGTTGGTGATGGGCTCAGAATTGACCACAGCCACAATGAAGTCGGCTTGCTGAACGGCTTTACCTGTCTGTGCCAGTGCTGGACCAACGCTGCTCATGGTCGCCATGCCAATGGCTCCGACCAGCAGGACGGAACGGATGCAGAAGCGGGATTTATTCATATTGGAGGAACCGACTGGTTGTGGCCTTGTCGTCACGCAGGTACTGGTAACGCTGGATGTTGTTTTTGAGGGACTGCAGCGGACTGGAGCCCACACGGGCCAGACCCACAAATTCGAGTTGGAAGAGCAGGCGCGCAGAGGACGTGGTCACCGTGCTTTGCAGCCGCTCCATCACCACGCGGCCCAGCCAGCAGCCCGCATCGTATTCGAAACCGATCAGGGTGTCGACGAGCTTGTGGTCTGTAACGCTGAAGTTCATGCGGCCTACGGTGTACCAGCGGTCGGCACCCAAGCCCTGACCGCCTTTGAGCACGCTGGAGTCGTCGGGCTTGTCGCCCCAGGTGAAGCTGCTCATGGGCCACTGCCAACCCACATCGACCATTTCACTGGCGGCGGTGCTGGCGCTCACATTGCGATTGACGCGGTAAGCCAGGTTCAGCAGACGGTAAGGGCCAGGGTTATAGCGGGTTTGCAAAGTGGAGCGGCTGATGGTGCTGGTTTGCGAGTTGAGCTGCACCAGCGAGTCCACACTCCAGCGATCGTCCCAACGCATGTTGGCGCCCAGCAGCAAGTCGCTGAAGCCACTTTTGTCGGCTGTTTGCCCGGGCAGGGTCACTTGCTGGTCTGTAAACCGGATGCGTTGAGCCACTCCCAGGCGCAGTAACTCGGCACCGTTGCCCGCATCAAAAAAGCGGCTGTTCACGCCCAGTGTCAGGGCATTGTTGTCCACCATGCGATCTTGGCCCACATAGGGGTTCTCGCTGTAGATGGTCGACAGGTTGAAGTCGGTGAGGCCTGTGTCGTACACGGGCAGCATGTCTTGCCTGCGGTAAGGCGTGCGGGCATAAAAAGCCCGGGGCTCCAGCGTCTGGACCAGGCTGCGGCCGAACCAGGCGGTCTCGCGCTCGAAGATCAGGCCCGAGTCCAAGCTGAGCGTTGGCAAAGCGCGGTTGGCCACCGAGCTGCCATCGCTGAGGGGCGCGTCCATCTGGTAGCGGGTGGCATGCAGCTGCATTTTGGGGGTGAAGAACCCCCAGGGCTGGACCCACGGGCGGCTGACCTGCCCCATCACATAGCTGCGTTCGCCGTTCATCGGCACGGCACTGTTGTTCGGAATGCGCGAGTAATCCACCTCAAAGCGTGTGGTGTCACCGATGACGGTCCAATCCAGCCCGCTGGGGTTCCACTCGTTGTAGCGCATCGTCAACTGGGGTGCCCGGTCATAAGGAGGCGTGATCGGTGAGCTGACGTCCTGCAGTACCTGCCAGCGCTGGACCTGCGCAGTCATTGAAAAATTGCCGTGCCCCCAGGACAGCGCACCGGTGGAGGGCAGCAAGCGCTGCGTCAACGCCAGTGTGGCACCTGTGCCAGTGCGGGGAAAGTCACGCCAGTAATTGTCGTCACTGACCCGGTTGAGGGTCAGCCCCAAGCCAACGCGCCCGACCGATTCCAGCCCGGTGTCGTAGCTGCCGTTGTGCAGCGTGGACAAGCCCCAGCGTGACTCGTGACGCAGGGCATCCGAGGGCATGTAATTGAGCTTGGCCTGACCGTTGTAGTCGTTTTCCAGGTAACGAAAATCGGTTTCGAGTGCCGCCCCTCGTTGGGACATCAGGCGCGGCGTGATGGTGGCGTCGCGGTTGGGTGCGATGTTCCAGTAGTACGGTTGCATCACATCGATGCCGTTGAGGGTGTCGATGCCGTACAGCGGTGACAGAAAACCCGATTTGCGCTCATCGGTCAAAGCGAAACTGACTGCAGGCATGGTGGGGGTGCTGACCCCCATGAACTCCAGCTGCACCCCTTCCGCGCGCCCCGTGGACTCTTCGTTGTCGGTGCTCAGCGTGGTGGCCTTGAGCAGCCACTCGGGCAACCATTCCGGCCCAGGCTGACGGCGGCAGGTCGTGTAGCGGCTCTGGTGCGCCACCATGCGGTTGCTGTCGATGAAGTCGATGCGCTCAGCGGTGCCGTAGCCTTGGCTCTGAATGAGTTCAAAGCGCGGTTGATCAAAGCTGCCGGTGAAACTGTCCACTTGCAGTTGCAGCTTGGGGCCTTCAAAAATGTTGCCAATCCGGTTGATGCGCACCTGGCCTGTCGCGTTGACGGTGTCTTGCGTCTGGTCATAGACCATCCGATCGGCCTTGATGCTCATGCCGGGTTTGCGGATTTCGGCTTTGCCCTGGAGCACCAGATCCATGTCGGGTCGGGTGACCATGCTGTCGGCGGTGGAATAGACCGTGCCTCGGGTGCTTTCCTGCGGCGACAGGTTTTCTTCGAGCCTGGGGCTGGGTTGCAGCTGAATGCCTGTGCCCTGCGCCCATGCCGCACCAGCGCAAAGACCCACGGCCAACGCCACAACGCTGAGGGCGGCGGACCAGAGCGGGACCCGGATCGGTGAAGGTGTTGAACTGCGATGCACGTCAGGGAAAAACAAGGGCTGTGAGACCCGTACCCGCCACCAGCGGCCAGTACAGGCTTTGTAGAATGGGATTATCCATGAGCCCAACCTCCAACTCCGTGTCCGATACCTCCTCCGTGATCTGGGCCGACCCGACCCGACAAAGCCTTTTTGATGCCTGGTTGCGCCAGGTGGCCAGCACACACCAGTTGCAGCCGGACAGTGTGCGCATTGCTTCGGCCGATGCAAGCTTTCGCCGCTATTTGCGAGTGGACACCTTGGGTGGTGACAGCCGCATCATCATGGACGCGCCGCCCGACAAGGAAAACTGCCAGCCTTTCGTGCATGTCGCGGGTTTGATGCAGGGGGCTGGCCTGCGCGCACCCGAGGTGCTGGACTGGCACCAGGCGCACGGTTTCATGCTGCTCACCGACCTGGGCAGCGAGACCATGATGTCGGCCATCCAGCCCGAAGTGCCCCAGGCCAACCAGGCGCTGTACCTGCAGGCGGTGGACGCCCTGATCCAGTGGCAGCTCGCATCCCGTTCGGGTCAGCTGCCGCCTTACGACGCCGCGCTTTTGAACCGCGAGCTGAGCCTGTTTCCCGACTGGTACCTGGGGCAGCATAAAAAAGTGCAATTGCAGGGCAAAGCCAAAGAGACGATGGACCAGGCCTTTGCCCTGATCGTTCAGCGTAATCTGGCCGCACCCAGCGTGTATGTGCACCGCGATTTCATGCCCCGCAATCTGATGATGCCCCACCAGAGTGAACAACTCGGGGTGCTGGATTTCCAGGACGCGGTCTACGGCCCCATCACCTACGACATCGCCAGCCTGATGCGCGACGCTTTCCTGACCTGGGACGAGGACTTCGTGCTCGACATCACCATCCGCTATTGGGAAAAAGCCCGCAAGGCCGGCTTGATGGACTTTGAAGACTGGCACAGTGACTTTGGTGCTTTCTACCGTGCGGTGGAGTGGATGGGCCTGCAACGCCACCTCAAAGTGGCGGGCATCTTTGCGCGCCTGACCCTGCGCGACGGCAAACCCAAATACCTGGCCGATGCGCCGCGCTTCATCCACTACATCCGCACCACGACGAACCGTTACCGTGAACTCGGTCCCCTGCTCAAGGTGATCGACGAGATCGAAGGCACCACGCCCCAGGTCGGTTTTGCCTACGGCCGCATGTAAGCCGCCCCATGCCGCGTTTTCATTGCCCTGCCCTCCTGCAAACCGGCCTCGTGCTCAGCCTGCCTGCGGGCGCCGCGCGCCATGTGCAGGTGCTGCGCCTGCAGCCTGGAGATGTGATCACCCTGTTCAATGGCGAAGGCGGTGAATTCGACGCCACTGTCACCCGCATGGGCCGCAGCGATGTGGATGTCGAGGTTGGTGCGCATCATCCTGTGGAGCGTGAAGCACCCCGGGCCGTGCACCTGCTGGCGGGCATCACCGCCAACGAGCGCATGGACTGGCTGGTCGAAAAAGCCACCGAGCTGGGTGTGGCCAGCATCACGCCGCTGATGGCCGAGCGCAGCGTGCTCAAGCTCAAAGGTGAACGTGCCGACAAAAAACTGGCGCACTGGCAAGGCGTGGCGGTGGCCGCCGCCGAGCAGTGCGGCCGCAACCACGTGCCTGTGATTCATCCGGCCGTCACCCTGCCTCAATGGCTGGCCCAGCCACCGCTGGATGCCGACCGTTGGGTGCTGTCGCTGGCGCAGGGCACACAGCCCCTGGCGGCGGTGAACAATGGCATCCGGCCTGTGCTGGTGCTCAGCGGCCCCGAAGGCGGCCTCGCGCCCAGCGAAGAAGCCGCGGCATTGGCGGCAGGGTTCCATCCCGTGACCCTGGGTGCCAGGGTGTTGCGGGCCGAGACCGCACCGCTGGCCGTGCTGGCGGCATTGACGCTGGCCTGATTCGGGTTATTGCGCGTTCCCGAGTGCGCGGGCAGCGCATACGATGGCGCATTCCATTGATCGGTGTTTTGCTCCCATGAAAAAGCTTTTCTGTCTGGCGCTTGTTGGCGCCCTGTCTGTGCCCAGTTGGGCACAAAAGCGCGATGACGCCCTGTTTGTCGCTGCACAAGCGGCTCAGCCCGCTGTCATCGACACGCTGCACAAGCTGGTGCTGATCGAGTCGGGGTCGGCCAACATCATGGGGCTGACCCAGGTGGCCGATTACGCGCAGGCCAGGCTCCAGGCACTGGGGGCCAAAACCGAACACATCAAAACGAGCAACAGTGACCGTGTCATGGTCAAGGGCGTGCTGACGGGCAAGGGCCGACTCAAAGCCATGCTGATTGCACACATGGACACGGTCTACTCCGATGGCATCCTGGCCACGCAGCCCTACAAACAGGATGGCAACCGCCTGTACGGGCCGGGCATTGCCGACGATAAGGGGGGCATCGCCGTCATCCTGCACGCGCTGGCGGTGCTGCAGTCGCAGGGCTGGAACGACTTTGCCACCCTCACCGTCCTGTTCAATCCGGACGAGGAAATTGGCTCTGCGGGCTCGGGGGCCTTGATCCAGTCGCTGGCGGCCGAGCACGATGTGGTGCTGTCGTACGAGCCCACAGCCGCCAAGAGCGTGGCCAAGGTCGAAGGCGTACTCTTGTCGGCTGCAGGGGTCGGGGAGGCCAGGCTGGAAGTCAAAGGCAAGGCCTCCCACGCGGGCGCTGCACCCGAGGAAGGGCGCAATGCCCTGATCGAGCTGTCGCACCAGATGCTGGCGACCGAGCACATCGCCAAAGGCATTGCGGGTGCCCAGCTGAACTGGACGCATGCCCAAGGCGGTCGGGTGCACAACCAGATCCCCGAGTCGGCGATAGCCACCGCCGATGTGCGGCTGCTCAAGCCCGATGCCGCCGATAAGCTCAAAGCCGCGCTGGTGGCCAAAGTCCAGGAAAGCAAGCGGGTGCCCGACACCCATGTGCACGTCCAACTCGAAGTGGGTCGCCCACCCTATGTGGCCGGCGAGCGTGGCATGGCGCTGGCGCAGCGTGCGCGTGCCATCTATGCCGAACTTGACGGTCGCCCCTTGTTCTTCCACCCGGTCACCGGTGGCGGTACCGATGCGGGTTTTGCCAGTGGTTCAGGCAAGGCTGCCGTGCTCGAAAGCCTGGGCCTGGCCGGCTGGGGCTTTCATGCCCGCGACGAATACATCGAGATCGACTCCATCGTGCCGCGCCTGTACCTGACGGCCCGTTTGCTGCAGGATCTGGGCAAACAGCCCTGAGGACTGGCCTGCGCAGGGCAAGGCGGTATGCGGGCGACGGCGTGTGCGCCAGGCGCTTCGTTACACTGACCGCATGAACGCCAATCTCCTCCTGCTCACGCTCTGTCAGGGCTTGTTCCTGACCAACAACGTCACCTTCATCGCCATCAATGGCCTGGTGGGCCTGTCCATGGCGCCGCTGGGCTGGATGGCGACACTGCCAGTCATGGGCTATGTGGTGGGCGGCGCCCTTTCCACGGGTCTGGTGGCCAAGAGCCAGAGCCGCTGGGGGCGGCGGGTGTCCTTCCAGCTGGGCTTGCTGGTGGCATTGGGTTCGGCCTTGCTGGCGGCGTATGCGGCCTGGAGCCACAACTTCTGGTTGCTGGTGGGCTCCACCGTGATCGCCGGCTACTACAGCGCCAACGGCCAGCTTTACCGCTTTGCAGCGGCTGAACTGTCGGCCCCCGACTTCCGCGAGAAAGCCGTCTCGCTCGTGCTGGCGGGTGGCCTGATCGGCGCTGTGGTCGGCCCCAACCTGGCTTCGCGCACACGCGGCCTGACCGAAACCCCTTTTGTGGGCGCTTACCTGGCCTTGGCTTGTGTGGCGGTGGCGGGTCTGGTGCTGATGCATTTCATCCGCTTTCCGCAAGCGGCGGCGTCTCAGCCCGGCGCGGCAAAAGGCGGCTCGCTCGCGGACATCATGCGTCGCCCGATCTTCATCGTCTCGGCCATCACCGCAGCCATGAGCTACGGCGTGATGAACCTGCTGATGGCCGCCACGCCGCTGGCCATGCAGGTGTGCGGCTTTGGTTTCAGTGACGCCGCGCTGGTGCTCGAATGGCATGTGATCGGCATGTTCGCGCCCGGCTTTTTCACGGGCGCACTGATCAAGCGTTTCGGCGCGGTGCAGATCATGACGGTGGGCGTGGTGCTCAACCTGGTGTGCATCGCCGTGGCGCTGTCGGGCGTGGACCTGCACCAGTTCCTGATCTCGCTGTTCTTGCTGGGGGTGGGTTGGAACTTCCTGTTCACCGGCAGCACCACGCTGTCGATGAAAGCCTGGACGCCCGAAGAAAAGGACCGCGGTCAGGCTGCGATCAATTTCTGCGTCTTCGCCACCATGGCCATCACCTCGTTTGCCTCGGGCGCGCTGGTCACCACCCAGGGCTGGACGCTGCTCAACATTGGCTCCATCGTCCCGGTGGCGCTGGCCGGGCTGGCGCTGCTGTGGCTGGTGATCCAGCAGAAGAAAGTGGCCAAATCCTGATCAGGGCATGCGTGCCATGACCTCAGCCACGGCCGCGGTCAGCTTCTTGGCATAGGGCACATGCAAGAACTCATTGGGCCCGTGGGCATTGCTCTTGGGGCCCAGCACGCCGCACACCATCATCTGCGCTTTGGGGAAGCCTGCGCTGAGCATGTTCATCAGCGGGATGGTGCCGCCCTGGCCGATGTAACCCACGCCTGCGCCAAAGTGCGCCTGGCTCGATGTGTTGAGCGCCTGCTCGAACCACGGCAGGGTGTCGGGCGCGTTCCAGCCGGTGGCACCGCCATTCGACTCGAACGTCACCTGGGCCTGATACGGCGCGTTGTCTTCCAGCAGGGCTTTCATCTCGGCAACAGCCTGCGCAGCGTCCACCAGCGGGGGCAGGCGCAGGCTGAGCTTGAAGGCGGTGTAGGGGCGCAGCACATTGCCCCCGTCCTTGAGTGAGGGAAAGCCTTCGGCCCCGGTCACGCTCAGCGTGGGTGTCCAGGTCCGGTTCAGCAGGGCCTGGGTCGGGTCGGTGGTGGTGGGCAGGGCAAAGATGGTGGAGCCGCCGCAGTCGTAGTGGGCCCACGGAAAGCGCTTGTACACCTCCTCACCCAGAATCGCCGCCGTGGCCTGGGCCTGCGCCAGACGTTCGGCAGGCACCTCGCAATGGAAGCTGGCGGGCAGCAATCGGCCCGTGGCGCTGTCTTCGAGCCGGTCGAGCACTTGTCGCATGATGCGAAAACTCGACGGCACCAAGCCCGAGGCGTCGCCCGAGTGGATGCCTTCGGTCAGGATCTCCACTTTGAGTGTGCCGCTGGCCATACCGCGCAGGCTGGTGGTCAGCCACAGCTGGTCGTAGTTGCCCGCGCCGCTGTCCAGACAGATCACCAGACCCACATCGCCCAGGCGCGCGCGCAGCGCGTCCACATAGGGCAGCAGGTCGTATGAACCGGATTCTTCGCAGGTCTCGATCAGGCCGACGATGCGCGGGTGCGGTGTCTTTTGCGCCTTGAGGGCCTGCACCGCCGCGATGCTGGCGTAGACCGCATAGCCGTCGTCGGCGCCGCCCCGGCCATAGAGCTTGCCCTCTTCGTACACGGGCGTCCAGGGGCCAAGGTCATTGCGCCAGCCGTTGAACTCGGGTTGTTTGTCCATGTGGCCGTACATCAGCACGGTCTGGCCGCTGCCCTCGCCTGCGCTGCGCGTGGCATCGACTTCAAAGAACATGACCGGCGTGCGGCCCGGCAGGCGAATGATTTCGAGTTTCAGGCCTTCGACCTTTTGCGCCAGCACCCAGTCAGCGGCGTTGCGCAGCACCGTCTCGATGTGGCCGTGTGCGGCCCAGTCGGCGTCAAACGCGGGCGACTTGGCCGGGATCTCGATGTACTTTTTGAGCTCAGGCAGGATGGTGCTGTCCCAGGCTTGGGTCACATGGTTCAGAGCCTGGGCACTGTCGAGTTGGCCAGCGGGCATTTCGCGGTGCAGGGGGGCGTTCATCTCAAGACTCCTTTGGCGGTGTGATCACGCGATCAGCGGTAATTTTGCATCCAGGCGAGGCCGCGTGAAGTCCCCCCCGATGTGGCGTCTGCTGGGTTGTATTCGCAGCCGATCCAGCCGTCCCAGCCGCATTCGGCAGACACCTGGTCGATGGTTTTGAAAATGTGGCCCCAGTGGACCTCACCTGTGCCAGGCTCGTGGCGTGCAGGCACGTCGGCGATCTGGATGTGGCCCACGCGGCCTGTGGGCAGGTACTGCGCGATCTTGGCGCTCAAGTCGCCTTCGACGATCTGGCAGTGGAACAGGTCCATCTGCACCTTCACATTGCTTGCGCCCACCGCCTGCACGATGCGGTGCGCGTGGTCTTGCCGGTTGAGGTGAAAGCCCGGGATGCTGCGTGTGTTGATCGGCTCGACCAGCACGTCACGCCCCGCCTTGGCCGCCTCAAGAGCAGCCCATTGCAGGTTGCCGATCAGCGTGGCGTCGGCGGCCTCGGCGCTCGCGCCCTCGGCCCGCAGGCCCACCATGGCGTGGATGCGCGGACATTGCAGTGCATCGGCCCAGTCAAGCGCCTGTGCAAAGCCCGCACGGAACTCGGCCTCGCGCCCGGGCACGCTGGCCGTGCCCCGCTGGCCTGTGGCCCAGGCCGCGTCAAAGCCCGCCACATCGGTGCCGCCGGGCGGGGTGTTGAACAGCACTTGCTGCAAGCCGTTGTCTTTCAGGCGTGTGCGGATGTCGCTCTGGGCAAATGCATAAGGAAACAGGTATTCCACCGCCTTGAAGCCGTCTTTGGCGGCCGCTTCAAAGCGGTCCAGAAACGGCAGATCGGGGTACATCATCGACAGGTTGGCGGCAAAGCGGGGCATCTTGTTCTTTCGGTGTTCAGAGTGGTTCATCGCGGCGGAGGCGCCGCTCCTACACAGTTACCAACGGGCACCAAAGGTTTGGCGCAGTTCGTCCAGCTCGGTGGCGCGCAGCGGTGGGGTGTGGGGCTGCAGCAGCGCAAGCCGTGCGGTTTCTTCGAGTTCTTCGAGTGTGGCCATGGCCGCTGCGGGCGTGCCGTGCCACACATTGGGCCCCAGGCGCGGCAGCATCACGGCGCGGATCGGGGTGCCTTGCGCGGCGTGGCCACGGATCAAAGCCGCCACTTCCTTTGCCGCATCGGGGCTGCCCGGGCGGTGGTAGCGCACCAACGGGACATGGCCGACCTTCATCACAAAGTAGGGCGTGATCGGCAGCAACAGTTCGGGGCCGTGGGCGTTCAGGCTGAGCGCCACGCAGTGCGTGCTGTGGGTGTGGATCACGCAGCGCGTGTCGGCATCCGTCTCGCTGGCGGCAGCATAAATCTGGCGGTGCAGGGCGATGGTCTTGCTGCCCTTGTCGCCGCTGACCTGCTGGCCTAGCGGGTCCAACTTGGCCAGACGCGCCGGATCCAGAAAACCCAGGCACGCATCGGTGGGCGTGATCAAAAAACCGTCATCGAGCCGCACGCTGATGTTGCCCGCTGTGGCGTGCACGTAGCCGCGCTCGAACAGGCTGCGGCCCACGCGGCAGATCTCTTCGCGGGCTTGGGATTCATTCATGCACGTTCTCCAGAGGGCATGGATTCATTGTAGGAGCCCCGCTCTCGGGGCGAATGTCTGTGGGCTGGGGGGTGCCATCGCGGCGGGGGCGCCGCCCCTACAGGGGAGATGGGTCATGGCAAGGCGGCAAAAGCTTTGGTGAAAAAGTCTTCGGTGCCAAAGTTGCCCGACTTGAGCGTGATGTGCACACCGCCCTTGTCGGTGGGCGCATGGCACCACGGTACACCCGGGTCAATTTGTGGACCGATTTGCAGTTGCGCGATGCCCAGCGCTTGCACGCAGGCACCCGAGGTTTCGCCTCCGGCCACCACCAGCTGCTGCACACCCAGGCCCACCAGGCCACGGGCTACTGCGGCCAATGCGTGTTCGACCAAGGCCCCCGCTTCGGCCACGCCCAGTTGCGCTTGCACATGTTTGACGGCTTCGGGTTCGGCGGTGGAGTACACCAACACCGGGCCATCTTTGAGCAATGGCGCGGCCCAGGCCAGCACTTGCTGGACCACCGCATCGCTTTGGTCGTTCATCAGGGCCGCAGGGTTGATCGCCATGGCGGGGCGGCCTGTGGCTTTGAAGTGTGCGACTTGCGCATTGGTGGCCACCGAGCAACTGCCCGACACCACCGCTTGCAGACCTTTGGCTGCAGGCAGTTGGCTGGCCTGCAGTGAAGGCTTCAGGCCAAAGTTGGCGGGCAGGCCAATCGCCACGCCCGAGCCGGCGGTGACCAGCAACATGTCCTTCAAAGCAGGCCCCAGGCGGTGCAGGTCTTCGTTGCTGGTCGCGTCCACCACCGCCACACCCACACCCGCGGCTCGCAATGCGGCGATGCGTTCGCGGATCGCCGCTTCGCCTTGGGCCACGGTTTTGTAGTCGATCAAGTCCACCTTGCGCTTCGTTTGCGCCTGCATCACGCGTACCAGGTTGGCGTCGGTCATAGGTGTGAGCGGGTGGTTTTGCATGCCCGACTCATTGAGCAGCACGTTGCCCGCGAACAGGTAGCCCTTGAACACAGTGCGCCCGTTGTCTGGAAAGGCCGGGGTGGCGATGGTGAAGTCCGTGCCCAGCGCGTCCATCAGCGCCTCGCTCACCGGGCCGATGTTGCCTTCGGGTGTACTGTCAAAGGTCGAGCAGTATTTGAAATAGATTTGCGTTGCACCTTGCTCCTGCAACCACTTCAAGGCATCGAGGGATTGGGCAATGGCTTCGGCGGCAGGAATGGTGCGCGACTTGAGCGCCACCACCACCGCGTCCACATCAGCGGCCAAAGGCATTGCGGGCACGCCAATGGTCTGAACCACCCGCATGCCCGAGCGCACCAGGTTGTTGGCCAGGTCGGTGGCGCCGGTGAAGTCGTCGGCAATACAACCTAATTTCAAACCCAATTGGATTTTCATACCTTGCCTTTCGGCAGTTCAATGCCCGGAAAAATCTTGATGACCGCGCTGTCGTCTTCCTTGGCAAAGCCCGCCGTGCTGGCCTGCATGAACATCTGGTGCGCGGTGGAAGACAGCGGCAACGGGAACTTGCTGGCGCGAGCCACGTCGAGCACGATGCCCAGATCCTTCACAAAAATGTCCACTGCGGAGAGCGGTGTGTAGTCGGCCGCCAGCACATGGGCCATGCGGTTCTCAAACATCCAGCTGTTGCCCGCGCTGTTCGTGATGACTTCGTACAGCGCCGCCGCGTCCACGCCTTCGCGCAGGCCCAGGGCCATGGCCTCGGCAGCCGCCGCAATGTGCACGCCCGCCAGCAACTGGTTGATGATCTTGACCTTGCTGCCCGCGCCTGCGCTGTCGCCCAGCTTGTAGACCTTGGCAGCCATCGCGTTCAAGAACGGCTCGGCCAGCGCATAGGCCTCCGGCTTGCCCGCCGTCATCATGGTCATCTGTCCGCTGGCCGCCTTGGCTGCGCCGCCCGAAATGGGTGCGTCCACATAACGCAGGCCCATGGCTTCCAGGCGCGACTCCAAAGCGACCGACCAGTTCGGGTCCACGGTGGAACACATCACGAACACGCTGCCGCGCTTCATGCTGGCTGCGCAGCCGGGGGTCGTGCCATCGCCAAACAACACGCTTTCGGTTTGCGCAGCATTGACCACCACCGACACGACCACGTCGCACGCGGCGCCCAGCGAAGCCAGCGTGTCGTGCGTCACGCCGCCGTCAGCGGCAAAGGCCTGCGCCACCTCGCACCGGACATCAAAAACGTGCACCGCGTGCCCTGCCCGCCGCAAAGACTGCGCCATGCCCGAGCCCATGGCCCCCAAACCAATCAAACCAATGCTTGTCATGCGTTCACTCCAGTGAGATGCGGGCACAGTTCGCCACTTTTTTTGATTGCACGGTGTCGGCCTTTATGAAGCTGGCCATGCCCTGCGCAAAGGATTTGTTGTCGATCAGATCACCCGGCAAGGTCTGTCCAGCGCAGAACACCGCATTCGACGGCCTATGGGGATTTTGATCTGAATTGATCAGGTCATCATACAAATTCTTCTGAAATGGGGCATTGGGGAGAACACTGAATGGGTATCATGAACCGAACATTGGCTGTTTCAAAGGAGTTGGGCATGGCAAAAGCGGGCGTTCTGAACATTCCATCCATGAAGGACCAATGCAGTCCTGAAGAATGGCAAGCCCGCGTCGATCTGGCCGCTTGCTATCGTCTGGTGGACCTGTACGGCATGTCCGACATGATGGCCAACCACATCTCCGTGCGGGTGCCCGGCGAAGAGGCGTTTCTCATCAATGCCTACGGCATGATGTACGAAGAGATCACGGCCTCCAGCCTGATCAAGGTGGACCACGACGGCAACATCCTGGCCAAGCCCGATTTCGGTGATCTGAACTACGGCATCAACCGTGCGGGCTATGTGATCCACAGTGCTGTCCATGCGGCGCGCCCTGAGGTGGGCTGCGTCATCCATACCCACAGCTGGGCTTCGATGGCGGTGTCTTCCCTGGACTGCGGCCTGCTGCCGCTCACGCAAACGTCGATGCGTTTTCTCAAGATCGGCTACCACGAGTACGAAGGCGTGGTGCTCAACACCGACGAGCAGGCCTCGCTGGTGCGGGATCTGGGTCAGGGCGAGGCGCTGATTTTGCGCAACCATGGTGCGCTCACGGTGGGCCGCACGGTGGGCGAGGCGTTCAACTGGATGCACCGCATCGAGCTGTCGTGCCATGCACAACTGGCGGCCATGGCTTGCAACACACCACTGCGCCCGGTACCTGCGCCAGTGCTGGAAGAAACCTGGAACAACTACCAGCCAGGCACCCGCCGCCCCTACGGGGTGATGGAGTGGCCGGCCTTGCTGCGCAAGCTCGACCGCATGGACCCCGGCTTCCGTGATTGAAGCTGCGGCCACAGCCAACACCATGAAAGTGATCGACGCCCAGGTTCACCTGTGGAGGGCCAACACGCCTGATCGCCCGTGGCCTGCCGACCGTGCAGAAGGCGCCCATGGGCCGTCGCTCGAAGCCGAGCAGATGCTGGCGATGATGAACGAGGCGGGTGTGGCCCGTGCGGTCATCGTGCCACCTTCTTGGGAGGGCGACCGCAATGACTGCGCCTTGGACGCGGCCGCCAGATTCCCGGACCGGTTTGCCATCATGGGCCGCCTGGCCATCGAAGATCTGTCCAGCCGCGAGCGGATCGCCGACTGGAAAAACCAGGCAGGCATGCTGGGCATGCGCTTCACCTTTCATGGCGCACAGCACAAGCAATGGTTGGCCGATGGCACGGCCGACTGGCTGTGGTCACAGGCCCAAGAGCACGGGGTACCTTTGATGGTCAATGTGCCCGGCTCGGTGCGCGTCATGGACCGCGTGGCCGAACAACACCCGGGTCTGAGGCTGACCATCGACCACCTGGCCTGCGCCGCCAACAAAAAAGACGAAGAAGCGCACAGTGAGATCGAAGACCTGATCCGACTGGCCAGGCACCCCCATGTGTCGGTCAAGGCCTCGGCCGTGGCGCGCTACACGGCAGAGTCCTACCCCTATCCGAACACGCAGCTCAAATTGCGCCGCATTTTTGATGCATACGGACCGCAGCGCTTTTTCTGGGGCAGCGACATCAGCCGCCTGCCCTGCACCTACCGCCAGGCCATCACGCTGTTCACGCAGGAGCTGAACTGGTTGAGCCCTCAAGACCAGGAGTGGGTCATGGGGCGGGCCTTGTGCGAGTGGCTGGATTGGGTGTATTGATCCGGTTCAGCCGTGCTGCTCCAGCAGCGCATCCCTGACTTCGCGCCATGATTCCGCTGTGGGTGCGCACAACAACCCCCCCGTGAGGTCAAACGGCCGATAAGGCGTGCCGTCAAAGTGCGCGCTGTAGCCGCCCGCTTCGCGGTGCAGCAGCCAGCCGGCCGCGTGGTCCCAGGGCATGAGCTTGTTGTAGAACAGAACGTGCATGTGCCCGGCAGCCGCCAGCCGGTACTCGTGTGCAGAGCAGCGGAACCAGTTGCTCATCATCAACCGGGACAGGTTGCGGTTGACCACGCTGCGGGTGGGCTCGGGCAGAAAGTTGGTGCCTGCAATGGCCTCGATTTTGTCGAGCGCCACCGCCTGGGCCACACGCAAGGGGGTGACCGTGCCGTCCGCGGTCTGCATCCACGCACCCGCACCGGCGTAGGCCATGGCCGTGCTTTGGGTGACTGGGTCGTGGATGGCGCTGGCCATGACTTCACCGTGGGCCACCACTGCCACCATGGTGCCAAAAAGCGGAATGCCGCTGGCAAAGTTCTTGGTTCCATCGAGCGGGTCCAGGACAAAAGCCAGTTCGGCTGTCCGGATGAGGTCCAGCAGTGCCGGGTTGCGGCCAGCAGCTTCTTCACCGATGAGCGTGGCCTTCGCAAAGCGCTGCGCAAACGCCTGGCCCAGCCAGGACTCCATGGCCTCATCGGCCTCGGTCACGATGTCAAAACCGGAGGTTTTCTCGCGCACCTGGTGTTGACCCAGACGCTGAAAGCGCGGCATCAGCTGCTCTTTGGCGGCAGTCGCCAGCAGGGCCGACAGGTCCTGGAGGTCTTGGCGTGTGAAAGGGTGTGGGGCCATGGTCTGAGATCCTGTATTCTGATCCTTGTTGTGGTCTGCAAGGCAGGCAATGGAAAAAGGAGTCACTGTGCGCACCATTGGCAATTTTCTGTGGTTTGTTTTGGGCGGCGTGTTCATGGGCCTGGGCTGGTGGTTGGCCGGGCTGATCGCGTTCATCAGCGTTGTGGGCATCCCCTGGGGGCGTGCCTGCTTCGTGATCGGTAACTTCACCTTCTTCCCGTTTGGCCGCGAGGCCATCAGCCGCAAGGAGTTGACCCACGAAGACGATCTGGGCACGGGCGCACTGGGCGTGCTGGGCAACATCGTGTGGTTCTTGCTGGCCGGTGTGTGGCTGGCCATCGGTCATGTGATCTCGGCTGCGGCCTGTTTTGTCACCATCATCGGCATCCCGTTTGCCGTCCAGCACCTCAAGCTGGCGGGCATTGCACTGGCCCCTGTGGGCAAGACCATCGTCAGCAAAGAGGTGGCCGCTGCGGCGCGCGAGGCCAACGCGCACGCTGAGGTGACGCGCAGCAGGCGTTCGTGATGCGGCCTGGCCTGGTGCCGCCTGTCAGGTCCCTTCGGGCTGGATTCTGGCACGGGCGATGACGGGTTTCCAGCGGGCTTGTTCCTGCCGGATGAAGGCCTCGAACTCGGCCCTTGTGTTGCCTATGGCAAGCGCCGTGTCCTGGCTGAGCTTGTCACTGACGGCTTTGCCGCGTGCAGCCTTGATGGCTTCGGTCTCCAGCTTGTCGATGTGGGCCTTGGGCCAGCTGCTGGGGGCCAGCAGGCCATACCACTGCGTCATCTCGAAGCCCTTGTAGCCCTGCTCGGCCACGGTGGGCACATCGGGCAATTGCGGCAGCCGTGTGCTGGTGCCGGTGGCAATGCAGCGCAGCCGGCCGGCTTTGATGAATTGCAGCAAGGCTGGGGCACCCACGGCGGCGGCCTGCAGGCGGCCGGCCATCAGGTCGGTCAGCATCGGGCCTGTGCCGCGGTAGGGCACGTGCAGCATGAAGGTGTCGGTGGCCATCTTCAGGTATTCAAAAGCCAGGTGCCCGGCGCTGCCGTTGCCGGCCGAGCCGTAGTTCAGCTGCCCGGGGCGGGCCTTGGCGTAGGCGACAAATTCCTTGAGGTTCTTTACCGGCAGGTCCGGGTGCACCACGTACAGGCTGGGCACTTTGGACAAGAGTGTGATGGGCACGAAGTCTTTGTTGGCGTCGTAGGACAACTTGGGAAAGATGTAGGGGTTCACGGCCAGTGTGCCGATGTGGCCCAGGATCAGCGTGTGTTCGTCGCTGGAGTGCGCGACTTCCTGCATGGCGATGTTGCCAGCGGCCCCGGGTTTGTTGTCCACAAACACGTTTTGTCCCAGGGTCTTGGCCATTTCTGCGGCGACGGCGCGGGCCACGATTTCAGAGCTGCCGCCGGGCGCGAAGGGCACCACCAGACGCAGTGGCTTGGAGGGCCAGCCCGGTGTCTGTGCCAATGCCAGGCCGGTGCTCAGGCTGTAACCGGCCACAGCGGTTTGTGTCAACCAGTCTCGGCGTTTGATGGGGGTGTGCATGTGCGATCTCCGTGAAATTGCCGCGGATTGTGCCGCATGCCCGTGATCGTGCCAGACGGCGCATTGCGCGCGTTGATTTTGTGGATTCTTCTCAAAAACGAGGATCGGAACGATGTGCTTAAAAGCGCCCTGAGCCCATGCCCCCGCCTCGGCGACGCATCTCACCGCCGGGACGGATGTCGCTACGCCGTTCGGTGGCACCTGTGCTGTTCGGTGGCGGACCAGTGAAGGTCGGGATGTTGGGCAGCAACCACTGGTTGGCCACCTTTTTCTGATCGCTGTCCAAGCTGGCGTAGAGGGCTTTGGCCGACTGCTCGATGTCTTCCAGGCGGGACAAACGGTTTTGCTGGTTCATGACCAGCCGCGTGATTTGCTGCGGTGCCGGTTCGTCTTCCGAAGGCCGTGCGGGGCGCTCGCGGTAGAACTGCTGCGTGTAGGCTTCGATGCTCGCCATGTACTGCTGCCACAGAGGGTCTTGTTCGGGGGTGAGCTGTAATTTCAGGCGCAGCTGCTCGGAGCTGTCGGCACTGCTGGCAGGCATCGCCAGAGGTGCTGCGGGTGCCGGGCTGCTGGTGGCAAGGGGGGTGACAGGCGCCAGTTGCGCGGTGCAAAGCAGGGGCGTGGCCAGCAGGAGCGAAAGCAGCAGTGTTTTCATGGCAATATTTTGGTTGTAATGGCTTTCAGCTTAAGTGCTGTGCGCTGCTTGCATGGGCCTGGACGGGCAAAGAATTGTGAAGCTCGACCTTCACCCAAGCCCCTCTGTGCTTCAGGCGTCAGGCTGCAGGTGCCAGCTGCAGTAAATTATGTTGCCATACAGCTCCGTTCCATCATGAAACAACACTACATCGCCAACCAGCACGTTGCCCCCGCCTCGGGGCAGGACATTCCTGTTCTTGACCCGTCCACCGGTCTGCAGTTCGATGCCATTGCCCGGGGTAACGCCACCGACATCGACCGCGCCGTGGTCGCTGCCCGCGAGGCTTTCAGGGGTACCTGGGGCCAGCTCACCGCCACCGAGCGCGGTCGCCTGCTGCAGCGCCTGGCGCAGCACATGCTGGCGCACATCGACGAGCTGGCAGCCATCGAGTCGCGTGATTGCGGCAAGCCCACCACGCTGGCGCGGGGTGACGTCACGGCCGTGGCGCGCTACTTCGAGTTTTACGCCGGGGCTGCCGACAAGCTGATGGGCGAGACCATCCCTTTCTACAACGGCCACACCGTGTTCACGCTGCGCGAGCCGTTTGGCGTGACGGGCCATGTGATCCCCTGGAACTACCCGCTGCAGATTTTTGGCCGCAGCGTGGCGGCCTCGCTGGCCGTGGGCAATGCCTGCGTGGTCAAGCCCGCCGAAGACGCCTGCCTGTCCATCCTGCGTGTGGCCGAGATGGCGGCTGAGGTGGGCTTTCCGCCGGGCGCGCTCAACATCGTCACCGGCTACGGCCACGAGGCAGGCGACCTGCTGGTTCGTCACCCCGGTGTGGACCATGTGTCCTTCACCGGCTCGCCGCGTGTGGGCCAGCTGGTGGTGCAGGCCGCGGCCGAGCACCATGCCCCTGTCACGCTGGAGCTGGGCGGCAAGTCGCCGCAGATCATTTTTGGCGACGCCGACATGGATGCCATGACGACCGTGGTGACCAACGCCATCGTGCAGAACGCGGGCCAGACCTGCTCGGCCGGCAGCCGCGCCCTGGTGCACCGCCCGGTGTACGAGGCCGTGGTCGAGCGCCTGGCCAAGTCGTTTGCCGCCACGCGCACCGGCCCCGCCAACATGGACCTGAACTGTGGTCCGCTGATCCGCGAATCGCAGATGCAGCGCGTGCGCAGCTTTGTGGAACTGGCCAAGAACGACGGCCTGCCGATCGCCGCGCAAGGTCAGCTGGTGCCTGAAGCGCCCCAGGGCGGCTTTTATCAGGTGCCCACGCTGATCCGCGATGTGCCGATCGAACACCGCTTGGCGCAAGAAGAAATCTTTGGCCCAGTGCTGACCATCTCGCCCTTCGATGACGAAGACCACGCGATCGAGCTGGCCAACGGCACCGAATACGGCCTGGCCGCAGCCCTGTGGACGCAGGACGGTGGCCGCCAGCTGCGCATGGCGCGCCGCCTGCAAAGCGGCCAGGTGTTCGTCAACAACTACGGCGCCGGTGGTGGCATCGAGCTGCCCTTCGGTGGCGTCAAAGCCAGCGGCCATGGCCGCGAAAAAGGCTTTGAAGCGCTGTACAGCTTCACCACGCTCAAGACCGTCACCATCAAGCATGGTTAATGACATGGGAACACACATGAGCACTCCACGCATCGGCATGATCGGCCTGGGCCTGATGGGCCTGGGCATCGCCACCAACATCGTCAAAAAGGGCTTTGCCCTCACCGCCATGGAGCACCCGGGCAACCAGCCTTTGGGTGACCTGATCGCCGCTGGCGCCAAGACTGCGCCCACGGCACAGGCTGTGGCGCAAGCCAGCGACATCGTCATCCTGTGCGTCAACGGTTCGGCCCAGGTCGAAGCCATCCTCGCCGGTGACACCGGCCTGCTGGCCGGTCTGCGAGAAGGCATGACGGTGATCGACTGCTCCACCAGCATTCCGGGCTCGACCCAACAGGTGGCCGCCACGCTGGGCAAGCAGGGCGTGCGCTTCATGGACGCTGCCATGACCCGCACCCCCAACGAAGCCATGCAAGGCCGCCTGAACCTGCTGATCGGTGGCGACGCGGCGCTGCTCGAAGAAGTGCGCCCCCTGCTGTCCACCTTTGCCGAAAACATTGTGCATGCTGGTGGCGTGAGCGCGGGCCACAGCATGAAGCTGCTGCACAACTTTGTCTCGCTCGGCTCGGTCACGCTGCTGGCCGAAGCGGCCGCCTGCGCACGCCGCTCGGGCATCGACGATGCCGTGTTTGTCGAGGTGCTTGAAAAAGGCGGTGGCTGGGGCGCGGCGCTGGAGCGCCTCAAGCCTTACCTGCTGCGCGGCGAAACCTCGGGCCTGCGTTTCTCGATGGCCAACGCCCTCAAAGACCTGGGCTACTACGCCGACATGGCGCGCGAGACCGGCTCGCACGACGCAGCCGCCCAGGCCATGCACGGCACGCTGGCGGCCGCCTGCCAGGCGGTGGACCCGCAAACCCTGCTGCCTGAACTGGTGGGTCAACTGGCCAAGGGGGCTCTCAAGGGCTGAGGTCTATGGATGGCCGCGCCCCTACGGGGCTCGCCATGGCAGCAGAGCTTGAACCTGTCATGGCGAGCGCAGCGAAGCCATCCATCTTCAGTCCACAGACACCAGCACCCTTGCCAGGTGCTCAATGAGCACACTCACCCGGTGCGGGATGTAGCGGTTGCTGGGCAGCACCGCGTCACGGTGTGCGACAAGGCCAACATCCTCAACAGCTACGCTTTCTTTCGCGCCGTGGCCACCGAAGTGGCGCAGTCCTACCCGGATGTGGAGATCGACTACGCCTACGCCGACGCGATCACGCGTGCACATGATCAAGAAGCCCGACTTCTACGACGTGATCGTGGCCAAAAACATGTTTGGCGACATCATCTCCGATCTCGGTGCAGGCACGGTGGGCAGCCTGGGCGTGGCTTCATCGGCCGAGCTGGGCGAACACCATGGCCTGTTCCAGGGTGCGCACGGCTCGGCCCCCGACATTGCCGGGAAAGACGCTGCCACCCCGTGGCCACCATGCTGTCGGCCGCGCTCATGCTGCGCTGGTTGGCTGAACGCCATACCATGCAGCCCTCACGCAAGATGCCCTGCGCATCGAAACCGCCGTCGAGGCAGTGTTGGCCCAAGGCCTTGTCGTGCCCGCTGATCAGGGCGGCATGGCCCGCTGCAGAGAGTTCACGCAAGCGGTGTTGCGGCAGTTGCGCTGAAGGGGTGAACGAGAGGGTCTCCGGCCTTTGACTCTACGGTTGATTGTTGAACAGCTTGAACGCCACGATTTCAGCGTGGCTGGTTTTCAATCAGCATGCCGCGCTTTTCGATGAAGGCGATCACCTCGGCCAGGCCCTGCAGGGTTTTCAGGTTGGTCATCACCCAGGGACGCGTGTCGGGGTTGGGGCGCATGCGTGCGGTGTCGGCTTTCATGACTTCCAGGTCAGCACCCACATGCGGGGCCAGATCGGTCTTGTTGATCACAAACAGATCGCTCTTGGTGATGCCGGGCCCGCCCTTGCGCGGGATTTTCTCGCCAGCGGCCACATCGATCACGTAGATGGTCAGGTCACTCAGCTCGGGACTGAAGGTGGCGGCCAGGTTGTCGCCACCGCTTTCAATGAACACGATATCGGCGTTCGGGAACTTCTCCAGCATGCGGTCGATCGCTTCGAGGTTGATCGATGCGTCTTCACGGATGGCGGTGTGCGGGCAGCCGCCGGTCTCCACGCCCATGATGCGCTCGGCGGGCAGTGCACCGCTGATGGTCAACAGGCGCTGGTCTTCCTTGGTGTAGATGTCGTTGGTGATGGCGATCAGGTCCCACTTCTCGCGCATCTGCTTGCACAGCATCTCCAGCAAGGTGGTTTTGCCCGAACCCACGGGACCGCCAATGCCCACGCGCAGGGGCGGCAGTTTCTTGGTGCGGTTCGGGATGTGGTGAAGAGCGGTCGAGTTGGCAGTCATGATCGGAAGAGTCGTGAATATTGGGTTTCGTGTCGCGACGACAAGATGGCCAGCATGGGGCTGAAAGCCTGACGTGTCTCGTCGGTGCGGGTGAGGGCGATTTGCACTGCCTCAGGAATGGTGCGGGCCAGCACCGCCAGCATGCGTTGGCCGCTGCTTTGGCCCAGCGGCACAGCTTTGAGGGCCGCCTGGGTCATGTTTTCGGCCCAGCCAAAGGCATAGGCCTGCAGGGCTTGGTCCAGCGGGGCCTGCGAACAGGCCAGGGCCAGGGCGTAGGCCAGGGGGTAAGTTGGCGGCAGGTTGGCCAGGCATTGCAAGGCCTCGGCGCTGGCCGGGCCGTGGCCTTGCAGGTTGCGCAGCCAGTCCAGCAGGGACTTACCCATCTGCACCGTCTGCAGCCGCATCTCGCTGCTTTCGCGGGTGGCCAGCACCCAGGCGTTGAGTTCTTGCAGCCGTTGCGTGTCCATGACCTGCCAAGCGGGTACGGCCTGCGCCATGGCGGCCATGTCGCCACGCGCCTGCGTGAGCAGCAGCTGGTCGGTCAGCCAGACGGTGCAGCTGGCTTCGTGGTGGACCAGGCCGTGATCGATGGCGGCTTCCAGGCCTTCGGAATACGAGAAGCCACCGACCGGCAGCGCGGGAGAGGCGAGCCAGATCAATTGCAGCAGGGCCGTTGTAGGAGCGGCCCCTGGCCGGGATAGCGAACTCCCAGGCATTTCGCAGCCAGGGGCCGATGCTGCAGAGGTGTCAGTGTGCATGCGGGTGTCCGTGCGCATGTTCATGTTCATGCGAATGCCCATGCGTGTGGCCATGCCCATGGTCGTGCCCCATCATGGCGTTGTCACCGTAGGCACCGCCCTCGGGCTCGAACGGTGCCTGCACCTCGGTCACCGTCATGTGCATGGCGCGCAGCATCTCGGCCAGCACATGGTCCGGCTCGATCTGCAGGTGCTCTGGACACAGCTCGATGGGCACATGGCGGTTGCCCAGGTGGTAAGCGGCGCGCATCAGATCAAACGGTGAACCATATTCGGCGCAGGCCGGTCCATGTGCAGCACAGGCGCTGATGCGCAGCACCGTTTGCGGCGCGGCCTCGACGCGCACCAGCGAACCGTCTTCGGCCACCAGCACATCGCCACCGCGCACCACGGTGCCGCGCGGCAAGAAGACGCCCAGCTGGCGGCCCGTGCTGTCGGTGGCGTCAAAGCGGCTTTTGCAGCGGGTGTCCCAGTCCAGCGTGACCGAGGCGGCGCGCTGGACGAGGACCTTGGCCAGACCCTGGCCTTGGGACATGCGTTTGGAGCAGATGATCATGTGAGGGTATGGTGGGTGTAGGAGCTTGCCCTGCAAGCGATCGTTCATGGACTGCAAAAGCCAAGATCGCCAGCTGGGCTGGCTCCTACAGGGAAAGGTGTTGTCTCAGAACAAAAAGTAGCGTTGGGTCATGGGCAGGCTGGCCGCGGGTTCGCAGGTCAGCAGCAGGCCGTCGGCGCGCACCACATAGGTTTGGGCATCCACCTCCATGCGCGGCGCGTAGGCATTGTGGACCATGTCCTTTTTGCCCACGCTGCGGATGTTCTTCACAGCGCTCAAGGTTTTGGCCAAACCATAGCGCTCGCCCACGCCCGCCTGCAACCCGGCCTGCGACACAAAGGTCAGCGAGCCCTTGGCCAGTGCACCGCCAAAGCTGCCGAACATGGGACGGTAGTGCACGGGCTGTGGCGTGGGGATGGAGGCGTTGGGGTCGCCCATGGCAGCCAGCGCGATGAAGCCGCCCTTCATGACGATGGCGGGCTTGATGCCGAAAAACGCGGGCTTCCAGATCACCAGATCAGCCCATTTGCCGACCTCGATGCTGCCCACTTCGTGGCTGATGCCGTGCGCGATAGACGGGTTGATCGTGTACTTGGCGATGTAGCGCTTGACGCGGGCGTTGTCGTGGCGGTCGCTGTCGCCGGGCAGCTTGCCGCGTTGCACCTTCATCTTGTGCGCGGTTTGCCAGGTGCGGATGATGACCTCGCCCACCCGGCCCATGGCCTGGCTGTCGCTGCTCATCATGCTGATGGCGCCCAGGTCGTGCAGGATGTCTTCGGCCGCAATGGTTTCCTTGCGGATGCGGCTCTCGGCAAAAGCCAGGTCTTCGGCAATGGCCGGGTCCAGGTGGTGGCAGACCATGAGCATGTCCACATGCTCGTCGAGCGTGTTGACGGTGTAGGGCCGTGTGGGGTTGGTTGACGACGGCAACACATTGGCCTCGCCCACGACTTTGAGGATGTCGGGCGCATGCCCACCGCCCGCGCCTTCGGTGTGGAAGGTGTGGATGGTGCGGCCCTTGAAGGCGGCCACGGTGTCTTCCACAAAGCCCGATTCGTTGAGTGTGTCGGTGTGGATGGCAACTTGCGTGTCGGTCTCTTCGGCCACGCTCAGACAGTTGTCGATGGCCGCGGGCGTGGTGCCCCAGTCCTCGTGCAGCTTCATGCCGATCGCACCGGCGTTGATCTGCTCGCGCAGGCCGTCGGGCAGGGCGGCATTGCCCTTGCCCAGAAAACCCAGGTTCATTGGGAAGGCGTCGGCCGCCTGCATCATGCGTTCGATGTTCCAGGGGCCGGGCGTGCAGGTGGTGGCAAAGGTGCCCGTTGCCGGCCCGGTGCCGCCGCCCAGCATGGTGGTCACGCCGCTGGCCAGCGCCTCGTCGATCTGCTGTGGCGCAATGAAGTGGATGTGCGTGTCCACGCCGCCGGCGGTGACGATCAGGCCCTCGCAGCTGATGACCTCGGTGCCGGGGCCAATGACGATGTCCACACCTGGCTGCGTGTCGGGGTTGCCTGCTTTGCCAATGGCGGCGATGCGGCTGCCGACCAGACCGATGTCGGCTTTGACCACACCCCAATGGTCCACGATGAGGGCATTGGTCAGCACGCAGTCCACGGCGCCTTGTGCGCGTGTGCGCTGGCTTTGCGACATGCCGTCGCGGATGGTCTTGCCGCCGCCGAACTTGACCTCTTCGCCGTAGCCCCCGGCTTGCAGTGTGAAGTCCCGCTCGACCTCGATCACGAGTTCGGTGTCGGCCAGCCGCACGCGGTCGCCCACGGTGGGGCCAAACATCTCGGCGTAAGCGCGTTTGGAAAGGGTGGCCATGTCAGATTTTTCCTTTGACGTTGGTGTCAAGTTGTCCGTTCGTGAGTCCACGGAAGCCATACACCACGCGGTCACCCGCGTAGTCCACCAGCTCCACCGTGCGTTGCTGTCCCGGCTCAAAGCGCACGGCCGTGCCCGCTGCAATGTTGAGCCGCATGCCGCGAGCGGTTTGGCGGTCAAAGTCCAGACCCGCATTGGTCTCGGCAAAGTGGTAGTGGGAGCCGACCTGGATTGGGCGGTCGCTGGCGTTTTTCACCAGCATCGTCACGGTGCGTCGACCGGTGTTGAGGGCGTGTTCACCCTCGTCAATGAGCAGTTCGCCGGGCGTCATGGTCATTTGCCTTTGCCGATGAACCACGCGGCCGCAGCCACCAGGGCCAGGCCCACAAAGCCCAGTGTGTCGGTGGCGTGCCAATGGGCCATGCCTTCAATGCCGTGGCCCTCGTGCGCGAATGCACCCCAATGGGTCAGCGCACCACAAAGAAGAAGGGCGAGGTGTTTGGTATTCATGTGCATCTCCTTGGTGCTTAAACAATGGGTTGGTGCACGGTCACCAGTTTGGTGCCGTCGGGGAAAGTGGCTTCGACCTGGATGTCTGGAATCATCTCGGCCACACCGTCCATCACATCGGCGCGTGTGAGCACGGCGCGGCCTGCGCTCATGAGCTGGGCCACGGTTTTGCCGTCGCGTGCGCCTTCCATCACGGCGGCGCTGATCAGCGCCACGGCTTCGGGGTAGTTGAGCTTGAGGCCTCGGGCCTGGCGGCGCTCGGCCAGCAAAGCTGCCGTGAAGATCAGCAGCTTGTCTTTTTCGCGGGGGGTGAGTTCCATCTTGGTGCGTGCTTTGAAGTTGAGTCGGTGTGGTGTTTGAACTCAAGCAAAGAGCGTGCCTCTTTATAGGGAACTGCGCCGACCCATGGAAAACGACCAGATGTTTTTGGTGCATGGTCAGCCATGCAGAAGTTGGCACGGCGCTTGCAAGAGATGTTTCAGCGTTGCAAGTCTGCGCTTGTTTTTTCAAACACCCTCAACCTCAATTGGAGTGATCACATGATGAACCGCCGTGGCAATCTCAAAGCCCTCGCTACTGCTGCCGCCCTTGCGGCAGGCAGTTTGACTTTCTCTGTGCAGGTGCTCGCTGCCGACACCATCAAAGTCGGTGTGCTGCACAGCTTGTCGGGCACCATGGCCATTTCCGAGACGGTGCTCAAAGACACCGTGCTCATGGCCATTGACGAGATCAACGCCAAGGGTGGCGTACTCGGCAAGAAGCTCGAACCCGTGATCGTGGACCCGGCTTCCAACTGGCCTTTGTTTGCAGAAAAAACCAAGCAACTGCTCGGTCAGGACAAGGTCTCGGTCATCTTCGGTTGCTGGACTTCGGTGTCGCGCAAGTCGGTGCTGCCCGTGGTGGAAGAGATGAATGGTCTGTTGTTCTACCCGGTCCAGTACGAAGGTGAAGAGCTGTCCAAAAATGTGTTCTACACCGGTGCAGCGCCCAACCAGCAAGCCATTCCCGCCGTGGATTACCTGATGAGCAAAGACGGTGGATCGGCCAAACGCTGGGTGCTGCTGGGCACCGACTACGTGTACCCCCGCACCACCAACAAGATCTTGCGCGCCTACCTGAAAAGCAAGGGCGTGAAGGAAAGCGACATCGACGAGAAGTACACCCCCTTTGGTCACGCTGACTACCAGACCATCGTGGCCGACATCAAGAAGTTCTCTGCCGGTGGCAAGACCGCTGTGGTCTCCACCATCAACGGCGACTCCAACGTGCCCTTCTACAAGGAACTGGGCAACGCGGGCCTGAAGGCCAAGGACGTGCCTGTGGTCGCCTTCTCGGTGGGTGAAGAAGAGCTGCGCGGCGTGGACACCAAGCCCCTGGTTGGCCATCTGGCCGCCTGGAACTACTTCATGAG
>Ga0213920_1000381_pt1 | contig 37495 bp, 53 predicted proteins | sample McNCre1117MG_FD_161054 | JGI IMG/M metagenome (GOLD analysis project Ga0213920, IMG submission 161054) | Freshwater microbial communities from McNutts Creek, Athens, Georgia, United States - 11-17 MG | ecosystem: Environmental > Aquatic > Freshwater > Creek | place: USA: Georgia | collected...
CGTGCTGACCTCATTCGGCTACGCATGACCGACCCTAAGAGGTATGAGGCCTTGTCTGATGACATTATGGCTGCATATAACGAAGGTCGGGTTAAATAGTCGCCTACGGCTCCCGCTGTAAGCGCTTAATAATTTATTTTTAAGGAATTTATATATGGCTCTCGGTACTGCTCACGTAACTAAAACCACTGCGGCGACATTTATCCCCGCACTGTGGTCTGATGAAATTGTTGCTGCCTATCAGAAAAATCTGGTTATGGCAAATCTTATCAAGAAGATGAACTTCAAAGGCAAGAAAGGTGACACCGTTCACATTCCTGCGCCTACTCGTGGTTCTGCTTCTGCTAAGAGCGCCTCTACTCAGGTAAATCTGATTGCTGCAACTGAATCGGAAGTTATCGCCTACATCAACAAGCACTATGAATATAGCCGCTTGATTGAAGATATTGTGGAAACACAAGCTCTGTCCTCGCTGCGTAGCTTCTACACAGAAGATGCTGGTTATGCCCTTGCTCGTCAAGTGGATAGCGACCTCATTGCTCTGGGTCGTGCTGTTAACGGCGGTGGTGGCACTACTGCCTATTCTGGTGCTTTCTCCGGTGCTGATGGTACTACCGCTTATGTGGCTGGTACAAACAGTGGTTTTGCAGCTCTGACTGATGCAGCAATTCGTCGTTCCATCCAGCGTTTGGATGATTCTGACGTTCCTATGGATAACCGCTTCTTGGTGGTTCCTCCTTCCAGCCGTAACACCTTGATGGGTATTGCACGTTTCACTGAGCAAGCCTTTGTTGGCGAAGCCGGTGCAAACAACACTATCCGTAACGGTGAAATTGGTAATGTGTATGGCGTTCCCGTGTTTGTCACCAGCAATGCTGACACCACTTCGGGTTCTACTGCTACTCGTATCGCTTTGATGGGCCACAAGGACTTCGCAGTTCTGGTGGAACAACAAGCTGTTCGTGCTCAAACGCAATACAAACAAGAGTATCTAGGTACTCTGTTCACTGCTGACACCCTGTACGGTGTTCAGGAGCTGCGTGACGGCGCTGCTGTAGCTTTGGCTGTCCCGGCCTAAAGCTAGATGGTCAGCTTCTTCGGAGGCTGGCCTTTTTTCTATTCTTTTGTAAGAAAGCATATAACAAAGGTACATCATGGCTAAATTTAAATGCGTACATACAGGACAAGTATACGAATATTTCACTGACCACGACATTGAATCAATGTTGGAGCATGATGAATATGAATATGTAGAAGAAGAGGATGCTGAAGAAGAAGCACCTAAACCTCGCAAAACACGTAAAGGAACGAAATGACTTCTGTAACCCTTGCTTCTGGTGCTGTAAACAGCTCAGCAGACCTTGCTATAAAGGTTAATAGCACAACTAAAGTTCTTTCTTTTAATACGTCTGGTGCTTATGGGCTAGGAACTACTCCTAGTTATGGAACAGCAGGACAAGTTCTTACTTCTGCTGGAACAGGAGCTACTCCTACTTGGCAAAGCGATATTAGTGGTAATGCTGCTACAGCTACGTTGGCTACCAATGCAACCAATGCCACTAATGCTACCAATGCCACGAATGCTACCAACGCCACATATGCTACTTCAGCAGGGAGCGCAACTACGGCAACTAGCGCCACTAGCGCTACAACAGCTACAAACCTAGCAGGCGGAGCAGCTAATCGTATTGCTTACCAAACAGGCTCAGGAGCAACAGCGTTCCTTACAGCTCCTTCTACCACAGGTTATGTACTTGGATGGACAGGTTCTACTATTGATTGGGTAAGTGCTCCAGCGGCTTCTACTACGAATAATATTTCTGGTGGGACTGCTGGCGTACTGCCTTATCAATCTGCTACTGGAACTACTGGTTTTACTGCTGCTGGAACTTCAGGCCAAATTCTAACTTCGACAGGAACAACTGCTCCTGTATGGACGAGTACTCCTACTCTTGGAACACCAGCATCAGGTAATTTAAGCAATTGTACGGCTGATGGAACTGACCAAGTTGGTTTTAAAAATATTCCACAAAATAGTCAAGCTGCTTCTTACACCTTAGTTTTGTCGGATGCTGGTAAACATATTTATCATCCAGCTACTGATGCTAATGCACGTACATATACAATTCCAGCAAATAGTAGTGTTGCTTATCCTATTGGTACAGCTCTAACTTTTCTAAATATGACAGCACAAGTAGTGACAATTGCTATAAATACTGATACAATGTATTTATCTAGTACAGGAACAACTGGTTCACGTTCGCTGGCTCAATATGGCTCAGCTACAGCTATTAAAATGACAGCAACAACGTGGCTTATCTCTGGGAGTGGTTTGACATGAGTGGTGCGCTGCAAGCTGTATATCAAAATTTAAGAAGTTTTGGTGTTACAGGTTCACAATCTTATACCACGGCTGGAACTTATTCTTGGATTGCGCCAACTGGAGTAACTTCTGTTTCTGTTGTTGCTGTTGGTGGCGGCGGGTCTGGCGCAGGAGGTTTCCGTGCCTGTCTTCCATGCTGTATGACTTGTGTGCCCGCCGGTGGTGGAGGCGGTGGTGGTGCATTGGCCTACCGTAATAACTACACTGTAGTTCCCGGAAATACTTATACCGTTGTAGTTGGCGCTGGTGGCACAGGCTCAGGTGTCAATGGTGGTGGTTCTTCTTTTGCTGGAGCATTTACTGCTGGTGGAGGACAAAGCGCAGTGAATTATTCGTACTGCGGAAGAACTGGTGGCGCACCCTCTGGGACGTATACAGGCGGTTTTAGCGGCGGAACCGGAAGCGCAATGACCCAGTGGATTGCTCCTTATGGTTGCACCTCTCGCGCAGGTGGTGGTGGTGCCGCCGGTTATGCGGGCAACGGCGGGGATGGCAACAATTCCTCAGTACCTACAGGTGGTGGCGGTGCTGGCGGTGCGGCTTCAACTACGGGCGGGTCTGGTCGTCAAGGCGGCGGCGGTGTGGGCTTGCTAGGGCAGGGGGCCAGTGGCACCTTTGGTGGTGGAGGAGGCTCTGGCGGTTCCTCTGCCACTTATATTGCTGCTTGCAACTCTACCGCAACACCCGGTGGTGTTTATGGTGGCGGTGGTGGTCAAGGGTCAGCTACATTCTACGGTACAGGCGGAATAGGTGCAGTTCGTATAATTTGGCCCGGAACTTCACGTACTTTCCCATCAACCAATGTAGGGTCGCCATGAACTTATATATTGAAATTAGAGATGGACAAACCATCAACCATCCTGCTTTTGAATATAATTTAATCGAAGCATTTGGAACAGTTCCTAATACATGGGAACCATTTGTGCGAATTGAAAAACCTACTCCAAGTTTGTATCAAATTCTTGAAAGTGAAGAACCAACATATCAAAAAGTTAATGGTGTTTGGACAGATGTTTGGGCACTTCGTGATATGACTTCTGAAGAAAAAGCCGCTAAGCAACAACCCATAAAAGATGCTTGGGCTGCTAAAGAGCAGGCATCCAACTGGGCCGCATGGACTTTTGATGAAAACACTTGTACATATCAGCCTCCAATCCCACGTCCAACAGATAGACTCGTTATTTGGAGTGGTACTAATAACAATTGGGTTGACCGACCTCAAAAACCTACTGATGGAAAACAGTATAAAATGGACTTCTACACCTCTTCTTGGGTAGAAATAATTTAATTTTAGGAACCTATCATGGTAAAAACTGTTATTAACAAATCAAAAGCATGTAAAGCTGCTGAAGCTGTTGCTGAAGTGGTAGCGAATACGCAACTTCAAGTAGCCTTTCATTTTCCTTGTCCAATCTATATTATTGAGCGCCCTGACTTCTTAGAAATAGTAAATCAAGTGTCAGAGGAAAATCTTGATGTTTCTCGTAAAGACCATAATTTGAATGAGATTTATCCTGTATACATGAGTGACAGTTATTATGCTGACCCTCGTTTAGCTAAGTTTTCTGAATTTATTGGTGCTACTGCTTGGAATATTCTTAATGAACAGGGATATGCAATGCAGGATAAAGGAGTTTCATTTACTGAGATGTGGACACAAGAACATCACAAGCACTCAGCAATGGATGCACATGTTCATGGATTTGGCTCACAAATTGTAGGTTTCTATTTCCTTGAAACTCCTGAAAATTGCTCCCATGTAGTGTTTCATGACCCTCGTGCAGCTAAGGTGCAAATAGACCTTCCTGAACAAGATGTTAATATAGCAACCCCTGCTAGTAAAATGATTAACTTTACGCCTAAGCCCGGAATGATGATATTTGCAAACGCTTGGCTTATGCACTCGTTTACTCGTCATGCTGCTGAATTGCCAATAAAGTTTGTTCATTTCAACCTAACCGTTGTTAATCAAACACAAACTAATTCTTTACCTGCGGCTGAAGTAATATGAATAAGTATTCCATCCGCTTCAATAAATCTCGTGGTCAAGAAGGCAGAGGGACTATGGAACACTGCTGGCGTGTATTTGAAAACGATAAAGAATACTTGTTTAAGCATTTTATAATTAATGTGCCGTCACATAGCGAGAAGGAAGCCAATAGCGAAGATTGGAATGTTGTGTGCCAAGGAATAATGACTATAGATAGAACAACATCTACAGCTACTATAAACTGGGACTAAAATGGAACTTCAAGCCTTAATTAATATTGTTCTCTCCGTTCTTATGTCTATTGTAGGATGGCTTGCTAGAGAATTATGGACAGCGGTGCAGAATCTTAAGGAAGACCTTTACAAACTCCGTGAGGAAATTGCTAAAGATTATATTCCTAAAGAAGACTTTGCTTCATTTAAAAGTGAATTGTTCACTGCTCTTCGCCGTATCGAAGATAAACTAGAAAGTAAGGAAGATAAATAATGGCTACTATGAAAAAACCTAAGACAAAAGAAGAGAAAGTAATGCACGAGTATAAGACAGGAACTCTGCATTCTGGCAAGAAAGGCCCTGTTGTCACTTCCCGTAAACAAGCCATTGCTATTGCCTTGAGCGAAGCTGGTAAAACAAAGAAAAAGAAGAAATAAATGGCACTCCCAACTTACCTTCAATTGGTAAACGAAGTATTGGTTCGTATGCGTGAACCAACGGTATCTACTGTCAATGAAAATACTGTGTCTGCTCTTGTAGGTAAGTTTATTAACGATACTAAGCGCTACATGGCAGATGCTTATGATTGGGATGCTTTTAATACTTCTTTTAATATAACAACTACTGCTGATAATAGTGGCCCATACACCATTACAGGCTCAGGCTTACGATTTAAAATTAATAATGTTCTTGATATTACATCGTATGCTGAACTAACACCAATAACTCGTAATGAACTAGACCTGTATTTATATGGCACTTCTAGTACACAGAAAACTGCTCCGGGCAATTATGTACTTACTGGTGTAGATACAAACGGAGATACACAAGTAAACTTCTGGCCTGTGCCTGATAAAGCCTACGTTATGCGCTTTAGCATGATGATTCCAGAAGCAGATTTGTCTGGTGATAATGATGTAACCAAACTGGCTAAAGAGCCTATTATCCTTGGTGCTTTGGCTCGTGCTCTTATTGAACGTGGCGAAGATGGTGGTATTACTAGCTCAGATACCTATGCTTTGTTTAAACAATGCTTGGGTGATATTATTGCCCTAGAACTGGCTCGTTCACCTGAATTTGATGCTTGGGAAGAGGTATAATGGCTTTACCACTACAAGCATTTTCTATTTCAGCTCCGGGCTTCTATGGGCTTAATACCCAAGATAGTAGCCTAGACCTGCCATCTGGATATGCTCTTATTGCCAACAACTGTGTCATTGACCAGTATGGTCGTGTAGGAGCACGTAAGGGATGGGCGCCAATTAACTCCACTTTGGCAGCATTGGGAAGTAATGATGTTCAAGCTATTGGTGAGCTTGTAACCCGTGACGGTACGTCTTACACCATATGTGCAGGTAATAATAAGCTGTTTAAGCTAGTTGGTAGCACACTAACAGAACTTACCTATGGCGGTGGTGGTACAGCTCCAACCATTACAGCAAATTATTGGCAGTTTGCCATGTTGCTCAATGTGTTTGTTATGTTCCAAAGCGGACATGACCCCATATACTTCGACCCTACGGTGTCCACAACCACGTATAAGCGCATTAGCGAGGCTGCTACATACTCAGGTACGGTACAGAAGTCTAACACGGTTCTAGCGGCCTATGGACGCTTCTGGCACGCTGATACAGCTACGGATAAGCTCACCATCCAGTGGTGTGATATTAATAGTCCATTTAACTATGCCACAGGCACTTCAGGTACGCTAGACACGTACACTGTATGGCCCAAAGGTGGTGACAGTATTGTTGCCTTGGCTGCACATAACAATAGTTTGTTTATCTTTGGTAAACGTAACATTTTGGTATATACAGGAGCTAATAATCCTGCTACAATGACACTGGCAGATACTATTGTTGGTATTGGTTGTGTTGCTCGTGATAGCATTGCGTACACTGGTACAGATTTGATATTCTTGTCTGAAACTGGTGTTCGTAGCATTATGCGTACAATTCAGGAAAAAAGTAGTCCAATTAATGACTTGTCGAAGAATGTTCGTAATGATTTGACAGAGTTGGTTAAGAATGAAACAAATACAACTAAGATTAAGAGTGTATACTCCACTCGTGATGCTATTTATTTGGTAACGCTTCCTTCGTCCTTTATTACATATTGCTTTGATACAAAGAACTTCCTGCAAGACGGTTCTAGTCGTGTAACGACATGGGACGGTATTAATCCTACAAGTATGTTCTTCCGTTCAGACGGTACTTTGCTTATGGGAAAACCCGGATATGTTGCTTCCTATGGTGGATATAAGGACAATGGGCTTGCATATCGTATGCAATATTATACTAACCATCTTGACCTTGGCGACCCTTCTGTTACTACGGTACTAAAGAAACTAACAGCTACGCTGGTAGGAGGTAGTAATCAAAGTATTACGTTTAAGTGGGGTTATGATTTTAAAGGTAATTATAACTCAGCAACTAAACTTATTCCTAACCAAAGTATTGCTTATTTTGGTGTAGATGAGTATAATATGTCTGCTACTTATTCTAATGGTTCACTAATTCAATCATTGTCTGTATTCCCTAACGGAGCAGGTAAGGTTATTCAAACTGGTTATGAAACAGATATTTTTGGTTCTGCTTTAAGTATTCAGAAGATTGAGATATTTGCTAAAAACGGCAAACTAATTTAAGGAAAATTATGTCAAACTATACAAAGGCAACGAACTTTGCATCGAAAGATAGCCTCCCTTCTGGTAATACCTTAAAGATTATTCGTGGTACAGAAATTGATACAGAGTTTACAAACATTGCAACAGCTATTGCATCTAAACTCGACGGTGTTCTAACCAACTTCACCATTGCTGAGGTGTCTGGAACATTGCAATTTAAATATAGTGGAACAACGGTGGCAACACTAGATAGCTCAGGAAATTTAACAACCTTGGGCAATATTGTTTCTAACGGTACAATTTAAGGAAGATATATGCCAAATAGTGCTGCTTTTACAGCTCCAGTTGTTGCCCCTGTAGCTGCTCCTACTTATGCAGGTGCAGAAGGTTTTGTTACTCCTTCATGGGTTGATAATGCTCGTCAAACCATTGGTACTGGCGTAGAGCCTGTCTATCCCAAGAAACTAGGTGGACATGGTGGTGATACGCTTATTGACGATACCTCCAAGGCTCCTATTGGTTATCGCTACGATAATGGAAAGAGTGAATATGTTTACCTAGACTTGGCAGGCAAGCCTACAGGACAGGTTGAAAACCGTGGTAATGGAATCTTTGGACAAGTTACCGATATGGCTAAGACACTGGCTCCTTTGGCTATTGCAGCCCTAGGTGCTAATTACCTCCCCGGCTTGCTTAGTGGCGCTGAAGGAGGCGGTGGTGGCTTAATTGAAGGCTTAACTGGCGGAGGTGGTGCAGGTACGTCTATCAATGAGATGATTGCTTCTGGCCTTGCTCCCGGCTCTGCTGGAGCTGCTGGGGCTGCTTCAGGCTTGCTAACAGGCTCTGAACTGGCTGTTGCTGCTGGCTTGTCTGGCACTGCTGCTACAACTCTAGCTTCTACCCTTGGAGCGGGAGCTGGTAGTGTTCTTAATGCAGAACAAATTGCTTCTTTAGGTGGAGCAGATATTGCTGGTTTGTCTAATACCGCTGCTGCCAATTTAGCTTCTTCTGTTGCTGGTGGAATGCCTGCTCTACAAGCTGCTGCCGCTGCTGGGGCTGGCGGGCTACTCACAGGTGGTGCTGGTGGTGCTTCAGTCAATGAAATGGTAGCTTCAGGAACTGCTCCGGGCTCTGCTGGTGCTGCCGGGGCTGCTGCTGGTGCTTTGACGCCTGCTGAGCTTGCTGCTGCTACAGGAACTGTAACTAGCGGTAGTTTGTTATCTGGACTAGGTGGAACTTCTTTACTAAGCTCCATTACAAACCCCTTGGCTGCTTTAGCTTCATCGGCTGTGTCTGCCCTTAATACTGCTGGTGTAGGTGGTTTAGTTACTGCTGCTCTTCCAGCTATTGCAGGTGTGGTACAAGGAAACTCCGCTGCTGATGCTGCTCGTATTCAAGCAGACGCTATTACCAAAGCTGCACAAACTGCTGCTGATGCTGCTAAGTTTAAGCCAGTAGGTGTTACCACTGCTTTTGGTTCTAGTAACTTTGGCTACGATGCTAATGGCAACCTAACCAGTGCAGGTTATCAGCTTACCCCTGAACTTGCTGCTCAGCGTGATGCTATTCTCAAAGCAGCAGGCACTACTGGCATGGATTGGATGAAGAACACCCAAACTGCTGGTCAAGGTTTGTTTAATCTGGGACAAAGCTACATTGCTAAAACCCCAGAACAAGCTGCTGCTGAATGGATGGCAGCTCAGCAGAAGGTGCTACAACCTGCTCAAGACACTGCTTATGCACGTATGCAGCAGAACTTGGCTAATACAGGCCGTGGTGGGTTGTCTATTGCTCAAGGCACTGGCATGGGAGCTGCTAATCCAGAAGCACAAGCCTATTACAATGCTCTAGCTCAGCAGAACAACCAATTGGCTGCTCAAGCTCAGGCTGAAGGACGTGCTGCTACAACCTTTGGACAAGGCTTGCTAACTGGTGGTCTTGATTTGGTTAGCCAAGGATATAATCCATATAAGACACAGTTTGGCACTGCTCAAAGTGTTGAACAAGCTGGTCAGAATGCTCTGGACATTGGTTCTGCCCTTGGTGGTCGTGCTGCCACAGCAGGCGCTAATGCTGGAAATACTTTGTATCAAGGAGCAGTAGCAGCTTCTGGCCCAACAGCTAAGGCAAATGCTTATAATCCTTATGCTGACCTCCTAGCAGGGGCAGCTAAAGCGCCTACAATTGCAGATTTCTTACAAACGTGGATTAATAAGGTTTAATATGACAGAAATTGTTCAAGGCCTATTTGGAGCAAGCCCACAAGAGCTTATGGCTCAGCGTCAGGCTGCTATGCAGGCACAAGGCAATGCCTATGCTGCTCAAGACCCCTTTGCTCGTGCTAGTTCCTTGCTTTATCAAGGTGGACAAGGACTAGGCAATGTAGTAGGTGGAATGCTTGGTGGTAAAGACCAAGAGATGATTACAGCTTCTAAAATTGCTGCCATTGTTAAGAATGGAGACCAAACAACACCTGAAGGCATGATGGCTATTGCTAAGCAGTTTGCTGCTGAAGGCTTGTCAGGCCCTGCTTCCTTGGCTCAGCAGAAGGCTCAGGAAATGCAGCTAGGACAGGCTAAAATGGGCTTGGTTGCTGCTCAAACTAAGCAAGCAGAAGCTCATGCAACTAAATATGAAAGTGATGCAGCTAAAGCAGCAGCAGGAGCCATTGGTGGTTTGGGTAAAATTAATCCCAATCTGTATACTCCTTCTAGTGTTGCTGATTATGCTGCTTCGCTAGAAAGCGGTTCCCCCGATTACACTGTTCTTGTCCCTCGTGACCCCATTGCACGTACTCAAGCATTATCCTCAGCAGGTAAACAAGCAGCAGAAGAAGGGAATGCTCCGGGTAGTCCAGAGTTTGTTGCTCGTGTAAAAGAAATTAATGCTGCTAAAGGAGCAGAAAAGCCTCCTTCTGCTACTACGCTTAAAGACATAGCTGATACCGCAGAAAAAACAACACTTCTCGCAAGCACAAATAATAAACTACAATCAATATTACCTCAAGTTCGTAATCTTGATTTAGGTTTAGTATCTAATTGGTTCCGTCAAGGCGCTGCCGCTGTTGGTGTTAATACTCAAGACCGTATTGTTTTTGATAATACAAAACGAGAATTGATGAGACTAACTAATAATTTGTTGCTTTTGGCTAAAGGCCCACAAACTGAGGGTGATGCAATACGTGCTCGTGACCAGATTGCAGATGAAAATACATGGAAAAATAAAGATGCTTTGGAAGCTGCAATTAAAGATGTTATGGACACATCTGATAAAATAACAGCTTCTTATGCAGTACGTACTAATATTTTACAACAAGCAGGAAAACCAGCTAGTCAGATTAATGTAGCTGCTCCCGCTGCCGCTGCTCCAGCTCCTATGGCTGCTAAGCCAGCCGCTGCTGCTGTGGTAGACTACGCTGCTGCCTTTGCACGAGCTAAACAACTAAACCCTGCTTGGGCCAACTTCACTTTAGAGCAATTTACCGCTAAAGCAAAACAACAAGGAAAGTAAGATGCCCCAATATAAAACTTCGGAAGAAGCACGAATTGGTATTAATCGGGAACTTGACATAGCTCGTCAAGAGCTAAACAATGCTGTTAAAAGCGGTTCTATTAAGAGCGACAGCCGTAGTATTTTAGCTAGTCCTCAGTATGCAAAGATTGAAGAGCTGCAACGCCAACTTCGTGGTACAGGAACACTAGGGGAAATTGGAACTGGCCTAATGAGCACCCTTGTGGGTGGCGTTACAGGCATTCCTGACCTTGCTATTGCAGGTGTGAACTATGCTCGTAGCAAGATGAGTGAAACCCCTGTACAACCTATTCCTTCGCTGTATCCTCAAGCTATGGCTTTGGCTGGTGTTCCTTCTGAACCCACCTCAGAGGCTGCTGCTCCTGCCTTCTATGGCCCAGACGTAGCCACTGGTGTTTATGGCTTGTCTAAGCTGCTGGCTGGTGGCTTTAAAGTGGGCAAGGATTGGTTTACAAACCGTAAGGTAAAAGCCTTTATGGATAGTTTGCCTGAAGAAACTTCTAACACCTTCAAGAAGTTTATGCTGACAGGTCAAGGCAGTGATTCTCCACAAATTGCTGATGTGCTCCAGCGTTTGCAACGTAACCCTGAATATGCTGAGATTTTCCACAAGCTAGAAGCTGGTGCTTCTCAGGCTGCTTTGAAAGGTATGGCTCCTGCGGGAAGCAGGCTTTCACAGGAACAAGCAGCTTCTGGTATTTTCGAAGCTGTAAAGAATAAAATAGAAGATATTTCTTTTGCAGATAAAGAAAAAGCTAGTCGTATCTTTGAGAAAGCCAAGGAATATGGTGCTCAGAAGCCTGTCCTTGAGCCTACACAGCTTCGTAGCACCCTAGACAGCCTTATTGCTGAGTTCTCTAAGAAGCCCACTCCTAGTTCACAGAATGCTACTGAATTCCTCACAGCATTGAAAACTAGAATTACTCCCGGAAGTGAGGCTTATAGCAAGAACATGACAGCAGAAGCTGTACAGGGAATCTTGTCTGAGTTTGGTAAGAAAGCTGCTGTTGGTGACACCTTACTTAAAGATGTTTCTTTATCCACAGAAAACCGTATTAGTAGTGCTATCTTTGGTAGCCTGAAGGATGACCTACGGGCAGCACGTCAAGTAGCTAAAGATAATAATGAAATTGCTTCTCTTGATTTGCTTATTAAAGCACGTAATTTAACTGCTGCTACTGCTGCTAAATATGAAGAAGCCATTGGTAAAGGCCTTCCTGCTATTCTCAAAGATAAAACTATTAATGAAGTAGATTTTGAAGACTTGTACAAAACCTATAAATCTCTTCCTGTTAATCAACAAGCTGTCACACGTAGTTATATTGCTGACTATAATCCAGAGGCCTTGAAGAATCTTGATAGCCGTGTATATCAAGACTTCGTTGAAATGGCTCGTAACAAAACACCCAAGCCTGATGGTACTTATGGTATTTCAATGGACGGTTTGGCTTCAGCTTGGAACAAACTAAAGCAAACAGAGAAAGACAGCTTAGCTACGTCTATGGGCCAGAATGCCGATGAGTTTTCTAAACGTATGCAAGATGCTGCTATTTTCTCTCGTCGTATGCAAGTAGGTAAAACTGCTGATGCGTCTATGGAAGCCTTCGATACAGTGGCTACAGACGCAGCTCGTGTGGCTGGAACAAGTTTAGGCTATCAATTTAATCAAGCAGTTAAACTTACTGCTGATGTTATTAAACAAGTAGTAAAAACAGGACTATCTGACGAACAAACAATGAAACTTCTGCTAACACCAGAAGGCAAGGATTTCCTTAAAACATCCTCATTGTCGCCTGCTTCTGCTAAAACACTAGAAGCCTTTGCTAAGGTGGAAAAAGCTACACCTCCTTTATGGGCCAAGCTGCCTGTAATGAGTGTTGTAGCAGAGAAAACAGCTCAAGCAGCTACTCCAGCTCCGCAGATGCCTGAAATTCCTCAAGGAGCCATGCCTGATGTGCCTATGGAGGCCTTTGCTCCAGCAGCACCTGCTTCAGAAGGAGCAATGCCTGACATTCCAGCAGAGGTGTTTGGTGCTCCTGCTGTGCTTTCAGGTTCTCCTACTTCTACACCCGTAGACCGCAGAGCAATTCTGAATCAGGAACTTGCAGCAATTATGCAACGTATGCAGAACACTGCCAACCCTGATGACCAGCAACGTGCTCAAGCTGATTTAGCTGGCATTCAGCGTGAGTTTAGCCGATTGCCTCAGTAATGAAATGGTTTGTTCTCTTCCTCTGTCTCTTGCTCTCTGGAGCCTCTGCTGAGAAGAGGGCAAACTGCCAGAAGCAAGAGCTCTATGCCTTAGCTTGGACAATTCACGTACCAGATGAGCGCCATAAGGCCATGATGCGTTGGCTAAATGAGAACAAATGTAGCTCAGATGAGTACACAGCAATATGGAACTCCTTGTCTGAGCTGGCAGGTTCAGCAGATAGTGCTCTATTACGTTCAAAGGTTATACAAGGCTACGAGAAAGCTATAAAGGAAGAAGCAAGTGGAAAATAAAGATTCATGGGTTACTAAGAACTTACAGGCCATAACGCTTATCTTCTTGCTTTTCTCCTATTTCTTCTTTGCCCTGTTGTCAGTGTTTGAAATGGAAACCAGAGGAGCTTATGTGGAGCTTCTAGGCCAATGTATGATAATTGTCATCACTGCTGCCTTTGCTGGCAAGAGTGTTGAGAAGGTTGTTGAAATTAAGAACAGGAAGAAGGATTAATATGTTAGAACTGCTTGGTGGAGGTATCTTTGGCTCGTTGGTGGGTGGTTTGTTCCGTATGGCCCCTGAAGTGCTCAAGTGGCTAGACAAGAAGGATGAGCGTGCGCATGAGTTGCTGATGTTTAATCAACAATGCCAACTTGAAACCCTCCGTGGGCAGCAAAAGCTGTCTGAGATAGGTGCTCAGCGTGAGGCTACGGTGGACAACGGTGTTATGCAGGCCTTTAATAGCGCCATAGAGCAGCAAACAGAGATGGTTAAGGCTGCTGGTGGCTGGGTTGCTAGTTTATCTGCCTCCGTGCGTCCTGTTGTCACCTACTGGATTCTAGGAATCTGGAGTTTCATCCATGTTTGGTTTGCATGGAATGCTTGGAGCACAGGTGCTGCCCCTGATGTGGTGTTTAAGCTCATGATGAGTGGAGACATGGCTGCTCTAGTTTCTGGAACACTAAACTACTGGTTCCTTGACCGTACACTGGCTAAGCGGGGCCTATGAACTTAGACATTGCTGCTGCCCTGTGTAAGCAGTTTGAGGGCTTCAGAAGCAAGCCTTATCTTTGCCCTGCTGGAATAGCTACAATTGGGTATGGTAGCACCTATTATGGGAATGGTGCAAAGGTGAGCCTCTCTGATGCCCCTATAAGCGAGCCAGAGGCCTCTAATCTGCTCTTAAACGAGCTTAGGCACACCTACCTACCGGGAGTGCTCAGAAACTGCCCTATACTGGCTACAGACGAGAAAAAGTGTAATGCCATTGTAGACTTCTGCTACAACCTTGGCGTAGGTAGGCTTCAAACCAGCACCCTAAAGCGTAAGATAAATACTCAGGATTGGGAAGGAGCCAAGGAGCAGCTAATGCTCTGGACTAAGGGAGGTGGAAGAGTGCTTCCGGGCCTGCTAAAGAGGCGAACTGCTGAATGTTTATTGCTTAACTAAAAAGGCCCCTCACGGGGCCTTCTTGTTTCTAGGGATTCTTTGTTACTGGAGGGCCTCCTGTGCCTCCATTGTCAAAGATAATTGACACTATAAACAAACCAATATAAATAACAATCATGCTATCTGGTGGTTCATCGAAGTTAGGGTTTGGATTATCTTCTGTTGTAGGCCAAATTTCATCAGCCTGAATTCCAAAGACAAGGCCATTAGACCATTCAAAGTTAAATTGCATATTGTTCCTTAAATTTCACACACACCAGCGGTGCAGGCCAACATCTGAGCACCTTCGACATTATCGGTGTTCTCAATGAACGAATCCCAATCAATGCTCTTAGGCATAGCCTTAAACATCGTTTCATAAGTTGTTTCATCAATCGTTTCATACGGAGCCTGCCGATATGTTCCTCCGTCCATAGGCAAGAAGCTCACACCTGTAATCTCGTTGAAGTTTTCCCATACAGCAGCACCCACTGAAGGCCATTCATCTTCTTTGATAGAAATGGTTACAGAAGGCTTATGCTCGCAGTAGTAGCGTTGGTACATTAGCCACAATTCTAAATGTTCTGCTGCACTGAGCTGCTCACGGAATAAAGCATTCTTATTCACCTTAACAGGGAAACTAAACACTGTAGTGGTATCAGGCTTCATAACACAAGGCTCACTGTCAAACCCCTGATTCTTCAAGAAGGTTGTCAAGGGGTCTTTATTATCTCCACGAATCCGTCGAATAAAGAACTCGCTATGTTGGGGATGAAGACCACTAGCAGTACCAGCAAGCTGGCTAACAGTTCCTTCTGGCTTAATAGCGGTGATAGCAACAGAAGCATTAATATTAAGGGCATCAGCAATAGAAGAATTGATAAATACAGCACGTTGTTTTAACCTTTCAAGCAAACCGGGCAATGAGGCACTATAAGCATTATTGAGCAAAGGATTGTCCAGAATGCCTGTCATCGACACGCCAAGCAAGCGCTCCTGCTCTGTGTTGTTCTGCCACACCTTACGCAAGTAGGGGAAACTGGTCAATGTGCTCTGGAATGTTCCCAGAATGGTTGCCATTTCAATTTTATTCAACAAGGTTTCTTCTGTATCTTCAGGGCGCACAATAACGCTGCTCAGGTTACAGAATTGATAAGGACGAAGAATAATCTCTGAGCAAGGATTTGTTCCCCACTCGTGACCACCCTCACGGCGTCCATTTCGTAGCACCTGAAGCTCTGACGCATAACGATTGAAAATACCACGCTCTCCGCTATGGCTTTCATAAATGCTGCTCCATTCCTTCATGAATGCACCAACATCAGGCATCTCGTTGTACACAGCACTGTTGTTAGCCAAAGCACGTTGTCCATTAGTGTCCCACCAGTTGCCTGCCTTGGCTGAAGCCATACGGTTATCAGACAAGTCGGACAAGGAAATCATAGCACTTCGACGAACACCACCAACGACAACCACTTCTCCAATTTTACAAAGAATGTCGTGCGCTTCGAGGCTTGTAAGTTTTCTACCGGCTGCTCCTTTAAACTTAGAAATAACGTATTTGAATAGGTCTTCCAAAGGGGCAGGGCCACTAGCTCGACCTCCAAACGTCTTAAGACGTGTTCCCGCTGGTCGTACTTTTGATACGTCCCACTTAGGCACTTCTCCACTATAGAGTAGAGCAACCACTTGGCGAAGCGCTTTAGCCCAACCTTCTTTGCTATCAGAAACAACAATAGTTGAAGCACTATCAAACAAGAAGTCAGGAACCTCTGGCAATTTATTAACATATTTCTGCTCCACGCTATAGCCTACACCAGTGCCACACAACAAAATGTACATGGCTTCATCAAAACACTTGGGGTCATCAATTGGCAAGTAGCTGCAATTGTAGCCAGCAATGTTCTGACGCTCAAGGGCCTCACCTGCTGTCATGATGCAGCGCATAGACGGTACAACTTCAAGATTTGTCACTGCTGTTTCCAGACGGAAGCGCAGGTCAGGAGGCAGCTTGTAGGAATGTTTGTCCCACAGGTGCTTCTCCATGAAGTTGAAATAACGAGCTACGGTTTCATCCCAATTCTCCCGGCGCTGCTCATTGTCCAGAAAACGTGCATAGCGGCTCTTAGCAATGTATGTCTGGTATGGCGTCATGGTAGTATTTTTAGTCATCTAGTTCCTTAATCAGTTTATCAATATTCTCTTCAATTTCATCTGCAAAACGGTTTACAAGCTCGTCACTGGAAATGTTTAGCATTTCTAGCAAAGCCACCTCTTCAACGTTTCGCAGCTTTTCCTTTAATTCTTCAAGCAGCATTGTCATTTTTGTCGTGCCACAGCATAAACAACAAGCAGCACATGGCATGGGCTAAATGGTGGTGTTGCGATTCTGGGTCAATAGTTTCACCTGTTCGAAAAGCAACCAGATGACGCATAGTTGCATCCATATACCTAGAAGGAGAATTAGGCACTTTCTTCCAATTATCCGGGGCATATTTAATAGCTCCAAAGGTTAGCACTTTAACAACATCTTCCAACTCTTCCCAAGGAAGCAAGTCCCATTGTGGTTTCCCTTGGTCATGCTTAACCCCATCTTTGCTCAACAGCTTAATATATTCGTCCACTGTGAGCCGGTTTTGTTCACTTGTTTCCATATTTACGCTCCAAGTATTCAATGGACAACATCATCTCGTCAAAGTGTCCATCCTTAACATCGTTTAGAACTACTAGTCCTCGCCAATGTCGGTTGCTGAGGCTATCCATATAATCCTCATCGTGCATATAATAACTACCAGCAATGATGCTACAGATTGGTTTTCCATCAGCACGTTTACCATAAGCTATTTGCTTTCCTTGTTGGTGGCCTGCCACACAAGACATATGCAGCTTGTTAATGATTGCAGCAGGCGAAGCGGCAGGACGACCCATTGCACCCACAGGCCAATAATGAGAAAACCCAACACCAGAAATAAACACTGGATGGAGAAACTCAAATACTTCCCAATCTTTCTCATACCCTAAGTCCTTTACGCTAATAAGCCCTTCAAGAGTAGGGTTATTATTCACAGCCCGGTTTATACGGTTTTCATGGTTCCCTAGGGTAAGCACTAGGCGTGGCTTATAAACCTTGTGTTTGGCCTCTTTCTGAGCCTTTTGGAGGCTTCGTAAGGGCGCTAGGAGCTGCTGCATTGCCTGCTTAACAACTTCTACATCCTTTTTGTAACGAAGGCCTTCAAAATACTTGCTGCCCTTCACATCATGGGTAGATAGAGAAGGCATATCTGCAAAGTCACCTATGTTCACTACAACATCAGGCCTGTATTCACAGATAGCCTTCCCTGCCCATTCCAGATGCTGTAAAGGAATGTTCTCCTTTACTTGGCAGTCAGGAATTACAAGAATTCTCATTTATTGGGTTCGTCCAAGTCAAGAGAAAGTTGCTTATCGTCTTCTGGCTCGTCCGGGTACAGTTCATCCCAATCTATTTCTTCATCATCAGAATAATCATAAGAAAAGAATTCACCATCCCAATCCTGTGTAATCATAGGGCTGTCTTCTAAACGAATTTTCTCACGCACACCTATATAGCCAGAAGCCTCAAGAAAGGCTACAAAACGGTTAAGAACAGCTACCCATGTAATTCCTTCATCTTCACTAAAAGAAAAGGACACACTGCCGCCTACGCCATCGTAGCTAAATGAGAAAAATTCTTTATTATCTTCACTATTAAATTTAAACATACTATTTTCCTTTAATTTATTTCGTAAAACATATCGCATTCTTTAAGCTCAGCATTGTATGGAACAAAGGTAAAGAAAGCCTGCCAATGTTCATTCGAAGGTGCTGTGAATCGGTAGCATTTCTCCTTCAAAGGACACTCACCGCCTTCACATTTAGAAATATCAGCCATTTTTCTTCCTCAATGTTTTCTCATAAGCTGTTTTCTCTTTATGGCATTCCTTACAGAGAAGTTGCAGCTTATCTTTCTCACAAAACAGCCTATCAACATAAACATCCCAAGACACAAATCCTTTCTTAGGGTCTACTACAGGCTGTATGTGGTCAACCTGTATGCCCTTAGACGGAAAAAGAGCCTTGCATTCGTTACACCGATAGTGCATAGCCAGCTTACCAGTTTTCTCGTTTACCTTCTTCTCTACATACCCTTCACGCAATGTTTCAAACTTAGGAGGCCATCGCTGTGTTGCTGTACGCAGAGCTGAAGTTATAAAACTCTTAAACCTTGCTTCTGTCCAGTTTCCACCGTTGTAACTACGCTTCACTTGGCAATTCCCACATCTGTTCAGGAAAGCGCCGTAGCCATAAAAGCTGTCCATTCTCTAGTATGCGCTCTGGAGCCTCTCCAGCATCTTCATAGGCTTTTTTAACTGCCTTGTAGAGCTGTTCCTCTGTCACAGCATCCTTGAGAATCTTATTAGCCTTCACTGGCCCAATGCCACGTAGCCCAACAATGTTATCAACCCTATCACCTGTCAACATCTGTAGGTAGAAGTTCTTTAGTCCCTCTTCCTCAGTGATGTAATATTCCTCATCTTTCACAGGGTTGTAATGCCATCCCGGAAGCTGGTCTAAGTCTTTATCAACATGAACAATCCAAGCTAAATACCGTGTACTTTCTATTCCAACAGCATCATCAGCTTCTTCATTCTCTGTTGTAATGGCTTCCATCCTTGTTAAATGCTTACGCAAGGCTTCATAGTGCTCTGGCCTCTCAAAGTCTTTCCTGTTTCCCTTGTATGGCACTGTTGTTGCAACACCATAACGGAAGTTGGTTTTACCAGAGATGAAGGCCGTATAGTCTTCACAAGCAAGCCGTATGTAAACAATGTCAGTAAACCATTCTGTAAGCCGATTCTTAGCTATTTGCTCATCAGCATCTTTGCATGAAAAAGCAATTGAATAAACTAAGAAGTCGGCGTCCACAATAGCCACCTTTGGTTTTGGTGGCAAGTCCATTACAGAACCAAGTCTTCCTCTTCAGCTTCAGTAGGAGTGTAGGTAAGAATGTCAGTTACCAATAGCTTACGGATTGTAGGGCTATTACCATGCTTAGCAGACAGCTTATGAGCGTAGCTAGTAACCAAAGCAACACACTTCGAGCCATTGCCAATGTCCTTTACCTCTGTAGTGATGGGGTTACCATCTTCATCCACAGGATTAAACAAATACTTGCTCTTAGCAACAATGTAGTTGCCTTGGGCTTCCTTGTTCTTCACCTTAATGCCAAGGCTTTGCAGAGCCTTAACGTCCTTGTCACTGATGTTGCCAATAGTGCATTCATAACGATTGTTGTCTTCGTTAAAGTGTGTATTAAATTCTCCCATAAAGCGGCTCCAGAAGAGTTCACCAGAGATACGAACGGGTTTAATAGAAGTTTCCATTTTAAGTTTCCTTTAAGTTAATGCGTTTCACGCCAAGTTTTACCAACCTTATACTCACCATCCAGAGGACACCTAAGGTTAAAGTGTTCTCCAGCTTCCACAATGCTTTGTTTAGCTGCTTCACCAGCCATTATAGCATATTTATCAGTTGTTTCAAACTGAATTTCATCATGTACGTTAGCAACCAGTTTCACAGGCCACTTGTTCTTCTGCACCTTCTTGTGGAAGAGCACTAAAGCCTTCTTCATCACAACAGCTCCAGCACCTTGCAGCAAGCTGTTCAATGCAGCATGTTCACTACGTACCCAAATTACTCTACCATCAAGGCCCGGAACATAGCCTAAAGCTGCGTACTTTTGTACTTTTCCGATAAGGCTTCTAAGTGCTGGAGTTTTTCGTAGAAACTCTTCCTTAAGTTTTTTACCTGCATTAGCATTTCCCCCGACGATTTTTCCAATTTTAGCATCTCCAGCTCCATAGAGGAAGGCATATATGAATGTTTTAGCATTATCTCTTGTTGCCAATCCCGCAGCTCTTTGATTAATTGTGTGTACATCTGTCCCATCTTTGCTGTTTCCTTCACAGACCGTCTTAACATAGTTTTCATCCTTCATGTAATGAGCCAACATTCGTAGCTCTAAACCACTAGCATCAACACCTACCAATACATTACCTTCTTCCACTGTCCAGCACTCACGACACTCTGGCCCGTATATGCTGCCAGCGTTAGGAATCTGAGCCATGTTAGGCCCACTGTGTGTCATACGACCAGTAACAGCACCGTTCGTAATAACTTTCCCATGCACACGTCCGTCTGGCCCCATTGCTTCTAACCAGCTTTCAATTTGAGCTACACGTTTCTGTAGCATCAAATATTCCACAATGGGCTTAGCCTCTGGCAAATCAATCTTAGACAGTACTCCCTCGTCTACAATTGGTTGTCCATGCTCTGTGTGCTTTTCTGGTTTCCACCCAAGAGATATGAGCTTTTCCCCAATCTGCTTCCTGCTTCCGGGGTTGAAGGTGTCAATCCCATCCTTGAGCTTCTTCCCTGTTTTCTCGCTGATTCGCTCGTAGACAACGGGAGGCCATCGTTGCTGCATTTCCTCGTAGAGGCTATCCAGTTTTCCTTTGATTGTAGTAAGTAAGCAAGTTGCATATTCAGTATTTAGTTTAAAGCCGTTACGTTCCTGTTGTGCAATAATTGCAGCCACCTCATGCTCAAGCTGCACAGATTCCTCGCTGAATGATTCCTCAGCAAGTTGTTCAATACAAGTTGCATACAAAAGCTCAGTAACTTGTACGTCTTGTATACAATATTGCTCTAATAAATCGGGGACAGGTTTGTCATAGCATTCTCCTACATAGTCTTCCTTTCGTCCAATAGCCTCTTCCCATGTAGCCTTATAGTTCGTCTTCTCTAGGCCTAGTGTTGTTCCCCATGCTTCGAGTGAGTGCCCTTTCTCTCTGCTCGGCTCTAGCAACCTGCTTACTATTAGAGTATCGAAGCATTGGCTCAAAACTATCCTCGTCTTCCAGATATTGTTCAACATCGGAGCATCGAACGCTAGTATGTTTTGTCCGATAATTAGCGTAGCGTCCTTTAAATACTCCGATAGGTTGTTTGCTGCTTTCCATACTTTAATTTCTTTCGTATCAATGTCTTTGGTAACACAAAGCCAAATTTTATCATGGGCAAGGTTTGTCTCAATATCGAGAACAATACGTTTCACAGCTCCTCCAAGGCCCGTAGGTCACATTCGTTTAAATAACCAGTGGCTCGGTCATAGAAAATACCAAACTTCTCACCAGTGGCGCTACCAGCAAACCTGTCCTTTAACACACGGAATGTGGTTGTTTGACGAGCTATAGGACACTCAGCTTGCTTATCACGTTCCAGTCCAAACATATAATGGCTCCAACGGGCAATAGCCCTGCTGCCAGTAAAATGTTTCTCCAGAACCCGTCCTCCTTCCTCATGGGCTTTTCCTTCAGGAGTGGTAAGGTGACTAACAAAATGTATGATAAGCCCATCAGATTGAGCCAAAGAAGCCATATCAGCCATAATCCCATCGAGTGCTCTCCTTTCGTCCTGTTCATTGGCAGCAAGTGCCGTTAAGTGGTCTAAATATATCATCTTAATGTCGTATGCCTTGGCAAAGTAGCGAATAATACCCTTTACGCTCTTCCAATCCATAGCACCGAAGTGCTCCATCATGTAAAGCTGGTTACGTTTATCCAAACTGTCAATGCTTTCCTCATATTCCTGCCGTGTCCATGTGGCATCAGGGATATGATACAGCTTCTTGTCCAGCTTTCCCGCTACTCGCTGCGCAGTTTCAACTACGTTCTGCTCAAGGTAGATAACTCCAACCTTCTCGTGTAAAACATCAATATCATAGGCAATTTGCTGCGTAAATACGTCTGTTTTACCTACTCCAACGCCTGCACCAAAGCCGTACAGCTCTCCCTTGCGCCGCCCATAGGTGAGCCGTGTAAGGGTAGGGAAGCACCAAGGCACACCAGCCACTGGAGGCGTAAGAAGCCGTTCCTTGATGCTGCTAACGGTAACAATGCCTTCAGGACGATGCTCCTCAGCTCTCCACCAGAGGGCCACAAATTCCTTTGTTTTCTCTGCTGCCAAGTAGTCGCAGGCATCCTTGTAGGTGGAATGCTTGAATATTTTACTTTTTCCTGTGAACAGCTCTGCCACTTCCTTTGCAGCTTTCTGACCCGGTTCGTCCCCATCAAAGCAAATAACAATGCTATCGAAGGAATCTAACCATTCATAATGGGTTTTGCAGGCCTTTAAAGCCCCCGCAGCACCGTTTGGGACAGATACCGTAGGGTAGAGGCTCCCCATCATCTGAAACGCTGCTAGAGCGTCTAATTCTCCTTCGCATATTGTTACAGCTTTTCCACCTGCTGGAAACAGGCTTTGCCCAAAGAGGCTTTCAATTTTCCCTGTCACAAAGAAGTCTTTGGTGTCCACCTTGCGGGTTTTCCAGCCACCAGTGTAGGGATAGTGGTGTTTATTCTCTTCCTGAAGAACACCAAACTTTTCGCACGTTGCCCTGAGAATGCCACGCTCAGGAATGCTTTTTACAACACCGTTTGTCGGTTGCATAATTTCTTTCTTAATAAGTTTAAATCTAAATCGTTCAATATCGCTGCTGGTGGTTTCACACTTAAAACAATGGGTGTGTCCATCATCGTATAAGGCATTAGCATTACTACTGCCGCAGGCTTCACATGAAATATGTTTTACAAAGGAGCTAGTCATTTTGAAATTAAATCTAAGAGAAGGACAACAATGGCAAGTAGTAAGACAATCATTTCTTGTTTTCCATTTCCTCCAAATATTTATTTATTTCACTCAATATGGTGTCTTGTCCATGTTGAATTACCAATTGTCGTACATTCTCTAATGTTGAATGATAAAACAATTCTTGATAAAGTTGTTCATCTTCGTCAGACCAACCAATTGTTTGTTCTTTAACTTTCATAGAAGCCTTTAATGCTTTAATGTTATAAATAATAATGAATACATAGAAGCATTAAAGTTCTTCATTGTAGTCTTTAAAGTTATCATACACTGGTTCTTCATAGCTGTCAAACAAGTCATCAATGTCCACTTCGCTAACAAGGTCTTTACGGTCGTTTGTCTCGAAGGAAGGCACTGTTTCTTGTACAAATTTAAAGCATTGATTGCAGGTGTCTAAGAATTCACCTGTGCGTCCATGCTTACGTGTGCTTTCGTAGTCTGAAAGCATATTGTTGCAGCAAATACATCTCATAATAGCTCCTTTGATTCAAAGAAAAACATAACTTCATCATCAGCTTCTTTTATTTCTTTATTTAATTTTTCCCTTCCATCAATAACACCTTGAAGATAATTTAAAGAGTTGTCTTTCCTTCCTTTAAAATCAAGTAGTGTGTGCAAAGGAATGTTTTTATATCCTGCATATTTACCTAGTTCGTAGTAGTTCATGTGTTTTCCTTTAGTTTAGCTTGGAGCTTTTCAACAATTTCCCAAGCATCGTCTTTTAATACTTTTCCTCCTAATCGAACAATTTCATACAACTGCTCATCTGTCAGCCCCACCCAAGGGCGCTGTGGTGGTGCTGTTTCCGACAAAGGTTGAACAACATAGTTACCCTCTGGATTCGTTGTGTTTAATCCTTTGCAGTATGCTTCTGCCCCAGAAAGGCTTGCAAACGCTTGGCGTTCATACTTCCCTGTTACAGACCAAAACATAGGCTCCTGCGCTGACTTTGTTACCCCATCAGGCTCATGGTCTGCCCAATTAACTTCGTCTATTGTCTTGGCTTGCGCTGCTGCTTTCTTTGATTCGTAGCCTGTCATGTGTTGCCCCTTGCTCTGATTTCAGTTTCAATTGCTTCCAATGTTGACGCAGCAACCCGATAAAATCCAATGGGTGTTTCTGGATACCAATGCAACACCCAGACGCTGTCCTCCGCTATAGCCTTGCACCATTCCTCTGAAGAAACAAAAAAGTCAGCTTCATAGAATTGCTCAACAGTTTCATAAACATCTCGGTGTTCATTGTGGGATAAATGCAGTCCGCACTTGTGTTCCGGTAGCCAGTTCATGTGTTGCTCCTTGCGCGGATTTGTTGTGCAATAAACGCACCGTAGTTGCTAAGTTTGTTTACCTTATCCCATTCATCCGCTATCGTGGCACACTCCTCACGCTCATGCGCTGCTACCAAAGCGGCAAAGGTTTCAAGAAATTGAATGTTTCCTTTATAGTAACTATAACCATCTTCTGCAACCCATCGTTCCAATGTTTTATTTGCAAATTCAATAATTTTATCCTGTGTCACAACAAAGCCTCCTCGTGGTTATCAGGGTTGAAGGGAAGGCCCGCCAAAGGCTTAAAAGGGTTCAATTTGGAAGGAAAAGGCCATACCCTAGGCTTGGGGTGCTCTTCTGGCTTTTCTTTGGCTAAACGCCCCAAATTCATATAAAATTTATCTGCTTCTGTCATTGCTTGCCCTTCAGTTTAGTTGTAAGACGTTCAATTCTAGCTTTGTTGTAAGACACAACACTCTGAGCATATTCTACGGCTGTCTCAGCGTCCAAAAGCTCCACCTGAGCACGTTGCAGCTCACTTTGCATTAGCTCAGCGGGAGCTGGGCCACGTAAATGGGTTTTCAAATAGTCAATTATCATCAAATTTTCCTGCATTAGTTAAGGCATTCAAGGCCATTGTTTCCAAACGTGACAAATTATTGGCCTGAGCAACTTCCAAAGCTGCATAAGCCACGTTTACCAAAGAATCCATAAGTTCTTTCCTTTTTTGTCGATATTCCTTCTGCTGAATAGCCATCTGTTGTTTTTTTACAACATATTCAGGCTTTTTCTTCTGTTTTTCCCTATAGGCCCGATTGTATTCCGAACGACTAGATTTTTCACTCATCGAATTCGCTCCATTCCTCTGTTTCCTCATATTCAGGAAATTCGTGGTATATCCCTGCGCTGTCAATAGCCCCATAATCGTCGGTATAACGGTCACGCAGGGCTTCCTCCAGCTCCCAAGAGAGTGCCCCTTGATTAATAAGACGATGGGCATCTTGAGACACTAAGGCCTCGAATTGTTCGTTGGTCATAGGTTACATTCTCCAAAAGTATATAAAAAAGGAACAGAACATTATTGCAGCCAGTGCAGCGGCCTGCATTAGCTCAATTGCAAGCATGGCTAGAGTGTAGCGCTTAGGGCAATGGTGTTTCATAAAATTTCCCTTAGATTGAAATATGCTCAACTTTGCCTTCATGCTCTTTTCGTGCCTGAGCATAGGAAACCCTGCGAGAGCTTCCAAAGGCCTTTAGAATGGCGTTTAAATGGCTAGCAGTGGTGCGAGTGTAATAGCCGCCCCAATTGGTCACCAAATTGCCCTTATCGTTTACATGGGCAATAATTGTACGGTGTAGCACATATTCCGTGCCATTGGTTGTAGCATTGTGGCACTTGAATGGCTGGCCTGCTGCAAAGGATTGAGCTGTTTTCTCAATAGTCATAGAAATTCTCTCTTTAGTTTAAGGGCAATAGCGCCCCGTAAAGCCCCATCAAAGGGCCTTACAGTGCTTCATTGTTCAACGGTTATTGTATGCCAAACCTGCATTGAAAGCATCGGCATAAGTTCCGTATAAGCTCCCTCGCTGATTCTCAGGGGTTATAAGGCCCCATTGTAGGCCCTTCGGTGTTTCCTGCGCATAAATAATGCAGGGATATAAAGGCCCTACGCTATGATTCTGAATTGAGCTTCCATCCTTTGAATGTCCTAAGTACATGGCGATTCTCCATAAGTTACAGTTTACGACAATGTAAACCCCTAAACCCTCAATCAAGGGCTTAGAGAGTACATTATGGCATAATGAAATATTCAGGGTTGAAGGGCCATTTATCTGCATTAGGCCCTACGCATAGGCCAGTTTCACCATCATAAGACAATGCTACACAATCCTGATTGAATAGCATACAAAAGGTGAACCACTGGTATGCGCTAGCGTTAGTGTAGGCAATGGCTTTTACTTGGATTCCTAAATCGCTATCGCCTGAGGGCTCAGAAACACCATGTAGGTGAAGGCCTACTGGTTCAATGATGTTTGCCAGCACTGTCAGAGCTTCGCCCATACGTGAAAGAGGGAATTCTAGGTTTACGATTTTCATGGCTATTCTATCCTTTGTTACTGCCTTGCAATATTGCTTGGCATGGCTCAATTATATAGTGTTTTTACGTTTAAACAATACGTTCAATTTATAGAATTGATACCGTTGTATTTTTACAACATATTCATATTTCCTATTGGTAAGACACAAATCATAGGCATTCTTTAATGCTCTTATGTCTTACATCTTATGTCTTATATAAGAGTGTTTTCCTAGAATCGACGATAGCACACCACCTAAGGGTATAGGTGCACCTCCATGCTTTAAGGCAAAGAAAAACGTTTAACTTGCTTTTGTCAGATACTTGACAGTAATAACGTATACTGACCAGTCACATTCTAGTCTTATGGTATGGAATGGAAACTGCTAAGTTACAATTCAGATTCTTAGGTTGCTTTATAGGCACCATCTCTGCCCCTCACACTGCGCAGTTACTGACCAGTGGGTCATTAGTAGATACGAATAAGAATCATTCGCATTGAGCAATAATCTAGCAAGATTCATGCCAAGTGAGCAATATAGTTGCCTAGGCAAGCATAGGGGGGAGTGCTATGGAGTTATGAAAACTTTTACAGGAGCCTACTACGTTTACAAAAAGGAAAAAGAGACAAAAAAAGGACAAAAAAGAACATAATTAGCCATTGAGTAAAACTACTTAAGCCATTGAGTTATATAGACAATATATAAATAGACAAGAAAGTAGTAAATGAAGACAGGGTAGGGCTATCTGTGCTCCCTGAAAGGGGAACTTAAGTGTAGCTACCAGCTAAATTATTATAAATAGTTCTTGACTTTAAGACAAAAGTGTGCTATAATGTCTCTATAGTACGAAGAAGTTAGCTGGCTTCTAAGTTCTCAGAAGGCAATACGCCATTAATGGCATAGAAGTTAAATATACATTAATTATATAACTAATTAAGAATAAACATTAATGCCTTAAGCAGTTTAGCTTCTCTAGAGTATCTTACATAAAAGGTTTGTCTCCCTGAAAGGATAAAGCAAACAATGGAAAATGAACTAAGTGTTGTGGCCCCTAAAATAAGAGGCAAAGGGCGTCCCCCTAAAGCAGATATAGAAGCTGTTAAAAATAGAACTAAGAACAAGGTGGGCCGACCGAAGGGAGATGCAGGGCGCTTAGAGGAATTCAAACAGAGGCTCCTTGCCACTGGTGGTACGAGAATATTGGATAAGATGATAAGCATTGCCCTAGATGACAATCATCCGGGTCAGATGGCTGCGATAAAGATGAGTATTGATAGAATGCTTCCAGTGAGCAGTTTTGAAGCAGCTAAGAATGGAGGGCAAAGCCCAACTATTTCGATTAACATTACCGGGTTGTCTAGTAGTGTTGAAACAGTAGACGAAGTGGTAGACGTATGACAGCTTTGAATTTCTCCCTGCTCAAGTGGCAGCAAACAGTATTCAAGGACAGTACAAGGTTTAAAATTGTTGCTGCTGGTCGTCGTTGTGGCAAGAGCCGCTTGTCTGCGGTTACCTTGCTCATTGAGGCTCTAAACTGTCCAGAGGGAAGCTCGGTAATGTATGTTGCTCCCACCATTGGACAGGCTAGAACAATTATTTGGGACTTGCTCCATGACTTGGGAAGGCAGGTAATTAAGAGCAGCCATGTGAACAACCTAGAGATAACGTTGGTTAATGGTAGGAAAATTCTGGTACGTGGTGCGGATAATCCAGATAGTTTGCGTGGTGTAAGTTTGGTTTATGTTGTGATGGACGAATGTGCGTTTATCAAACAGGATGTATGGGAGAAAATTATCCGTGCTTCCTTGTCTGATAAAAAAGGAAGAGCTTTGTTCATTTCCACCCCTAGTGGACGTAATTGGTTTTACGATGTGTATAAGCTAGGAAAGGAAGAAGAAGACGAGGAATGGAAAAGCTGGCACTTCACCACCGAAGACAATGAAACCATTGACCCCAAGGAAATTGAGGCAGCTAAGCGCACCCTAAGCAGCTTTGCCTTTAAGCAAGAATACTTGTCTAGCTTTGACACTGCTGGTAGTGATGTGTTCAAAGAGGAATGGTTTAAAACCTCCTCTGAGCCAAAGGATGGTGTGTTTGTCATGGCCTTTGACTTAGCAGGCTTTGAGGCTGCTTCTGGAACAAAGAAGAAGCATTTAGACGACAGTGCCATTGCCATTGTAAAAATAACAGATGATGGTAAGTGGTGGGTACAGAAAATAGAACATGGACGGTGGGACGTAAAGGACACAGCAATGCGCCTTCTACGCAACATCAAGGAATATAGCCCTGTAGCTGTAGGCTGTGAGCGTGGAATGGCTAGGAATGCTGTTCTGCCCTACTTAACAGATTTTATGCGCAAGTACAACACCTATGCGCACATTGCTGAGCTAACGCATGGCAACAAAAAGAAAACAGACCGCATTGTCTGGAGCTTGCAGGGACGAATGGAACATGGACGGGTGTCGTTCAACGAAGATGAAGAATGGGATAAGTTTAAAGACCAGCTAATTATGTTTCCTACTAATGGGGTGCATGATGACTTAGTGGATGCCTTGTCTTACATTGACCAACTTGCTGTGACTAGTTATAACAGCGACTATGAGGAAGAAGAATATGAAACCTACGATGTTATATCGGGATATTAAATGAATTGTCCTCTACCTACTCACGATGTAAAGCTCAACCTGAAGAACAGGGATTGGGCTTTTAAGAATGTAGGCTACGGCCCTGCCAACACAAATATGCCCAATGAGGCTTTCTGGGCTGACAAAGCAGACCAGTGGCAGACAGATTTAAAACAAGCTAAGAATATGCGCTGCGGCAATTGTGCTGCTTTTATTCAAACCCCTGAGATGCTCCAGTGCATCCACGATGGTATTGATAAAGAAGCAGATAGCTATGCCACCGATGTAATGGAAACAGCAAACCTTGGTTTCTGTGAACTGTTTGATTTTAAATGTGCAGGAACACGTACTTGCTCCGCTTGGCTAGTTGGAGGCCCTATTACCTCCAGCAGCACCGAAGTGGACGAAGCACCCTTTAGTGACACAACAGAGGATTAATAATGGCGAATGAACAACCAGAACAATCACAATGGGAAGAGCCTTCTGAGAATGATAAGGAACTCACCCAATGGGTTGTAGCTCACCTTGACCGTTGGCGTGACTACCGTGACACCAACTTCATTGACGATTGGGAAGAGTATGAGCGTATTTTCCGTGGTCAATGGGCTGCTGAAGATAAAACCCGTGAGAGCGAACGTAGCCGCATTATTTCTCCTGCCACCCAACAAGCAGTAGAAACACGTCATGCTGAAATTATTGAAGCCATCTTTGGCAATGGTGAGTTCTTTGACATTCAGGATGACATTCTGGATGTAGACAAGAATCCAATGGATGTGGAAAGCCTTAAAGCCTTGCTGATGGAAGATTTTAAGCAAGATAAAATTAAGAAGAGCATTGACCACATCGAACTGATGGCTGAAATTTATGGCACAGGCATCGGTGAGATTATTGTTAAGGAAGTTGTTAGCCTTAAGCCAGCTACACGACCCATTCCCGGCGCACAAGGCCAAGCAGCCATTGGTGTGCTCGAAGGAACACGCACAAGCGTTAGCCTCAAGCCTGTAAACCCCAAGAACTTCCTCATTGACCCCAATGCTGAAACCATTGACGATGCAATGGGCTGTGCAATTGAAAAGTATGTGTCTATTCACAAAATTGTGGAAGGCATGGAGAAGGGAATCTATCGCAAGGTTGACATTGGAACCACCTATGACGATAGCAGCCTAGAGCCTACTCAAGAAATTGTAGACTTTCAGGATGATAAGGTAAAACTAATTACCTATTACGGCCTTGTCCCTAAAGAATATTTGATGGGCTTGGATGAGAATAAGGTTGAAATGGTTGACCTGTTCCCAGAAGATTCTCTGGCAGATGATTATTCCCAGCTTGTAGAAGCTATTATTGTTATTGCTAACGATAGTATGCTGCTCAAAGCAGAAGAAAATCCCTATATGATGAAAGATAGGCCTCTGGTTGCCTATCAGGATGATTCTGTACCCGGACGCTTCTATGGGCGAGGCACGGTAGAGAAGGCCTACAACATGCAGAAGGCCATTGACGGGCAGCTACGTGCCCACATGGATTCTGTGGCCCTCACAACGGCCCCTATGATGGGCATGGATGCCACTCGTCTGCCTCGTGGTGCTAAGTTTGAGGTGCGTCCCGGCAAGGCTGTGCTTACTAACGGGCCTCCGGGAGAAATTCTATTCCCGTTCCACTTCGGACAAACCACCCAAGACGCCCCTGCTGCGGCCCAGAACTTCGAGCGTATGCTGCTTCAGGCCACTGGCACAGTAGACAGTGCTGGTTTGCCCTCCAATGTGCCCCGTGACGCCGGTGCTCAGGGTATGTCGATGGCAATGGCTGGAATTATCAAGAAATATAAACGCACCTTGGTTAATTTCCAAGAAGATTTCATGATTCCGTTCATTTATAAGGCTGCTCACCGCTATATGCAGTTTGCACCTGAGCGTTATCCATCGGTGGATGTAACTTTCATCCCCACAGCCACCCTTGGCATTCTTGCCCGTGAGTTTGAACAGCAGCAGCTTATTGGTTTATTGCAAACCCTTGGCCCGAACACCCCTGTTCTGCCTTTGTTACTCAAAGGAATTCTGGCTAATAGCAGCATTACCAACCGTGGCGAGCTTATGGCAGCTCTGGACAAGATGGGCCAGCCAGACCCACAGGCAGCAGCAGCTCAGCAGGCTCAGGTACAGGCTCAAGCAGAGCTCCTACAGGCCCAAACAGCCGATTTGAAGGCTAGTGCTATGTCCAAGGCTGCAACGGCCCAGAAAACAACCGTAGAAGCCCAATACATACCACAGGAAGTGCAGGCTAAGCTCACAGCAGCTATTTCTACCAATTTAGACCAAGGCTCGGCTGATGACAAAGAGTTTGAGAAGCGGGCTAAGCTGGCTGACCTGATGTTTAAAGAGAAAACCCTTTCTTTGAAGGAAAAAGACATTCAATCCAATGAGCGCATTGCTTTGGCCCAGATGACCCATAAAAAGGCCTCTGACCAAGCGTTTTCCCAAGCTCTTGGGGGATAAATGGACGATAAACTTCTCATCCTTGCGGAGGTTGTAGGGAAGCTGAAGGCTCAGGTAAAGGAGCTTTCTTCTACAACCGCTGAGGTTTCCAAGCAGGAAGGCCCACAAGGAGCACAAGGCCCTATGGGAGCCACTGGTAAGCAGGGGCCTAAAGGAGAACGAGGGGAAAGAGGCGCTGATGGCGTAGACGGTAAGGATGGGGCTGATGGACAAGATGGAACTTCTGTTGTAGATGCGTACATTGCAGCAGATAACAGCCTTGTTTTAAAACTATCCAATGGGAATGAAATTGACACAGGCCCAATACTGGACAGTTTCAACAATGCTACATACATTGCAAATTCTCAAGCTGGCTTCGACCCTTCAACACTTCCTTTTAGTTCTTCAACAACAACACCTACAGAAATTATTGTTAAACAAAATAATGCTTGGGTAAGAACATCGTGGAGTACGTTTACAAGTTGGCTGGGCACTATATCAACCCCGGGCGTAACGGTAAACAGTGAACTTATTACAGTTAATGGAGCAACAGTTTATGTTAATGGAGCTTAATACATGGAACACGTAGTTATCGGCTTAGGTGAAATTCACCGACCACATAATTGGGAATGGGCTGATGCAACTGCTCGTGCTAATGAGGTTGTAACCGACACAACCCTTATTAACTGCTTTGGTTTACAGCTTTCTGACAATTCTCTTTGGAGGTTATCAGCAGCAGCCCCTGCCGTGTGGACTTCAGTGGCAGGGGGTGGAACTATTGGAAGCATTGCTTCTGCTGATGGTTCAGTGACAGTGACCACCGTTGGGAGCGCTGTAGACCTTTCTGTTCCAGCAGCTACTGCTACCACTGATGTTGTGATACAAGTACGCAACACCACTGGAGCCACACTAACCAAAGGTACTGTAGTTTATATTTCAGGAGCTACAGGACAAATTCCTACGGTTTCTAAAGCATTGGCTACATCGGATGCAACCTCTGCTCAAACCTTGGGTGTGCTTTCTGCTAACATAGCAAACAATGCTAACGGTTATGTAACTATTACAGGTATTCTTACTGGAATGGATACCTCAGCCTTTGCTGATGGGGCTCAACTGTATTTAAGTGGAACAACAGCAGGAACATATACTTCGACAAAAACCCTTGCACCAACACACTTGGTTTATGTTGGCATTGTAGAATATTCTCATGCCACCCAAGGTAAAATATTTGTTAAGGTTCAAAATGGCTACGAATTGGATGAACTCCATAACGTAGATGCGGATGCTCCTGCCACTGGACACACCATTCTGTATAATGCTTCTAATAGCTTGTGGGAAAGCCGTTCTATTACTTATTCTGACCTCACAGGCACAGTTCCTACATGGAATCAAAACACCACTGGTAATGCTTCTAATGTTACAGGAATTGTAGCTATAGCTAACGGAGGTACAGGCACTACTACTCCCGGACTCGTAGCAGGCACGAATGTAACCATTTCAGGTACATGGCCTAATCAAACTATTAATTCTACTGCTAGTGGTTCTGGTACAGTTACTTCGGTTGCTGCGTCAGTTCCTTCTTTTCTATCAGTTACAGGAAGCCCAATAACTAGCTCTGGAACACTAGCAATTAGTTATTCTGGAACTGCTCTTCCAATTGCTAATGGTGGAACAAACTCTACTGATACTCCTACGGCTGGTGGTATTGGCTACGGAACAGGAACTGCACACGCATATACCTCCGCTGGTACAGCAGGGCAAGTGCTTACATCTAACGGAGCTTCTGCGCCTACTTGGACAACGGTTAGTGGAAGTGGAACCGTAACATCTGTTGCTGTGTCTGGAGGAACTACTGGATTAACTACTTCTGGTGGCCCAATTACTAGCTCTGGAACAATTACTTTAACTGGTACGCTTGCTGTTGCAAACGGAGGAACAGGTGTAACAACATCTACTGGTTCCGGGTCGAATGTATTAAGTACAAGTCCAACACTTGTAACTCCTCTTCTTGGCACACCAACATCAGGAATATTAAGCAACTGTACAGTAGATGGGACAAATCCTGTAGGCTATTTGAATGTTCCACAAAATGCCCAAGGAACTTCTTATACACTTGTTGCTTCGGATGCAGGTAAGTTTATTTATAACTCTGCTGGTACTAGCGTAACTTATACCATTCCTCTAGCATCTGTTGTAGCCTTTCCTATTGGAACAGTTATTAGTTTTGTTAATATGTCATCTAGTCCAGTTACTATTGCTATAAGTTCTGGTTCAGATGTTTTATGGCTTGCAGGAACAAATACAAGCGGTAGCCGAACATTGGGACAATATTCTTTAGCGTCAATTACTAAAGTAGCAGGACTTGCTTCTAATGGTGTGTGGCTTATTGCTGGAGCTGGTTTAACATGAGTGGTATTCTAGCTCAACTTTCAAGCGTTGCTACAAAGGTATTAGACCCTTTGTGGGAATATGTTACCCTACTTCTGCATGGTGACGGGACTAACGGCGCTCAAAATAATACGTTTCTCGATAGTAGCACAAACAACTTTACTATCACCCGCAACGGCAATACTACGCAAGGTACGTTTACGCCGTATGGTGCTAATTGGAGTAACTACTTTAGCAGTAATGCCTACATAACCACTACTGGAGGAACCGCTACCGCAATGGGTTTGGGAGATTTCACATGGGAATTATGGGTAAACGTTCCCGCATCTGGATTGTATCAAACTTTTATTGAAAATCGAAGCAATCAAGCAACGGGTAGTACTGATGGATTTTATTTTGGGTTAAATACTGGAACGCTTACACCTATAGTGTATACAACGTCCTTGGTTTTAAGTTCATCAGTCGCCTTAACCGTAAACACTTGGAATCATGTTGCACTTGTACGCTCTGCTGGTACATTACAAATTTGGATAAATGGTGCTTCTGGTGGAACTGTTTCCAATAGCACCAACTTAACAAGCCAACCAGTTTATTTTGGTAATTCCACAGGTACAAGTCTTGCTCTTACAGGACATATCTCTAACGTCCGTATGGTAAAAGGAACTGCGGTTTATACAGCAGCTTTTACACCCAGTACAATACCCTTAACCGCTATTAGTGGAACATCTTTGCTTACTTGCCAATCAAATCGTTTTATTGACAACAGTAGCAACGCTTTTACTATTACTCGTAGTGGTTCTCCTGCCATTCAACACTTTAGTCCTTTTAATCTATATTCTCAATATAGAGATAAAACTATTGGTGGGTCAGGGTACTTTGATGGTACGGGTGATTATTTAAACTTTACTGATACAAGTAATGTAATGGATTTGGGTGGTGCAACTGCATCGTTTGAGGCTTGGATATATCCTACTGCTGCGACTTGTGTTTTGATGACAAAGTATGGTGGCGCTACTACTTATAGTATTACAAACGGCATTGAATATACAATTGCTTTAGTTTCACAGCAATTTTTAATGTATTACAACGTAGCGGGTACTTTTGGAACTTTAGCAGACCCAACTACAGGACGAGCATTAAATCAGTGGTATCACATTGTTGTAGCATCAAACACCACAACTTTATCGTTGTATGTAAATGGAACAAGAGTAGTAACTGCAACTGCTGGTATTACAAAACCAACAACTAGAACTACTGTTAGATTTGGTTTGGATTCTGCTACTACTTATTTAAACGGGTATTTATCAGATGTTAGGTTTATACAAGGCACTGGTGCTTACGATGCTTCTCAAACAACAATTACTATACCAACTGCTCCACTTACCGCTGTAACTAATACTAGCCTTTTACTTTCCTACACCAATGCTGGCATCTACGACAACACCTCAATGAACATTTTGGAGACTGTTGGTAATGCACAGGTAAGTAATACAAAATCTAAATTTGGAGGAACATCTCTTTATTTTGATGGAACTGGAGATTATTTAACTATTCCAGCACAACAGAATTATAATTTTGGAACTGGTTCATTCACTATTGAATTCTGGATAAATTATACATCTGTTACAACATATGCAGGTTTATTTGATTCCCGTGCCGCTGGTGGAACTACAGCAAACTGGGCAATAGGTTTATACACAGTTAGTGCAACAAATAGAATTGATTTTATTTATGGAACAACTAGATTAACAACAACTTCTGCTATTACTGCAAATACATGGACGCATGTTGCTATTGTAAGGTCTGGAGGGGTTATAAAAGTTTATATTAACGGAACCGCAGATGCCACTACTGCAACATCATCAGTCGCTATAGATGCAGGTTCATCAACGGTTTGGATTGGAGCAGCAAAAGACCCTTATTATTTAAACGGTTATCTTGATGATTTTCGTATTACTAAAGGTGTTGCTCGTTATACAACTAATTTTAGTGTTCCAACACAATCTTTTATAAATCAATAATTATGCTTTACTCTAAATTTGGTTCAATTCCTAAAGAAGAAACAGACGGCACAGAAGGCTGGATTGAGGTAGATTATCCTCCTACCGCTGGTGAGGGACAAGAGGTAGTTTGGTGGTTTCCCCCGGGATGGGTTGTACGGCCTGTAAAACCCGATGGAAACTGGTCATGGAGCCAATCTACGGAACAGTGGGTGGAATATTTTGTTGAAACCACTACGCTAGACGTGCAAAACACAGGTACTGACACAATTCAAGTAGGAACTACATTAACTTAAATATTAAAGAAATGCTTGACATTTCTGAATAAGTGTGGTATAATAACAACACTTGAAAGGATAAGTCTATGACCCCTGAACTACAGAAATATTATGAAGATATGTTTTCTTTAATGGCTATGCCCGGATGGACAGCCTTGATGGAAGATTTAACAACCCTAAAAACCGAACTTAGTAATATTACTACTGTCAATGACGAAAAAACATTGAACTTCCGTAAAGGACAGCTAGATATTCTAACTTTAATACTAACACGTAAAGAGGTTTGTTCACAAGTATATGAGGAGCTAAAGAATGAAGAGATTCTTTGAATTCCGCTGTACGAACAACCACTTATTTGAACGATACATAGACGAGAACATTCGTATAGACAATTGCCCAACCTGTAACGAAGAAGCTCAAAGAATTGTATCCATGCCTCGTGTATCTTTGGAGGGCATTACTGGTGCTTTCCCCGGAGCTGCTGATGCGTGGGTGCGTAAGCGAGCTGAAAAGCTCAATCAAGAACGGAAACTAGCCGCCCAAGAAGCATAAGCTAGGTTCATAGATAAGTTTCCTAAAACCCCTTGCGGGCAGGATGAAAGGCAAACATGGCTATTATTGATAATGAAGAGGCGTCTACTGAAGACATTAGCGATATTACAGAGATTGATAAACCTGTAGAACAAGAAGAAGCTCCCCGTCCTAAGATTCCCGATAAATATGCGGGCAAGAGTTTAGAGGACATTGTGAATATGCACCAAGAGGCTGAAAAGCTAATTGGGCGACAAGCACAAGAAGTAGGTGAGGTTCGAAAGCTCGCTGATGAACTCATTAAACAAAACCTTGCTAAGAATCAGCAACCGCCTGTACAAGAAGAAAACGAAATTGATTTCTTTGAAGACCCAAAGAAAGCAGTTCGTAACGCTGTAGACAAACATCCAGATGTTCTTGCTGCAAAGCAGGCAACACAGGAATTTAAACAGATGAAGACACAAGAGATGCTTGCAAAGAAGCATCCCGATGCGTCTGAAGTTGTTAGAGACCCGGAGTTTGTTGAATGGGTTAAAGGCTCTCCTTTGCGACTAAATATGTACGCTCAGGCAGATGCTGGTTATAACTTTGAGATGGCTGACGAACTTCTATCCACGTTTAAGCAGATTCGTTCTGTAAAAACTCAGCAAACACAAACTAATGGCGAACAAGTTCGTAAACAGAGTTTGAAGGCTGCTGGTGTTGATACAGGAGGCTCTGGTGAAACTTCACAGAAAATATATCGTCGT